>Ga0315537_1002633_pt1 | contig 13600 bp, 13 predicted proteins | sample SalMarSW160270MG_FD_203091 | JGI IMG/M metagenome (GOLD analysis project Ga0315537, IMG submission 203091) | Salt marsh sediment microbial communities from the Plum Island Ecosystem LTER, Massachusetts, United States - Salt Marsh Sediment SW1602-70 ... | reverse complement strand
CGCCGCCATCGACATCGCGACCCGCTGAACCGGCTGGATTCACCTAAGCAGGCCGGCGATCAGCCCCAGCAGGATCACCACTATCACCGGCGACAGATCCAGAGCCGCGTCCCCCATACGTATCGAAGGAACGAGGACCCGCACCGGAGCCAGCACCGGTTCGGTGACGGCGCGCAGGACGCTGCGAACGCGACCGACCGGGTGGTCGTAGTCGACGGGGATCCATTCGAGGATGATCCGCACGATGATGACCAGGATGTAAATCTCTATGGCGAAGACGACAACGTCCACTACGAGATCTCGCCCGAGTCGTAGTAGCCCAGACTCTCCAAGCGTCGTCGCTCATCCCGGGTGATATTGACGTTGGCCGGCGTGACCAGAATCACCCCCTGGGCGACCTTCCTCATGGTGCCGCCGAGCGCGTAGGTCAGACCGCTGGCGAAATCCACCAGCCGGCGCACCATCGCCGGCTCCACCTTGCGGAGGTCGAGGATCACGGGGACGCTGGCACGGAGCTGGTCGGCCAGCTTCTGAGCATCCGAGTACGAGCGGGCCGTGATGATCTCGGTCTCCAGATCCTGCTCGGTCACGGTTCGCACCGCAGAGGTCTCGGCGGGAGTCACGATGACACCGGCGTCGGTCAGAGCCCCATCGGACACGGTGCGTCGACGCGCCGCCATGGGCGGTTCCACTCGGCGGCCCCCGTAGGGAGAGTCGGTGGGCGGGTACGTCCGCCGCTGTCCCTGCCCCGGCGGCAGGGCCTGTCCCGCCCCATAGGACTCAGGCCGCACCTGGACGGACTCGTCCGCCGGCGCCTCGTAGCCGCCTTCTTCCTCGTCAACAAGACCGAGATAGAAGAGGGTCCTCTGCCACAAGCTTGCCATTACGTGTGCCCTCGCTCGTCGGGGGATGGACAAAAGATAGCTCGTCCCACCCGCAAGATAGTGGCACCTTCCTCTACCGCAACTTCGAAGTCGTCGGTCATGCCCATCGAAAGCTCGGTCAGCCCCGGCCACCGCCTCGAAAGCCGATCCCCGAGCGCGGCCAATGTGCGGAAGTGAGAACGAGACGTCTCGGGGTCGTCGGTCGGCGGCGGCATCGTCATGAGACCCCGCACATCGAGCCCTGATCTCATCGCAAGCTCCACCAGAGCCTCGGCCTCCTCGACGGCCACGCCGGCCTTCTGCGGCTCCGCCGCCACGTTGACCTGCACGAGAACGGGTGGAGGCAAGCCGGGACCCTTGACCCAGTAGTGCACCAGCTCGGGCCTGTCCAGCGAGTGCAGCAGGTAGGCGACGGGACGCACCCGCCTCACTTTGTTCCCCTGGAGCCTCCCAACGAAGTGCCATCGAGCATCACTCGGCAGCAGCTTGACCCGCTCCAGAAGGGCGGCCGCTCTGTTCTCCCCAAAGTCACGATGCCCCTGCCGGTAGGCGACGAGGATCGCCCCTGCATCGGCCTGCTTGCTGATCGCCACCAGCGTGACGTCCTCGACGGCACGCCCAGCGCGAGCCGCGGCCGCCGCGACCCTTGCCCAGACCGCGCTCAGGCCGTCAGCCATGCCAGCGCAGTCTGTCTGTTTCCGGTGCCGTCCCGCCGAAACGAGTGGAATCCTTCACCACACATGGTGCACGCGCCGCTTCTCCACACGTCGAGCCCGGACAGCTCGGCCTCGAATGCGCCGACCAGGTCGGCGCTCGGCGCTCCCCAAGTGGTGCGGCCCAAATGACCGGCGAACCGGCCGGCGACCTCGGCCCCCACCTCAAAACAACAGGGCCCGATGCCCGGTCCGATGGCGGCACGCCTAGGACGTACGCCCAGCCCTTCCAGAGCCCGGCGTGTGGCGGCTACCACCCCGGCGGCGGCTCCTCGCCACCCGACGTGGGCGATCCCGACTCCGCCTTCACCCTCCAATATCACCGCGAAGCAGTCGGCCGTCGCCACCGTCAGGGGCAGCCCGGCCGCCGCCGTCACCAGGCCGTCACCGTTGCCGACGAGACCCGGCCCGGTGGCCTGCAGCACCCGGCTTCCGTGAACCTGCCGCAGCCAAGCCCATGCAGCGGGAACGCCGAGACCGGCGGCTATGCGACGACGCGCCTCGGGATCCGAACGGTCTCCATCTGCGGCAGTGCCGAATGCCGCCCCCGCGAAACCGGGGACCAGGATCATCCCTTGAGGAAATCCGGGATGTCGAGATCGTCGAACGCGTCGCCCGGCTCGGCCGGCTCCAGCGGCAGGTCGGCAATGGCCGTTCTGGCGGCGCGGGAGCGCGGCACCGGCCGGCCCTGTTCGGTCTCGAAGCCGGCGGCGATGGCCGTAACCCTGATCTCATCGCCGAGTGAGTCGTCGATGATGGCACCGAAGATAAGGTTGGCATCGGGATCGCAGTGCTCGGCGATGGACACCGCGGCGCGATTCACTTCTTGCAGCGTCAGGTTGGCCGGACCACAAATCGACAGCAGCACCCCGTTCGAGCCCTCCATCGATGCCTCGAGCATCGGGCTGTTGATGGCCCGCTGTGCCGCCTGCTCCGCCCGGCCCTCGCCGGAGGCCCGGCCGATGCCCATGACCGCGGAGCCGGCGCCGTGAAGCACGGAGCGCACATCGGCGAAGTCGACGTTGATGAGGCCAGGAGTGGTGATCAGATCGGTGATGCCGCCCACGCCGTTGAGGAGTACCTCGTCGGCGAGGCGGAAGGCATCGAGCATAGAAAGGCCGGAATCCCCGTGCTCCAACAGGCGCTGATTGGGAATGATGATCAGGGTGTCCACGGCATTGCGAAGCGCCTGGATACCCTGCTCCGCCTGAACCGAGCGACGCCGTCCCTCGAACCCGAAGGGCCTGGTCACCACTGCAATAGTCAGGGCCCCTATGCCGCGGGCGGCTTCGGCGACGATGGGAGCGCCACCGGTGCCGGTGCCGCCACCTTCCCCTGCTGTGACGAACACCATGTCCGATCCGCGGAGCGCCTCTTCGATCTCCTCACGATGGTCTTCGGCGGACGCTCTGCCCACCTCGGGGTCGGCGCCGGCCCCCAAGCCCCTGGTGATGTTGCGCCCGATGTCCAGCTTTATGTCGGCGTCGGACATGAGCAAAGCCTGAGCGTCGGTGTTGATGGCAACGAACTCGACACCGCGCAAGCCTGCCTCGATCATGCGGTTGACCGCGTTGACGCCGCCGCCGCCGACGCCAACGACCTTTATCACAGCCAGGTAGGCCTGCAGACCTTGTGCTTCCGTCGTCATCCAGGTTCCTTCAAACGTGGCGCGCGCGTGCCCTGAACCTTCCGTAGAAGGTTACTAGGGAGGACGTCGTCACTATGTACATCAGATCACACCCTCAACCTCAACTTGAAACTTCCGGCTCCCCCTCGCTGCTTCCCCCGACGGGCATGTCGGCAGAATGCCCGGGCAGGCTGATCGCGGGACGCGAGGGCGCGACCAAATCGACGACCGTCCCCCACGGCAGATCTTCATCGAGCAGCGCTTCCAGTGTCCGTGCCTTCTCGTCGAAGTCCACGATGCGCCCGAGGCGCACATCCAGGCCATCCAAGACCGTCCAGACCTCTGCACCCTTCCACGACAGCAAGGTCCGGGCCGCCACCTCCGGGCTCAGCATCTCGGCCATGGCCACGACCTCGTGCCACGCATCGTCCGAGGGCCGCTCGCCCGGCAAAAGATCGAGAAACCGCAGATCAGCCGCGAGCAGGCCGACTCCCGGCTCCGAGGCGACTTCCAGCACCGTGCCATCTTCAGCCACGAGCATCCAGCTGTCCTGGCCACCGATCCAGACGGACCCGGTGTGTTCGACGACTTCCACAACGAGGCGATTGGGGAAGATGCGCTCGGCGCGAACGTCTCGCACCCATGCATCGGCCAGCACCGCCGCCTCCACCTCAGCCGTATCGAGCCAGATCATGATGGCTCCTTCGCCGATTCCGGCATCGGCCAGCCGGCCCGCCACGTCGGCGCGGTGGGCGCCGACGATCTCGATCTCCTGCACCGACATCCACGGGGAGTGGAGCACGGCGATGGCGGTAGCGGCGGCGACGGCAAGCACGAAGCCGGCGATCACGAGGAGGCGCCGGCGCACCGCCGTCCGGGGTATGTCTTCCTCGCCCAGGCGCCGAATGTGATCGTTCATGGCGCGAACGGACCTACGAACCGAATCTCGGGCTCCAGCTCGACGCCGGTGGCCTCATGCACTCGACGGCGGACCGCCACCACGAGGTTGTGGATGTCCTGCGGTGTGGCCGCGGGTCCGGCCACGAAAAAGTTGGCGTGTCTTTCGGAGACCCAGACGTCACCGACGCGGAAGCCCTTCAGGCCCTGCTCGTCGATGATGCGCCCCGCCGTGTCGCCGGGCGGGTTCTTGAAAATGCTGCCGGCGTTCAGGGTCCCCCCCGGCTGATGCCGTCTGCGCCAGCGGGCCACCTCACGGATGAGCTTCTCCGATTCGGCACGACTCCGTGGCACGGTGCGGAACGTGGCGGCCACAACGACATCGGTGTCGGAGAGGTTGCTGTGCCGATAAGCGAGCTGGAGATCGTCGGCAGTACGCTCGCTGACGGTCCCGGTCCCCAGGTCTACGACCCGTGCGTGCACGAGCCATCCGGCCGTGTCGGAGCCGTGGCCCCCGGCATTCATGCGAACGGCTCCTCCCACCGAGCCCGGTATGCCCGCCATGAACTCCAAGCCGCCACGATTCATATCAGCCGAGCGACGCGCCAGCACGGGAAGCGGCAGGCCACCACCGGCCTCGACGGTGCCGTGGTCCCCTACACGGAAGCCCGCCAGCGCCAGATGGACCACAACCCCAGGAAACCCTGCAGCGGAGATGACGACGTTGCTACCCCGGCCCAGCACCATCACCGGGTGAGGATCTTCGCGCAGAATCCGAGCCAGGCGCAGCAGGTGTTGCTCGTCGTCGACCTCCATCATGTAGCGAGCTGGTCCTCCGAGCTTGTAGGTCGTCAGGGACGAAAGGCCCACGTTCTCCCTCAAGAGCCCTTCCGCGAGGAGATCGCCAAGGCTGCTCACGTCGGGCTCCCGAGCAGCGGCGCCAGCTCGTCGGCGACGATGGTGACGTCGCCGGCACCCATCAAGATCACGACGTCGCCGGCGCGGACCCCTGCGACGATGGCCTCGGCCAGCTCGGCCCGGCGGGGCACATACGACACATCGGCTCCGGCGGCGGCAGCTGCATCGGCCACAAGCCGGCCGCTGACCCCCGGCACCGGTGCTTCGCCGGCGCTGTAGACGTCGGTCACGAAGACCCGATCGGCCCCGGCGAGCACCGACCCGAATTCACCTGCGAGCTGCGCCGTGCGACTGAAGCGATGCGGCTGGAAGACGGCGACGATCCGCCCCTCGGCACCCAGCCGGGCCGCCTCGATGACGGCGGCCACCTCACTGGGATGATGGGCGTAGTCGTCGATCACGGTCACGCCGGCAATCTCGGCGCGCACCTCAAAACGTCGCCGCACCCCGCCGAAGGAGACCAGGCCGGATGCGGCCGCGCCCACGTCGAACCCCAGCTCACCCACCAGAGCCAGCACGCCGGCGGCGTTCCGAGCCACGTGGAGCCCGGGACGGGGAACAGAGACATCTACCTGTTCACCACCATGATCGAGATCGAACCGCACCGCGCCGGCCCCATGACGCACGTTGACCACTCGCCAGGCGGCCGCCTCGGCAGTGCCGTACGTGACGGTGCTCTCGATCCTGGCCGCCAGCCGGTGAGCTCCCGGATCGTCGATGCAGGCCAGCACCGGCCCGTCGACTCGTGAAGCCACGTCTGCAAAGGCATCTTCGAGTTGCGGCAGTGATCCGTAGTAGTCGAGGTGGTCCATCTCGATGTTGGTAACGACGAGGCCGACCAGATGCAGATCCAAGAATGTGCCGAAGGCCTCATCGGCTTCGAGCACGAACAGCCCCGGCTCACCACGATGCGCATTCGTGTTCAGGTCGCCGAGATGGCCCCCCACCATGAAGGAGGGGTCACGGCCGAGAGCCCGCATCCCGGCAACCAGCAAAGCCGTCGCCGTGGTCTTGCCGTGTGTCCCGGTCACGCCGAGAGCCGGCTCCTTGGCCGTCATCTCCGCAAGCAGCCGAGGCCGCTGCCACACATCGACGCCGGCTTCGGCGGCCGCCACGATCTCGGGATCGGATTGCGGCACGGCCGACGAGGCGACCACAAGATCCGATGCGGCCGCGGCCTCGGGACGGTGCCCGACCCACGTCTCGACGCCCAGAGCCAATAGCTCGACCAGCGCTCGCCCCGGCTTCAGGTCCGACCCGGTCACCGTGTGGCCGGCCTGGGCCAGCAGCTTGGCCAGCCCGCTCATGCCCGCACCGGCCACCCCGATCACATGTATGTGGGCGTAATGCTCGATTCCCCTCATCTCGCCGCCTCCAGGAGGTGCGCTGCAATCACATGAGCCGCGTCGCGGTGCGCCACCGTCGCTGCGGCCGAACTCATTCCGGCCCGCACATCCGCATCACCAAGCAGCTCGATCACGATCTCGGGCAAGCGCGAGACTTCCGCCTGCCGCACCACCCTGGCGGCGCCGACATCCTCAAGAGCGGCCGCGTTGTGGTGCTGACCCACACGCTCCAAAGGAACGAGCACGGCGGGGGTGCCCGTGGCCGCCACTTCGCTCACCGTCATCGCCCCGGCCCGGCAGAGCAGGAGATCCGCCGCGGCGTAGAAGAGATCCATCCGCTCCTCGAAGGGCAGGCACAGCCACGGTAGCGGCGCCGCCTCGGAGCGACGGGTCATTGCCGCCGCCGCCTCTCGACCCGTCAGGTGGAGCACGGTCAGCGGCCCTGCCTTCCACCGCTCCACCACGGCCGCAACCGACTCGTTGAGGACCCGGGCGCCCAGGCTCCCCCCGGCAACGCCCAACACCGTCGATTCGGCGGCGATGCCGTACCGGTGCCGCGCCTCCTGCCGAAGCCGCTGCCGATCGAACGACACGATCTCCGGACGCAGAGGATTGCCGGTTAGCACCGACCTCGGGAGCGACTGCGCGGCCCCGGGCAGCCCCAGGAACGTGGCCCGGGCCCGGCGGGCGGCGAACCGAGCCGCCAGGCCCGGCACCGCGTTCTGTTCCTGAAGGAACAGCGCCGCTCCGGAACGCGGGGCGGCAAGCGCCGCAGGCACCGTGGCATATCCACTCATGCCGAGCACCACCCCGACGTGGCGGGCGGTCAACTCACGGGCCATGGCACCGGCCGTGCGTCGCACCGCTACGGGAATGAGCAGGTTGCGCGGCGTGAAGGACCTCTCGAGCCTCACCAGGCTGAAACCCACAAAGGGGAATCCGGCCGCGGGCACGGCCGTTGCCTCGAGGCGATCACCTCCGAAGAACACCACCTGGGAGCGTGGCACGCCGCGCTCCACCAGAGCTTCCCCGATTGCCAACGCCGGAAAGATGTGGCCACCCGTCCCGGCGGCCACCAGCACGATGGTCACACCGTCCCCCGCAGCGTCGGGCCCTGCTCCCGCAGCACGCTGATGAGGACGCCCACGCCAATCATCTCGGTCACGAGAGCGCTTCCGCCCATCGAGAGGAACGGCAGTGGAATCCCTGTGATCGGAAGGGCGCCGACCACGCCTCCGATGTTCACAAGCGCTTGTGTCACCAGCCACGTCGTGATGCCGACGGCGACGAGTCGCCCAAACCGGTCCGATGAACGGTAGGCCACCATCATGCCGGCCACGGTGATGGTCAGGAACAGCGCAATCACGGCGAGTGATCCGGCGAGCCCGGTCTCCTCACCGATGATGGCGAAGATGAAGTCGGTGTGGGCATTGGGGAGGAACGACCAGCGTGCCCTGCTCGCCCCGAGGCCGACGCCGAAGGCCCCACCCGTTCCGAGGGCGACGAGCGACTGAATCGCCTGATAATCACTGCCCAGCGGGTCCGAGCCCAGTTGGAAGAACGAGATGATGCGCTCCCACCTCTCCGGCGAGGTCGCGGCGAGCCCCAGAGCGGCCGACCCCCCCAGAAGTGCCCCGCCGAGCACATATCCCATCGGAGCCGCGGAGGCGGCTAGCACGGCGAACGCGGCCGCAGCCACCAGCACGGTCGTTCCCAGATCCGGCTGGAAGACGATGAGGAAAGCCACGATGCCGAGAGAGCCGGCCACCGGCCAGAAGAAATCACGGAGGCGGTGCATCGAACCCTCGCGACGGCTGACGAGCGTGGCCAGGAAGAGCACAGTGCTCAGCTTGGCCAACTCGGACGGCTGGATGGACACGGGCCCCACGATGAGCCAGCGCGTCGCCCCGTAGGACCGCTCGCCGACGAACAACACAGCGACGAGAAGCAGCACCGTGACGGTGAAGATCGGGAACGCCATGCGCCGCCACCAGCGCAGCGGTGTGGCCGCCGCCACGGTGAGAGCCAGGATCCCGACGCCGAGCCACATCAGCTGGCGTTTGAAGTAGAAGAGGGAATCGCCGGTCTCCCGCAGGGCAAGCACCGAAGATGCGGAGAGCAAGGCACCCAGCCCAACGATGATGAGCAGCGCCATGGGGACGAGCACAAAAATGGACAGACGCGACGAGCTGCGAGCCAGCCGCTGCGCCTCCCGCATGGCCGTCCTCGTCGCCGCGATCGAGACCACACGCGTCGCCATCATCCCTCCTTGAGGCGTCTCACGGCATTGGCGAACAGATCCCCGCGCTGAACGTACGAGTCGAACATGTCAAAGGAGGCACACGCCGGAGCAAGAAGCACGGTGTCGCCTTTGGCCGCCCAGCCATCTGCGACGGCCACCGCCTCTTCGAGGTTCGCGGCGACGGTCCCGGCTTTGGCGGCGTCCACGATCTCCTGGCCCGCCTCACCGATCCCGATCACGTAGCGCACCGACGCTTCCTGCGCCACGGGAGCGACCTCGAGGCCCTTGTTGCGTCCGCCGGCAATGAGGACCACCGAAGGGTAGGAACGGATGGCGGCAACAGCGGCGTGCGGGTTGGTCGCCTTCGAATCGTCCACCCATAGCACCCCGCCCCAGCTGCCGATCTCCTGACGCCGGTGCCGGCCCGGCTTGTAGTCCCGGGCGACTTCAAGGACCGCTTCCGGGGTCGCCCCCGTTGCCAGAGCCGCCTCGCCGGCCGCGGCGATATCGACGAGGAACGCCGGACTGGAGGCCTGCATGCTGGAGAGATCGAGTGCAGCGGCCCCGATCCACAGCTTGCCGTCCTCCGGTCCGCTGCCCCCGTGAGGGCGGCGCGATCCGCTCACCTCGACTCGGGGCACTCTGACGTCGGCAACCGCCTCGGCCGCTCCGGCGTCGTCGCCATCGAAGATGAGGACGTCGTTGGAGTCCTGGTTCTCCCAGATACGCGCCTTGGCGGCCGCGTATGCGTCGAAGGTACCGTGCCAATCGAGATGATCGGGCGCCAGGTTGAGCAGCACGGAGACCTCGGGATGGAACTCGTCGATGAAGCGCAGCTGGAAGCTCGATGCCTCGACCACGAGCACGTCCCAATCGCCGTCCACGGCGTCGCTGAGCGGCAGCCCGATGTTGCCCAGGGCTCGGGTGCGCAGACCCGAGGCGCTAAGCATCTCGGCGGCCACGTCGGTCGTCGTCGTCTTGCCGTTCGTGCCGGTTATGGCGATGAGCGGGGCGTCGATGTGCCGTGCCGCCAACTCCATCTCGCTCCAGACCGGAAGACCTGCACTGAGCGAGTCCTGGATCGGCGCGGCGTGCTCGGGCACGCCGGGACTCACCACCACCAGGTCGATCCCGCGCAGCAGCTTGGGATCCCAGTCTCCACCGTGAGTCTGCCTTCGGCCCTCGAGCCCGACGAGAGATCTCGGGTCTGCGTCGTAGGCCACCGTCTCGTGGCCTTCGTGCTCGAGCAGGCCCAGGGCAACCCGCCCGCTCACGGCAGACCCGATGACAAGAACTTTCATCCCACACCTCCCGATGCGATGAAGTCGTAATAGAAGACCCCGAGGGCCAGACCGATGGATAGCGCGGCGATGATCCAGAACCGGACGATGACCGTGGTCTCCGGCCATCCCTTGAGTTCGAAGTGATGGTGGAGGGGAGCCATCAGGAAGATGCGTTTTCCCCAGATGCGAAAAGCGATCACCTGGAGTATCACCGACATGGTCACCATGACGTAGAGCCCGCCCACGATGCCGAGCAGCAGATGGGTGTTCGTGAGCAGGGCCAGAGCCGCCATGGCGCCCCCCAGCGCCTGCGAGCCGGTGTCGCCCATGAAGATCTTCGCCGGCGCCGCATTCCACCACAGGAAACCGAGGACGGCACCGAACAGCGCCGCAGACACGATGGCGAGCTCGAGAGTGCCGTCGGTCGTGCCGTAGAAGCTGGGATGGCGGAACTGCCAGAACGACATGATCGTGAACGCGCCGAACACGAGAGCTGCCGACCCGGACACCAGGCCGTCGAGACCATCTGTGATGTTCACCGCGTTGGCCGTCCCGGTGAGCAGCAGCAGCACCCAGAGCCAATAGACGCCGTTGAGATCGAGGCCGAGCGGCCTGGTGAACGAGAGCTCCGTGCTCACCCCGAAGCTGATGGCCCCCCAGTAGAAGAGGCCGGCGATGGCGAGCTGGCCGAGGAACTTCCAGCGCTTCTTGAGCCCGAGGTTGCGGGCTCGGCGCACCTTGGAGTAGTCGTCGAGAAGGCCGATGACTCCCATACCGACGAAGGCCAGCAGCACGAGCAGGCCGGGCAGGCCGAAGTCCCGGAAGCCGAGACGCCAGTGGCCCTCGGCGGTGCGAGCATCGATGTGCGCCACGAACCAGCCGGCGATGACGCCGAGCATTATCACGAGGCCACCCATCGTCGGGGTGCCCCGCTTGTGCATGTGGCCTTCGACCTCTTCCTGAATGAACTGGCCGATGGCCCGCGCCCGCAGCATGCGAATGGCAATCGGAGTGATAATCAACATGGCCCCGAAGGCAGTGGCCGCCGCCAGCAGCATGACGATCACGCGACACCTCCCGCGATGGTCGCCGCCAGCCCCTCGAGGCCCTCGGCGCGCGACGCCTTCACCAGCACGAGGTCTCCCTCCCGGAGTAGCCCTCGGAGCACGCCGTGCGCCTCTTCGGTGCTGCCCACACTACGTGCGACGGGCCCGGCCCCTGCCGCAATGCCGGGATCGGCGCCGACGACCACGACGAATGCGAAACCGAGCTTCCGAGCCAGCTCGCCTACCTGCCGGTGCGCCGACTCCTCGAAGTCGCCAAGCTCGTGCATCCTGCCGAGCACGGCAATGTGGCGGCCTTCGAGAGCCGCAACGGTCCGCAGCGCCGCTTCCATCGAGTCGGGGTTGGCGTTGTAGGAATCGTTGATCACGGTGATCGCACCCTCGATGACCTCCATACGCCACGGCGACAGGTCTGCCTCGCCCACCCGGCCGGCGGCCACAGAGAACTCGACACCCAGCGCCAACGCGCCGGCCACGGCGGCGGCCGCGTTGCGCGCCTGGTGCCTGCCGGCGACCCGTAGCGACACCTCGGCGATCTCCCCCCCGCGGCGCAATTCGAAAGTCGGCCGGCCGCACCTGTCGAGACGGAGCCGCGCAATCGCCACGTCGGCATCGGGCACCTCGCCGAAAGTGAGCCGCGGAGCTTCGCCGCGTCGTTCCACAAGACGCCCATCTTCTCTCGGAAGCACGGCGACGCCTTCGGCGGGCAAGGCCTCCACCAGCTCCCATTTCGAATCGAGCACGCTCTCGACATCGCCGAAGGTCTCCATGTGGGCCCGGCCCACGTGCGTGATGACGGCCACGTCTGGACGCACGGCCGGCGCCAAAAGAGCTATGTGACCACGTCCTCGGCTGCCGACCTCGACGATCAGGGCCGAGGCGTCCTCCGGCATCGTCAGCACCGTGAGCGGCACCCCAATCTCGTTGTTGTAGGACGAAAGGGCCGCGTGGGCGCCGGGTCCAACCGCCGCAGCGAGCATGTCCTTGGTCGTCGTCTTCCCCGAGGAACCGGTGACGGCCGCCACCGGGATGCTGATTTCCTTGCGCCGTGCCACTGCCATGAGCCGCAGGGCCTCCAGCGTGTCGGTCACTTCGACCGCGTCGACGCCGGGCGCGGCGCGTCCGCGTTCCACCATGACTGCGACGGCGCCGGCCGACAGGGCGTCGGCCATGAAGTCGTGGCCGTCCGCCCTCTCGCCGTGGAGTGCAACGAAGAGATCGCCGGCCACGACATGCCGGGAGTCCGTGGCCACACCGGTCACCTCGGCCGAGCCGAAGGCCTCTCCCCCGACGGCGGCCGCAATGGTGTTGAGACCCCACTTCATAACGCCGCGGCCTCCTCCATCGCAACGATGCGATCGTCGAAGGCCACGACGTAGTCGGCGAACTCCTGCCGCGCCTCGTGGCCCTTGCCCAAGATGAGCACGACGTCGCCGGGTCGAGCAGCAGCGAGAGCGCTCCTGATGGCCAGGCGCCGGTCGATTTCGACGTGGACCTCGGCGGGCTGACCAGCGGCTCCCGCAGCCACCTCCGCCACGATGGTGGCCGGGGCCTCGGACCGGGGATTGTCCGAGGTGAAGAATGCAATGTCGGCCTGAGCCGCCGCCGCACCCATCAGCGGCCGCTTGGCCCGATCCCGATCGCCTCCGGCGCCGAGAGCCACGATCACTCGCGACCCGCCGACCAGCGGACGCGCCGCGGCGATGACTGAAGCCACGCCATCCGGCGTGTGGGCGTAGTCGACGACAACGGCGAACTCCTTCCCCACGTCAACGATCTCAAAACGGCCCGGCACCGAACCGACCGAAGCGATTCCGGCGGCGATGCTATCGGAGCCTATGCCTACCGCGGCAGCGCAGGCCGCGGCCACCAGGGCGTTGGCCACGTTGAAGTCCCCGCCGAGCTTCAGCTCGACATCCGTTTCCTCCCCCGCCCCTGTGAGCACAAACGACGATCCGTCCAACCTCATCTCCAGGGCGCGTGCCGACACGTCGGCCTGCGGGTCGAGACCCACGGTGGTCACCGGCAACTCGGTCTCCTGGGCCAGGCGGCGTCCGGCCGGATCGTCGCTCCAGATGACGGCGCGGCCGGCCAGCTCGGGGACGAAGAGCGCCGCCTTCGCCTGGTAGTAGCTCTCCATGCTCCCGTGGAAATCGAGGTGATCCTGGGAGAGGTTGGTGAAGGCGACCACAGCGAAGCGCGTGGCCGCCACCCGGCCCAGAGCCAGGGCGTGCGACGACACTTCCACGGCGGCCACATCGACCCCGGCATGCACCATGGAGGCCAGAAGCCGCTGGAAATCGGAAGCCTCCGGTGTGGTGCGCGGCACTTCGACGGCGGCCGAGCCAATACGCGCTCCCACCGTGCCCACCAATCCCGGCACCAGCCCGGCAGCCGACACGATCGCCTCGAGCAGGTGCGTCGCCGTCGTCTTGCCGTTGGTGCCTGTGATGCCCACGACGCGCAGGCGCCGCGACGGATATCCGTGCACACGCGCCGCCAGCGGCCCCAGCGCCGCTCGCGTGTTGGAAACGACGATGGCGGGCCCGCCGTCGCCGGGGTCCTGCTCCGAGCAGACGGCGGCGGTGCCGACGGCACGCGCCTCAGGGATGTAGCGATGGCCGTC
>Ga0315537_1002630_pt1 | contig 13603 bp, 8 predicted proteins | sample SalMarSW160270MG_FD_203091 | JGI IMG/M metagenome (GOLD analysis project Ga0315537, IMG submission 203091) | Salt marsh sediment microbial communities from the Plum Island Ecosystem LTER, Massachusetts, United States - Salt Marsh Sediment SW1602-70 ... | reverse complement strand
CAGATCAAACATAACGGCTTGAAGCTTCGGCATGTCTAACCTCCAAATTTTATGACAATATTTGACAAAAAGTTAATATGTTAAACACCGGTAAGCTTCTTCAACCAGCCAGCTTCGATGATTCTGAGGCAAGTAGGTGTTTCTGGCTATTCGCATTTCTCCCAGTGCCATATAAAATGGATTTCGCTCGGCGATGCTTTTAAACTCACTGTAGGGGTCGGGAAAATTTTCACAATACGCATGCAAAAAATGGGTAATAAACCGCTCTGCCAAATTTGCATTGAGAAGTCGCAAGGCAAAGTGGTGCTTCAGTTCGGCGCATAAAAAACCTATGTCATATGCTCGATCCGCAAGATGCATTCGTTCCAGATCAATGGCAGTAATGCCCTCTTCGGGGTGAAAAAAGAAATTGGTCGGGGTGGCATCGCCATGGACCAACACAGACATATCCTGTTGCATTTTATCCGATCTTTCCCACGCCCTGAAAAGGTGCTCAAACTCCAAGGAAACTTTTGCATCAATAATTTCCTTACCCTTAAGATATTCAATGATAGATCTAAAATAGCCGGAAGAATTCTTAATACAAACAGAATGATCACTGATTGTCGTCTGATGAAGCATAAATAAAAAATATGCGAGTTTCGTTAGCTTTCGAAGCAACCGTTCATGTTGGCCTGAATACGCCGCTTTACTAATATAGTAATCAAGATCATGTCCTCGAACATAGTCCACAACCAGAAGGTAATCTATTTCCTCGTTTTTGGTATAGGGTCGAACAACGCGATTAGGATGGTCGGAAAATCCTTTAGCACGAATCGCACAGAGGTTCAAAAACTCTTTATTCAACACGTTTCTGCGTTCCTGTTCAGAAAGTTGGTATCGGAATCCGAAATATTTTCCGACAAAACGATTTCGACTTTTAAGTTCCTTAAACAGATACACCGCCTGTCTATCACTCAGGGAACTGGTCTCAATATGCGGATCTTTTAAATCAATACCGGCCAACGGTAAAACAACAGAAGCGAGGTGTTTGTATAAAGGATGCTGTGAATCGATACGCATCCAGGTTTTTAGTGCTAAGGATTTCATGATGCATGTTTATATTGAAAGAATTACTGTTAACGTGTTCGTAATAACCTTGATAAGCTAAAAGATACCTTATCGTGATTCCGCAACATAAACGTAGAAACAACTGTGAATTATAGAGTGGTCAAATAATCAAGACGAGTATCCTTTCTGATAACATATCATAAACGATCTGTCAAAATCAGGTCGAAAAAATTCCTGAATGTCCACGTCCAGCACCTATCCCACTTTCCTTATCATGCTCCCAATTTGCATCGCATCCGGTGTTTGATGCGGACTGCGAATCTGCCAATCCCTTTAATAAAAATACGAAAAAATCCAGTTCGCAAATTACTTGATCGGCCATTGCGGCATAAATGGCCGGCTCTGCATTTGCCTTGGATTCACCATGTCGTACAGGTAGAATTCGCATCCAATTGGGTTGAAGCCCCTAAGTTTTGCTTTTGCGCGGCCTCATACTGTGCTATATTTCTTTTTTTTTACGGGCCTGATCGTTTTCTCCAAGTAGTGATAGGAAACGGCATCATATTTATCATTATTGATTTTAGGGGGTTATGTATTTTGTCTGTAACACCTCAATAAATTATGGAGCCAACTGATAATAAAATGTAAAAGGTCTGGCTGTTTGAGCATGTTAGTGAGCCTTAAGAAAAAACAGCGAATAAGAATCATTCATCTTTTAAATATATGATGTTGCGTTTAACCAGTTGTTATTAAAGGATTGGCTACTGTTTTTTCTTTAGGCTCACTTATATTCGAGTTCCAGACCTTTTACATTTTATTATCAGTTGGCGGCTCAATATCACCATTTAATGCACCAGAACTTATTGAGAAGTTACTTTTGTCTGAATGTGTAGCCGGGAAACCCCGACTTTAAAAAATAATCAAGGTAAGGACTATGCAAATTTTAAATGTTCGGTTTAAAAATATAAATACATTAAAAGGAGAATGGGAGATTCATTTTGACCGCCCGCCACTGCGGGAAGCAGGTCTATTTGCGATTACCGGTCCCAACGGATCCGGGAAGAGTACTATTTTTGATGCGATTTCACTGGGACTTTACGGTGAGATGGTTCGTCTTAAAAATTCGTCGGAGCAGATCGTGAGTAAAAAAACCTCGGAATGCTATTCAACGGTGACGTTTTCGGTCGGTGGTGATGTGTTCCGCTCGACGTGGTCTTTGCATCTTGACGAGGGTAACCCGCTTGCGCCGGAAATGAGCCTTGTCGAACTGAACGGCACTGAACACGTGCTTGCAAATAACATCGTTGCGGTTCGAAGCTGTGTCGCCGAATTGACCGGCCTCGATTATAAGCGCTTTTCCCGATCCGTCATGCTGGCACAGGGGGAATTTGCCGCCTTTTTAAACGCCCTGGATTATGAGCGAGTTGAAATTTTAGAAAAAATCGTCGGCCATGATATGTATTCAAACGTTGTAGAAGAAGCGGTTAAAAATGCTGAAACAGAAGATAATAAACTTACAACACTAAAAGAAGAGATTCAAAACTTTCCGTTCATGCCTTCGTCAGAGGTTAAGGCGCTTGAGGACACCGCCGAACAGTTGGAGGATGATTTTCGAGAAACCGAACGAACCTTATCCATATTCAATGAAAAAAAAGAACAGATCCGGTTAGTTAAGCAATTAAAAAATGAATATGACAGAAACCAGATGGGTCTGGCCGAAGCCCGTGGCCGAAAAGAGCAGATGCAGTCTGATCTTTTGCGGCTAAAAAAGGCGATGGATGCCGCACCGTTTGAAGAAGACATCGACCTGCTCAACCGCCACAAAGAAAAAACCTCCGAATATTTGAACACCCTGAATACGCTTAAGGCGGAAACAACCGATCTGGAACATCGGCTCGAAGCGCTGGAAGCAACAGATCGGGAACAAGCCATTGAAGCGGAACGCAATCAGAATGTCCGGAACAAGCACCGCCGGTTGATCGAAAAGACGCTGGAAATCGACAGGGAGATACAGACGCTGAGTGCTTTGCTTCAGACGCTCAATGAAAGGCGATCGTCTCTTGAAAACCGGCTCCAGATGAATGTGCAACACCAACAGACAACCCGGCGGCAACTCGCAGAAAATGAAGCGCTTCTGGCGAACACGGAGACCTGGATCGAGGCACATGCCGCCGATGAAAACATGGCCGGCAATATTGCGGGTCCTAAAGACGCTCTGGAGCAGCTGAAATCCACTCGTAACGATCTGTCCGCACATAGCGTTCAGCAGATATCCGCCCGAAAGGCCGAGAAAAAAGCGTCCGCATTACTGGCGAAAGCCAAACGCAAAACAGAAAAACTGAAGAACAAAGCGGATAAACTCAGCGCCCGCCAGGCTGAGCTGAAAAAAATGCAGGCATCCCTCCTGGCCGGCGATTCTCCGGCGACGCTGGATAAAACGCTCGAAGACCAGAAAAAACAGCGGATGTATTTTCAATCCATGCTCAAGGTTTGCAAAACTTATGACCGGCAGGAAAAAGGAGACGGCAATGCCCTGGAACTGGCCCTCAAGGCCGCCGAGCAGCAGCACGGCGACCTGCTCAACCGCTTGGAACAGGAGCAGAACATCCTGTCCGGGGTTAACAATATTGCAAGACTCGAACCTTGCAGAAAACAGCTTAAAAAAAAGGAGGCTTGTCCCCTGTGCGGGTCGCTGGATCACCCCTATGCGGACCGTGAACCGCCCTTCGAAAAGGATCCTGCAGAGATGGTTCGCGAGCAGGAGCACCGGATTGAGAGCCTTAAACATCAAATCAAAATTTTCTCGGATCAAATCGCCGGGCTAAAAAATCGGCATGACCGTTTTAGTGAAACAAGACGCCGGTGGAGCCTTCTCAGCCGGGCAACCGGGACCGAATGGACTCTTGGAGACCGGTCATCGGTCACCCAAGCCATCCGGGCTCTGAAAAAAGACGTGCGAAAGCAGCAGGGCCGGATTAAACGCATTCGCAAACTATCTAAGAAAACGGAAAAGCTCGACAGGGCACTCCAGAAAAAATCCGTCAAAACAAACGAAACACAGCAGGCCGCCGACCAGCTTCAAAACGACGTGAATCGCTGCGGGAAAAATTTAGCCGCTATCCAGCAGGAGATCCGGACGGCCAGGCAAAAAGAAGCCGATCTGGTTCAAAACCTTAGTGATAGTCTTCAAGTCTTTAAACTGGCGATTCCGACACCGGGAAAAGAGAGCGAACTGATTGGACGCCTGGAAAAAATAGGGCTTGATTATCGCAGCCACGTCAATAACCGTCGCGAATTAAACGAACAGATTCTTGCGTTAAAAAACAAAGCCGGGAGTTTGCCGGTAGAATGCGACCGCTTGAAAAAAGAGATAAAAGATGTGGAAGGACAAATTGAAACCGAGCAAGAGGCCTTATACACGTTGAAAATCAAACGAGAAAAGACCTTTGGAACCGGGGATGCGCTTCAGGAAAAAAAGGAAGCGGAAAAAACGCTGCTTGAGGAGCAAGAAAAACGTGAAGACATTCAACAGGAAACCCGGCAGGTTCGTCAGACTCTGTCTGAAAAGCAAAACCTGAAACATACAACGGAAAAGATGTGGCAGGACGCTCAAAATGAATGTGAACAACTGGAGCAGAAAATTTTAAACGAGGCTGCTTCTTCAGGCTTCAGTACCCTGGAGGAGATCCACAACAGCCTTTTAAGCCCTGAACAGCGGCAGGCCCTGGATCAGAAACCGGAAGTCGTTGATAGCGAAATTATCAGATACACAAAGAATTTGGAGACCATCCGAAAAGAACTTGACACAGAAGATTTAAAGGGGATCGCCGACCAAACATCAGAAGACCTGAGTCTAAAGATCCAGGATTTACGCAAACAAAAGGATCAGTTGGCGCAAGAGATTTCCGCAGCCTTTGAACGTTTGGAACATTACCAAATACTGGAAAAAGAATATCAACAAAAGACACAAGAATTGGAACAACAGGAGAATCTGTGTAACAGATTAAATGAAGAGAAACGTTTTTTTGAAACCGCCGGCCAAGCCGAGGTCAAGACGCGTATTCAAGAACTGATGCTGGAGCGCCTGCTGGAACACAGCAACAAACATCTTGAAAGCCTCAGCAGCCGCTATTATTTGAGACGTCGTGAGATGAACGGGCTGGGCTTGGAAATAGAGGACCTTTTGCATAGCGCCCGCAGAACCGTCAACACGTTGTCCGGAGGTGAGAGCTTTTTAGTCAGCCTTTCCATGGCCCTGGGACTCTCCGATATGTCCGGCAACGGCCGTAAAATAGAGTCTCTTTTTGTGGACGAAGGCTTTGGCAGCCTGGATGATGAAACCTTATACAAGGTGCTGTCCGCACTGAAAGATTTGAAAAATAACGGCAAAATGGTGGGCGTTATTTCCCATGTTAAAAAGGTAGAAGATGAAATCCCCACCAAGATCAGATTAACAAGGATGCCCGGAGGTGTGAGTCGTTTGGACGTGGTGGCTTAACTTATAACGACCGGGCTATCACAACAAAGGAGCAAAAAGTCTTCCCACGCTCTCAATGAGCCCAAACACGCTTTTGGGTTGTGGTTTCCGCGCTGAACAGTCTGTCTTTAATCCAAGCATCCAGGTTTCGAGCTGTCTGATCGCATCCGAATCGTAAATACACAGGGCAATCTCATAGTTTAACAACATACTTCGCATGTCCATGTTGGCCGATCCTACGATTGCAAGCGCATCATCTACCAGGATTGCTTTCGCGTGCAACATGCGTGGCTCGTAAAGCCATACTCCGACTCCGGCTTCCTGAACCCGTGCTAAATATCCCTCGCGTACCAGGTCCGCCAAACGATGATTGGATTTTTTCGGAATTATAATGGATACATCAACATTGCGATAGATCGCTATGCATAAGGCCTCCAACAACAGTTCATCAGGTACAAAATACGGCGTCACAACCCAAATGCGTCGGTTGGCCCTGAAAATCGTGGTCAGTATCGCATTGCGAAGTGAATCGTTGCGAACATCCGGTCCGCTGGCAACCAATTGAGTTACACAGTTGGAATCGGATTTTAGTGCCTGCCGGGTCGTCGAATTGTAACTAATTGTGGTCTTGCCTGCAAATTTCCAATCCGACCTAAAAATGTCGGTTATATGATCGATCACCGGGCCTTGAACTAACAACGAAAGATCCTGCCAGCGGCCAATGGATTCTTGCGGCCCCATGTATTCTGAAGCAAGGTTCATTCCACCAATGATAGCCGTTTTGCTGTCGCAGATGATCATTTTGCGATGATTACGTAAATTGGCCCGTCCCCGGAAAGGTAAATGAATCATCGGCATAAAGAAGGCCACCCGGCCACCGGCCTCTAAAAGCGGCAATAGAAAATTTTTAGATATTCTCACCGATCCCAACGCATCTATAAGGAGACAAATTTTTAGACCTTGCGTAGCTTTTTTCGCAAGGGCGTGCACAATGGCACGGCCCGTTTCATCTTTTCCCAATATGAACGTCGCAATATAAACGGAGTGGCGGGCATTCTCAATAAGGTCTAATATCGTTTGAAAGGCCTGTTCGCCTTCCGGCAGTAACGTGATGTGGTTGTGAGCTGATGGTGGAAAAATACCATCGCCGGGCTCAAACAAATACGCCTTGCTAATATAAGAATCGCAGCAAGGTTTTGACTTGTCTTGTGAAAGCTTCGGTTTTGTCTTGGCCTTGCTGATCATCTTTCGTCCGCCAAAAATAAGGTAAAGCGGCACTCCCAGGTAGGGGATAAAAATGATGGCCATCAGCCAGGCAAGTGTGCTGGTTGGCGATCTTCGTTCCCTTAAGATATGGGATAATAAAGCCAGCGCCAGAATAAATCCAATGGATGGCAAAAGGTGTACAAGTAGCCAATTAAAATTCATAACGTTGAAATTCTGCAAAGAAATGGCTTGTACAGAAGATACCGCCGATTTCTTGTTTATAATTTATGTTTTTTTTCGATAATATAAATGCACGGTCCAAACAAGTAAACCAAGGAGTGCTATCATAGCAAATACTTGCACTTCATAATGCTTGATCTTTCCGACAAATATCTCCAGGGCATTACCGAAAAGGTAGCCTCCGGATCCGATGGCTGCCGCCCAGACCAGCGCGCCGGCGGCATTGAGCGAAATGAACTTTTTGACGGATACGGGACTCATTCCAATGACAAAAGGGGTAACTGTGCGCAGTCCGTAAAGAAACCGAAAGGATAGGATCATCGGTGTTTGAAATTGGTTCATCATCTTGTGAACTTTTTCCACTTTCGATTTCCAGTAGGGTCGCCTGGACAGAACCGCCTGACTGTGTTTGCGTCCCAAATAAAAAAAAAGCTGATCGCCGCAAAGACTGCCCAGAAAGGCGGCGAAAATCACACCGGTCAGTTCCAGATATCCCTGGTGGGCTGCCAGACCTGCCAGCACCAGGATGGTTTCTCCTTCTAAAAATGTACCGATTAAAATCGCCGCATATCCATAATGTTCAATTATACTTTGCAGATCCATCAAAAGCATTCCTTACTTGATGGACAAAACCGAAAGAAAAAATTAATTGAGAACCCGGGTAACAGCTTCAGCTTTTGCCTGAAGATGAATTCGATTGCGATACTTTTCGTGGACTGGCCTCATGACTTGAAATGCGAACGCGCCCGGTCAAACGCTTTGCTCAGTTCGTCCATTGCCGACTCCATTCCGGATTTAATGTCCTCCCAGGCTTTGCCGCTTGCAGAATTTAGTTCATTTAATTTCTCGGCGGCCGCCTGTTTCTTATTGCGCAACTCTTCCATGCTCTGATCAAATTGTTCCTTGCTTTCCTCTTTCAGGTCCGTTGCTCCGGATTGTGCTTTGGCCAGCAGCTCCTGCATTTCTCGGTCGTATTCTTTCATCTTGGCCTCTATCTGCTGTAAATATTCTTCTTTTTGCTGCTGGGCATAGGTTTTGGCAGTTTCCATTGCTTCTTTTGCTTCTTTTTTTACATCCGCTGAAGTCACTTCTGTTTTAGACTTTTCGGCCTCTTTCTGATCACCGCATGCAACCAGAAAAGCCAAGCCGAAAAATGCCGTCAACATGATTAATAGAGCTATTCGTTTCATTTTGTATCCTCCCTTAATTATAAATTCTAAGTTATCGAACGATCTGCTATTATTGCCAATAAAGGCTACAACGATACGCTTAAGGTCATATTTGGCTCCTTTCGTTTTGGTGTTGATGTTGTTGGGACATTTGGGATCGGGCCGCGCTGGCCAACTATAATAACAAAAAAAGAAGCCTAAAACGAGCCCTAAAATCATCTTAAACGACTCTTTTGGTCCCCAAAAGGACATTTTAAGCTAACCAGTAATTCAATAAAATCCTTAACCCTTTAATTTCGCACCTAAAATGGTATGTTTAAGACCAAAAAACGGCTATATTTAAATCTCTTTATACAAATATACAGATAGTTAGCGCGGCCCGGTCCCGACAACGCTGGGGTTCAAACCGGCCTTGTCAATTTAGATTATCAGAGTTAAATGTTTTGGCGTATGCGAATAATTCCGGCCGAATTACCGAAAATACTCCTTTCAATTTCTCGGCATACTGATTTATAGCGATCGAAACGATTTCCGCTTTTTGCAGGGGAGGCCAACCGGGGCAAATCTATTTTCGGAAGCTTGCCTTTATTGCATTTTGATGATATCTGTATAAAAGTTAGTGTTTATTCAGGTTGTTAGACTGGCAAGTAATCTGTAATCAGCCACTCCCCTCCTTTTCATCAAAACATCGCATCCAATACCACCACAATGTAATATATATCCATTTGAATTAATTAAAATATTATGTAAATAATGTAATAGATTTTTATGTAAATTACCCCACAATTACATAGTTTTTTATGTGATTAAGAATGGTTGTATTCCCCTTGTAATTGATTAACCGCTTGATATCTTTCACTTCCTCGTGATATCAAAATAACTATTTGATTTTGCATGATTTTTGCATATCCTAATTCGTAAATATAAGCATTATAAAAGAGGGAAAAATGTTAAAACAAATAGTGTGTGTCTTAATTATTTTAAGCTTTATTCCAGTAGGTTGTAGCTGGCAATCGGCACAAATCAATACATATTCAACTGTCATAAAAACTTGGAATGGTCACAATATAGATGATCTTATTGATAAGTGGGGATATCCTCAACAATCATATAGAGCATCCAATGGAAATAAAGTATATGTCTACTCTGAAGAAGCTATTTATACCACTCCAAAATGGACCACACCAATTAGTAATTTCAGGGTATATGGTGGAACAACGAGTAGCCTTTACTGCACTACATATTTCGAGACAGATAATAATAAAAATATTGTCAAAGGCAGTTATGATGGGAACGCCTGTGAAACCATTAAATAATTAATTGTCAAAGGGCTATCCTCTGTCAGTCATTTTGGCAAGGGTTTTTATTTGTTTACTGCAAGTGTCTTATCGTATCTGTTTGTGTTCTTATAATTTTGTGTAACATGATTTCTCATTATGATGTCATGTTTAGGGCTGTCCAGAATAACCGAGGAACTCCCTTTTTTTTGGACAGCCCGTTTTTTTTAACTGCCTTTTTTGCATTTTTGTAAAAAATACGATATATGCAATTTAAATTGAGATTCTTTTACCGGTGTTTTTGGCAAGATCACAAAGGTTTTCACAAGCCGGATTTTCGTGAGGTAGTCTCAATATATCTGAAAAACTAATATAATTGACAAACCGCAATAAATTGTAGTTCACTACCTTTCCTGGAAAACAACAGTATCTACCGAAGAAGTTCGCTGAGGATCTTGCGAAGCGTGAGATCGAGACCGTTGAGGTGCCCTAAAATAACATCTACCAGACCTTCGGCAGCGGTATTCACTGTCCGACCCATTCGGTCTGGCGGGAGTCTTAAATGAGAAAGAAAAGCCGCATCCCCGGATAAGGTAGCCGGGGACCGGAGACAAATGAACAGCAAGGCAAGCGGGGGCCGAACCGGCAGTGTTTCCGGCCCCGCACCAATCATTCATATACAGGAATAGGAGAACATTATCATGAGCAAGGAGAAAACCATAACGAACGAGGTGGGACAGCGTCCCCTTCCAAATAACCTGAGCGGGCTCGAGGAACTCGCCCTGGACATGCGGTGGACCGGCAGCCAGACGATGAGCCAGGTCTGGCGCCACCTGGATGAGGACGCCTGGAGGCACACGCGGAATCCCTGGATGATCCTTCTCCACGCCCACCAGGACCGCATCGACAAGCTGTCGAAGGACAAGGACTTCGTCAAAAGCATTGAGAAGTGGTCGGAATGGCGTACCCGCTACATGGAGGAGCCCCGCTGGTACGAGAAGAAGCATGGGGACTCCAAGCTCCAGCGGATCGCCTACTTTAGCATGGAATTCGGCCTGAGCGAGGCGCTGCCCATCTACTCCGGAGGTCTGGGCATCCTGGCCGGCGACCACCTGAAGAGCGCCAGCGACGTCGGCGTGCCCCTGGTGGGGATCGGCCTGCTCTACCAGCAGGGCTACTTCCGGCAGGTGCTGAGCCCCGACGGCCGGCAACTTGAGGCCCTGCCCTACAACGACCCGGGGATCATGCCGGTAATGCCGGCTAAGGGCCCCGACGGACGCCGGCCCCGCGTGCGCCTTCAGCTCCCGGGACGGACTCTGTTCCTCCGGGTCTGGGAGGTCACGGTTGGCCGGGTAAAGCTCTACCTGCTCGACAGCAACGACCCCATGAACCGTCCCTGGGACCGCGGCATCACCGCCAACCTTTACGCGGCCGGCCCCGAGAAGCGGCTGCTCCAGGAACTCGTTCTGGGCGTGGGCGGCTGGCGGCTCCTGAATCTCCTGGAGATCGACGTGGACATCTGCCACCTTAACGAAGGCCACGCTGCCTTCGCCGTACTGGCGAGGGCAGCAGACTTTGCGAAGGAAAACGGCCTCTCCTTCGACGTTGCGCTCCGGGCCACCCGCGCCGGCAATGTCTTCACCACGCACACCCCGGTGGAGGCGGCCTTCGACCGGTTCGATCCCGGCATGCTGGAGTTCTTCACCCGGCCGCTTCTGGCGGAGTTGGGGCTCTCGCTGGACCGCATCCTGGCCCTCGGTCGGGTGCACCACCCCCACGACCCGTCCGAGCTCTTCAACATGGCATACCTGGCCATGCGCGGCTGCAGCCGGATCAATGGCGTGGCCCGTCTCCACGGCGCGGTCAGCCGCCGGCTCTTCGGTCAGCTCTACCCCGGACGTTCTCTGGCGGAGACGCCGGTGAGCCACATCACTAACGGCATCCACGTCCCCACTTGGGATTCCGACGCGGCGAACGAGCTCTTCGGCACGATCACCGGGGGCCGCCGCTGGACCGAGAACCTCGAGAAGGCCGTCAAGAAGCTTGACGGCGTCAGCGATGCGGAGCTCTGGGACTTCCGGGCGAAGGCGCGCAACGCCCTGGTGGAGTATGTACGACGCCGCATGGTGCGCCAGCTGGAGGTCCGGGCGGCCTCGGACAAAGCCGTCGAGCGGGCCCGCTACGTGCTTGACCCGAACGCCCTGACTCTCGGCTTCGCCCGAAGATTCACTGGCTACAAGCGCCCGACCCTGCTCCTCCGCGACTCGGAGCGACTGGCGCGGATCCTGAAGGACCACCACCGGCCGGTCCAGCTCGTCGTCGCCGGGAAAGCCCACCCCAACGACGGCTGGGGGAAGAACATGGTCCAGGCGGTAGCCAACTTCTCCGCCCGAGACGACCTCCGGGACCGGGTGGTGTTCCTCGAGGACTACGACATGACGCTGAGCGCCAAGATGACCGGCGGCGTGGACGTGTGGATCAACGCCCCGCGCCGTCCGAACGAGGCCTGCGGCACCAGCGGCATGAAGACCATCGTCAACGGCGGCCTGAACCTCTCCATTCTGGACGGCTGGTGGGACGAGGCCTACGCCTCCGACCTGGGCTACATGTTCGGCGACGGCGTGGACTCCATCGGTGAGGAGCGGGATGGGATCGAGGCGGACCAGCTCTACTGCATGATCGAGAACGTCCTCGTTCCGGAGTTCTACAACCGCAACGCAGAGGGGGTGCCCGAAGCCTGGATCAGCAAGGTCCGGCAGAGTATGAAGCGGCTGACGGTCCAGTTCAGCTCGGACCGGATGATCCAGGACTACGTAGAGAAGGCCTACCTGCCAGCGGCCGAGGAGTACCGGGATCGCACCAGGAAGGAGTGCAAGCTGGCCAAGGAGCTGGAGGACTGGCGTCAGGCCGTCCGCCTGAACTGGCGCGGGATGCGCTTCGTTAACGTCAACGTGTCGGAGAGCAACGGGAGCTACGACTTCGCCGTCCAGGTCTACCTGGGCGACGTGAAGCCCGGCCTGGTCCGCGTGGAGCTCTACGCCGATCCGCGGGAAGGGGACGGAGACCCGGCGATCATCGAGCTTGAGCACAAGGGGACCATTCCCGGCACCCACAACGGCCATCTCTATGGCGGCTCCGCCCCGGCGGACCGGCCGGCGGAGTACTACACACCTCGGATTCGACCCTGGCACCCGGAGGCGATCCTGCCCCTGGAGGCCTCGGAGGTGTACTGGAAGCAGTGAGGCTCTTGGTTCTCAACGCGGGCTCCTCGACCGTGAAGTTCGCAGTCGTGGAGACTGAGGCAGGCGAAGCGCTTGGACGGGACTTCCCTTACCCCGAAGACGAAAAGACCGGCAAAAATGATTTAAATCTTCAGTACTCTGTTTCTAACGTCGATTTAAAATTGCATACTTCGCTTGTATTGCTTCGAAAATAAGAAAGCGTGGATTGATACTTAAAGTCCACGCTTTTCTGTATGTAATGATTATACAATATATTGGGGTTGAGGATTCAGATCACAAAACTGTCATATCTCCAACCGAGCTGTAAGAAACCCTGATTTCATCTAACTGCAATGGAGTACAACTACCTAAATTTGTTATATATCAAAATAGTATCACAACCTATTGAGAATAAATAACATTTCATGTGATGGATAGCACGGGTTTTTACAAGCCAAATTTTATTGGGTCCATCGCCCATTTCCGACTATTTTTATCTATTAAAATTATATGTTATAAAAGAATTAGAAACCTCTTGGGATATAAAAATCCTTGTGGGTTTTTTTTGCGTGATGGATAGTCTAAAATTTAGAAAAACAATTAAATAAGATAGAGATAATTCATTTCGACGGTGGAAATCATTCCGGCACCTCCTGAAATTGCGGGATAATTCCACCAACCGAGGATTCGTAGATCCTATACTCAGTTGTTTCGCCCAATAAATCATCGACCTGTTTTTGAAGTGCCATGCGTTGTTCACTTTGCAGCCAGCGGTTCCAGTCTTCAAGGGTGTTCCAGGTGCTGATAACCAGGTATTCACCGGGACAGTCCCGGCTGCGAAATGTCTTGCCGGTAATATAACCAGGTTGGATTGCGGCCAGAGATCGGAGTTTTACGATTATTGGAGCCAGCTTGGCTGCTTTTTCCTTGTCGCTAAATGTGCGTTGGATCATAACCGAAATT
>Ga0315537_1002628_pt1 | contig 13607 bp, 15 predicted proteins | sample SalMarSW160270MG_FD_203091 | JGI IMG/M metagenome (GOLD analysis project Ga0315537, IMG submission 203091) | Salt marsh sediment microbial communities from the Plum Island Ecosystem LTER, Massachusetts, United States - Salt Marsh Sediment SW1602-70 ... | reverse complement strand
TGATATGAATTTAATAAGGCAATATAATTTGGATGAGAAAGTTATAGCCAAACTTAAACCTATTTCGATAATTAAGGTTCCAGGAATGGGAAATAATTTAGGGAAAGAGATAGGAAAAGAATTTGGTGTGAAGTCCCCTGATGATAAAAAGAATATTGAATTAGCAAAGGGAGAATTGAATAGAAGAGTTTTTAGAAAGGGAGTAATGAAAAATAATTGTGGGGCGTGCTCCGGTATGAGTGTTAAGGATGCTCAAAAATATTTGAAGAAATATCTTGTTGAAAAAGGTGATGCAGTAATGTTTTACGAATTGACAGGAAAAGTTATTTCAAGAGGATTAAATGAGTGTGTTGTAAAAATAGTTGATGACCAATGGTTTTTAGATTATGCAAATAAAAAGTGGAAGCAAAAGACTAGAGAATGTTTGGATAATGTGAAATTATATCCTGAAAAAGCAAGGCAACAATTTGAATATACTATCTCATGGTTGCATGAATGGGCTTGTACAAGGGAAGAAGGGTTGGGAACAAGATTACCTTGGGATAAAAAGTGGTTAATAGAGTCTTTGTCAGATTCTACAATTTACATGGCTTATTACACAATTGCGCATTTAATTAAGGAAATTGATATTTCTAAAATAGATAATAATTTTTTTGATTATATTTTTTTGAATAAAGGAAGTAAGGCCAAAATTAAAGATATGGATAAGATGAAAAATGAATTTGAATATTGGTATCCTTTGGACTTTAGAAATTCTGGAAAAGATTTGATTCAAAATCATTTGACTTTTTTTATGTTTAATCATGTTGCTATCTTTCCTAAAAAATACTGGCCTAAAGGGATTGGTGTTAATGGTTGGGTAACTGTTGATGGAAGAAAGATGTCAAAGTCATTAGGAAATATGATTTCTGTTAATGAGATGGCTCAAAAATTTGGAGCAGATGCTTCAAGATTAACAATTTTAAGTGGAGGAGAAGGATTAGATGACCCTAATTGGGATACTAATTTAGCAGTTAGTTTAAATTCTAAATTTAATAATATTCAGGAAACTATTTTTAATGTGAAATCTGTAAATAAAAAAACAGAATCTGATGAGTTAATTTTATCTCGAATGAATAAAATTGTTAAAGAAACTACATTATTAATGGAAGAAACTATGTTTAGATCTGCTATACAAAAAGTTTTTTTTGAGTATTGGACTTTAATTAAAGAGTATACTAATAGAACAAATAATAAACCTAATAAAAAAATATTTGAAGAACTTGTTCAAAAATTTTTGATAATGCTTCATCCTTTTTGTCCACATATTACAGAAGACTTATGGGAAAAATTAGGAAATAAAAATTTTATAAGTTTGGAAAAATGGCCTGTGGTTGATGAGAAAAAAATTAATGAAAAACTTGAAGAACAGGAACAGGCAGTTGATAAACTTGTTAGTGATGTTAATCATATTAAAGGATTAGTTAAGAAAAAAGTTAGTAAAGCTTTTGTTTATGTTCTTCCTAATGAGAACACTGTTTATGAAAAGAGTTTGGATTTGATCAAAAAGAAAACTGAATTAGAGATTAATATTTTTGCAGTGAATGATAAAGATAAATATGACCCTGAAAATAAATCAAAGAAAGTAAAACCTGGTAGGCCAGGGATTTATTTGGAATAGGTAGTTTTTTATAATTCTTTTTATATTTTAGTCAATGATTAAAAGAAGAGGCGATTTAATAAAAAATATTTTTATAATTTTTATAATTATTTTGTTTGTTTTAGTTGTGTTTTTATTTTATTTATTGAAAGAAAATGTTTCTGTTTGTGGAGATGGAACTTATGAAGGAAATTGTTCTGCAATTAAACCATATTTTTGTTTAAATCAAACTCTTATGGAAAAAGCGTCTGTTTGTGAATGTCCAAAAAATCTAGCAAGAGAAGGAGATTCTTGTATTTCAAAATATCAAACAAATCCAAAAGAGATAACTTTGAATTATATTTTGAGAGGAGAAAAAAAGAAGATGAATTTTACTGTTTATGAAGGAATGGTTGATTATATTTCTCAACTTTCAAAATCTATTTATTACTTTGGCGACGAGAAACCTTTAAGGAAAGATTTTAAGCTTCAGAAGATTAATGAAGAAGAACAAAGACAATTACTTTTGCCTTTAGTTGTTCAAATACAAAATTTAGCTAAAGATAAAAGAGATCAAGTTAGAATTGCTATAAGTCTTGTTCAAAGAATTCCTTATGGAGAATCTGGAAATAATATTACAATTGGATTAAGTCAAATTAATTATTCACGATATGCTTATGAAGTTCTTTATGAAATGCAAGGAGCCTGTGAAGGGAAATCCGAGTTATTAGCTTTTTTATTAAAGGAAATGGGTTATGAGGTGGTTTTGTTTTATTATCCTGCAGAAAATCATGAAGTTGTTGGAGTAAAATGTCCAATTAAATATAGTTTGAATAATAGTGGATATTGCTTTGTAGAAACTACAGGTCCATCTATACTTTCGAATAATCAGGAATATTATTTTGGATGGGGGAAATTAACTTCACAACCAGAAATTATTTTTATTTCAGCGGGGAATTCCTTAGATAAAAATTTTTATGAATATAAAGATGCAAAAGATTATATTAAATTAAATGATATTGTGGAAGAAAAAGGGGAACTTAATATTTTTCGACATTATAGATGGGAATCTCTTAAAAAGAAATATGGATTGGAATACATAAATTTATAAAATATGTCACTCTTAGAAAGTAATGATAGAAAATTGCCCTGAAGACCGTATGAATGAATTTAAGAATTTACAAATGCATTGCCTGCAAAACGAATTTGATTTTGATAGACAAGTTATTGATGAAAATAAATTAGATGAAGATCCTCTTGCACATTATAAAGAACATTATCTTGGTTCATATATGAAAGGTCTTGGGGATGCTTATTGTTCCTTAATTTGTCAAGAACATGATTGCAAAGGAAAAAAAGTGAGGTTTGGGAATCTAAAAAAAGAAGTTCTTAAATATAAAGAATATTTAGAAAAAAAGGAGAGTAGAACTCTCTCTTTTGAAAAGGCATGGGAATTATATCTTTTCAAGCTTGGTCCTTCTTTCTGGAAAGCAGTTACAGATATATCGAGTATTTATTTATTGAATAGTTTAAAAGAAATTCCAGATGAATATTTAGAAACTATTGATGAGATTTAAATTATTTCAAAACAGCCTTGATTCTTCTAACACCTGCTGATGAAGATTCTTCTTTTATGATCTTAAATTTTCCTAATTCACAAGTATTTTTTACATGAGGACCTGCGCAAATTTCTTTTGAGAAATCTCCTATTGTGTAAACTGAAACTTTTTCTCCGTATTTTTTATCAAAGATTCCCATTGCTCCCTTTTTTCTTGCTTCTGCTGGAGACATTTCTTGTCTTTTAACTTCGCATGATTTTTGAATTTGAGCATTTACTGAATCTTCAATTTTTTTTATTTCTTCTTTTGTAAGTTTTCTTGGAAAGTTAAAATCAAATCTTAATCTTTCTGGAGTTATATTACTTCCTTTTTGAATTATGTTTTTATCTTTCAAAACATTTCTTAAAGCTGCTAATAATAAATGAGTTGCAGTGTGAAGTTTGGTTGTTTTTTCTGATTGGTCTGCTAATCCTGATTTAAATTTTCCTGCTGAAGCTGTTCTTGAAAGTTCCTGGTGTATTTTACATTCTTTTGCAAAACCTTTTTCATCTACTTTGATTTTTTTGCTTTGTGCAAGTTCTTTTGTTAATTCAATTGGAAATCCAAAACTTTGGTAGAGCAAGAAAGCATCTTTACAATCAATTTTCTTTTCTTCTTTAATTATTTTTTCAAACTTATTAATTCCTTTTTCTAATGTTTTTTCAAATTTATCTTCTTCTTTATTTAGTTCATCTATAATAAATTGCTTTTTTTCTTTTAGTTCTGAATAGTCTGAATAAATTTTTATTATTTCTTTTGTTAGAGGCGTGGTTATATCTTTGTTTGTTTCAATCCCTAATTTTTTTCCATACATTATTGCTTTTCTAATTAATCTTCTTAAAACATATCCTTGTTCTGTGTTTGAAGGAGTAATGTCTTCTGCTAAAATAAAGACAGATGCTTTAATATGGTCTGCAATTATTCTCATTGCTCGTGTGTCTTCTTTGTCTTTTCCATATTTTTTTCCAGATAGTTTTTCAATTTGTTTAATTAAAGGTTTGAAAACTTCTGTTTGGTAATTATCTTTAGTTCCTTGCAATAATGCTAGTGCTCTCTCAACTCCCATTCCAGTGTCAATGTTTTTTTGTTTTGCATTGAGAAATCTTGGGAGATTTTTTTTTATCCATTTTATAATTTGGAGGTTATTTTTTTTATATAATGCAGTTAATTTGATTCCTGCTTTTTTTGCGGATTCAAGATGTTCTTCTTTATGGTCAAAGTAGATTATTCTTTCTTTATAGTTTGTTTGTTCCCAACCATGTCTTTTTATTAATTTTTCAAAGTATTCTGGATTATTTTTTGAGGGAGATTTTTCTAAAGTATAAACGGGAAATTTGCATCTTTCTTTATGTAATATTGTTTTAATTTCTTCTTTTGGTACATTTGTAACTACCATTATATTTACTGCACTTGCGTCTCTTAATTTAGTAAGAAAATCCATAAGATCTTTATTTATGGTTTTATTTTCTTTTATTAAACATTTATTGGCATCAACAAGAATTATGTCTCTATATTTTTTAATATATTCCATAAAGACATCATTCCAAATTTCTATGTTATTTACAAACATTTCTGTATCTGGTCCACAAAGTCCTGTATTTCCTGCAGGTCCCCACCAATTATCTTTTTTTCCTAAAAATTTTATTTTTTTTATTCCAAGAGCTTTCCAGATTTTTTCTGTTTCTGTGTCTTTTGGTGCATCTTTGTTTCCTTTAAAACAAGTAACTGAAAGTTTTTCTTTTGGAATTTTGAGAACTTTTGTAAGAAATTCAAAAGAGAATTTTATAGCATCTTCTTTAAAATAATCTCCTAAGCTCCAATTTCCTAGCATTTCAAAAAATGTATGGTGTGTTTTATCTCCTACTTCATCTATATCTCCAGTCCTAATACATTTTTGAACATTGCAAAGTCTTTTTCCAAGAGGATGTTTTTGCCCTAATAGATATGGGACAAGAGGGTGCATTCCTGCTGTTGTAAACAAAACAGTTGGGTCATTTTCAGGAATTAAACTTGCATTTGGGATTTCTTTGTGTTCCTTTGATTTGAAAAAATCCAAATATTTTTTTATAAGTTGTTTTCTTGTTATCATAAATTAGCATAAGAAGAAAGATTTTAAAAATTATCTGTTATTTTTAAGACACAAATTTTTATAAATAATTTATTAGCAATATATTTATGGGTAAAAGGATACTTATTTTTGCTGATTCCAGTGAAAAAATTCAGGAAGAGATAAAATCTATATTAGAGGATTATTTTAAAGGAAATTTTAAAGAATATTATAATGAAGGGATAAACATACAAACTTTTTATAATATAAGTAAATCTATTAATGCTGGTAAGAAGATTGGATTAGGTGGGGGGAAGTTCTTGTTATGTTTGACCAGAGAAAGAAAATAAGAACTAAAAATCTTTATCATGATTCTCTAAATGCATTATTGGATTTATCAAAAAATATTTGTTCTAATGAAGAAATTCCTGTGATAACCTATCAGGGAGAGATAGAAAAACAAATTAGAGAATGAAGTAGATTTATCCTATGGATTTTAATTTTTCTTGAATATCTCTAAGTTGAGATTCTAAATCTTGATCATAATATGGTTTTTTTATTGTTTCTAATTTTTCAGTTTCTTCAATTGGTCTGCCTTTTTGTAATATTTCTGGTATTTTTAATTTTGGTAATGTTGATTGTGTTTTCTTGATATTTATAATCATTTCTTTTATATTTCGATGTAATTTTGATTTTGTTTTTAATTCTTTTAATCTAAGAAAATGGTATTTTCTTATCACTTTCATTATCTTTAATAAATTTATTTCTGATGAAAGGATATCTTTTTTGGACTGAACAGCTTCTTCATATTCTAATTTTACATGAATTAAATTTTCATTTTTCATTCTATTTTAGAAAAAATATCTTTATCTATTCTTTCAATTTGGTCTCGTGCTATTTTTATTTCATTCTCCCAAATTTCTAATTCTTTTTCTTCTTCCTCTTTTATTTGTTTTATATTTGTAAGCATTTTTTCTATTTCTGATATTTGTCCTTTTATTTTTGTAAATATCTTTAAACTTTCTTCAAATTTATCTATTCTTATAAAAACAGGTTCTGCTTCTTTTACTTTTTTTGCAGCTTCTTTAAATTCTCTAGGAATTTCTTTTTTTTGATAAGGTAATTCTTTTGTTACAGGATGCCTCTGAATTGGATGATGTTCTTCATGTTCTTCCATCTCTTTTTCAGGGGCATCCCTTCCCTCTTTTCTCCCAGCTATTGCTTCTTTAATAGTATTTTGAGAAAATCTTTCTCCAAGAGAATCATTAGGAAAACTTGGCAATTGATGAATTGGTTCTAGGTTTTTTCTTTTTTCTTTTGGGAGTTCAGGTAACTTTGGGAGTTCAGGTAATGATGGTATTTCTTTCTTTTTGTCTTCTTTTTTCTTTTTCTTAAACCACCCCATTTTATTTTAATAATTGTTTTTTAATATATATAAAATATAATATAGGTTTAAAAACTTTTATTTTTTAATCTCTATTCTAATTAATCTATTTAACCGAAAGATATTTATTTGAATTACTTTTAATATTTTAATGCTGAAAAAATTTCTTGGAGAAGTTTTGGTTATTATTGCTGGAAAACAAGCAGAAGAATTATCTAATTTACTTAATGATAAAAAATATATTAATGAATTTTCAATTGCAAAAAAAATGGATCTTACAATTAATCAAACACGTAACCTTCTTTATAAAATTTCGGATTTTGGATTAGTTTCTTTTATAAGAAAAAAAGATAAGAAAAAAGGATGGTATACTTATTTCTGGAAAATTGAGACTCTTAAATGTTTAGAATTTTTAAAAAATATTTTATTAAAAAAGATAGGTCAATTTACTCATCAGATAAAAAGCAGAGAAACCAAGAGATTTTATATTTGTGAAAGATGTAATATTGAATTTAATGAAGAAAATGCCTTGCTTCATAATTTTACTTGCAATGAATGTGGGGATATATTTGTTACTAAAGATAATACTAAGTTATTGAGAGAATTAAATAAAAGGTTAGATAAATTAAAAAGAGAACTAGAACTCGTCAATGAAGAAATTGATATTGAAAATAAAAAAATAGAAAAAAGAAAACTTAAAGAGTTAAAGAAGCAAGAAAAAATTAAAGCAGAGAAAAAAGTTAAAAAGAAAGCAAAAAAAACTTCAAAGAAAAAATTAGTTAAGAAAAAGGCTAAGAAAGTCACAAAGAAAATTCCTAAAAAAAAGATTTCTAAGAAAAAAATTCCTAAAAAGAAAGTTAAAAAAAAGAAGAAAGTAACTAAGAAAAAAACTATGAAGAAAAGTTCTAAAAATAAAATTAAATCAAAAAGAACTAAGAAAAAATAATTCTTAAAATGATGAGAGTTTATAGAATTCCTGAGAAAAAGAAAAAAAGTTTTTTTAATAATTTTTTTAAAAGAACTAGTATTACAAATCTTATTATTTATTTTAATGTTGCTTTTTTTATAATTGTGATGATTCTTCTTAGTTTTTTCCCTAATTTTCTTAATTACATTGCCTTAAGTCCTTTGAATATTTTTCAAGGAAAGTATTTTTGGACTTTTTTAACAAGTATGTTTATGCATGCTCCCAGTCTTATTCCAATTCATTTATTAATTAATATGTTTGTTCTTTTTAGCCTGGGGGGAATGATGGAAAGAATTATTGGAAAAAAAAGATTTTTATGGTTTTATTTAATTTCGGGATTAATTGCTGGTTTATTATTTGTTTTTTTATCTTATTTTTTTGGCAATACTGATTTAGGAGCAAGGATTTTCGGAGACCCTATGATTTCAGCAGTAGGTGCATCTGGAGCTATTTTTGCAATAGCAGGATTGTTTATGATGTTAACTCCTAGACTTAAATTTATGATAATTTTTCTGCCTTTCTTTTCATTACCTGCTTATGTAATGATTCCGCTAGTTCTTTTTGGAACATGGTTAGTTTCTTCATCAACAGGTTTTCCAATTGGCAATACAGCACATTTTGGCGGGCTTTTATGTGGAATAATATATGGATTATATTTAAGAAAAAAATATCCGAAGAAAACTCAAATGTTAAATAAATATTTTTCACGATAATGAAAAAAAGTAAAGAGGAATTTAATTTAAAAAAAGAATATAAGAAAAGTTTGGATTATCTTAAGGAATCAAAGAATTTTATTTATACTATAATAATAGTTTTTTTTATTTTTGCTTTAATTGGTTTTTTTATTCCTGTTCAGGATTCTCTTAAAAATCAAATATTAGAATTTCTTAAAGAATTACTTGAAAAAACTCAGAGAATGTCTCAGATAGAATTGATTAAATTTATTTTTTTAAATAATTTGCAAAGTAGTTTTTATGGAATGATATTTGGGGTTTTGGTTGGATTATTTCCTGTAATATCAACTATTGCTAATGGTTATGTGTTGGGATTTGTTGCTTTAATGAGTGTTGAGAATGGAGGTATTTCAACTTTATGGAAATTATTTCCTCATGGAATCTTTGAATTGCCTGCTGTTTTTATTTCACTTGGGTTAGGATTAAAATTTGGAACTTTTATTTTACAAAAAAGAAAATTAGAGTCTTTTAAAAAATATCTTGTTAATTCATTAAGAGTTTTTTTGCTTATTGTTATTCCTCTTTTAGCTATAGCTGGAATTATAGAAGGAAGTTTGATTTTTTTTATTAAGTAATTATCCTTTTAAGTCACTAATTCCTAATACTATAAAGATTAGCCCAATCATAACTAACATCCATACTAAGCCGCCTTTGAAAAATTCCCAGGCTGCATGTTTGAAATTCCAAAAACTTCCGAACCATTCTCCAGAATACCAAGCTAATAATATTACTCCATTTAGTAATATTACTCCCATTAAAATTTCAGCCCATTTATTCATATATTATCTCTTTTTTATTTATTTAAAAAGATTTTTGTGATGAAATATGTATAAAAAAATTTAAATAGGCTTTTTTTGTAGGGTTTTTATGAATTTAGGAAATTTTTTAGATTTGGCAATTCCTATTTATTAATTCTTATAATTGTAAAATGAAAAAAGTTAAAGATTTTTTCTGGAAACATGGTATATCTGTTGAAGATTGTGTAAATAGTTTTGGCTCTTTGGGTTATCAGGCAATTGAACTTGCTGAAGCTGCTAAAGTTATTTTAAAAATGAAATATTCTAACTCTAAGATTTTTTTAACTTTTACATCCAATATGGTTACTTCTGGTTTAAGAGGATTTTTTGCTCAGATAATTAAGTTAGGATTAGTAAATGTTTTGGTTACAACTTCAGGTTCTATTGAAGAAGACATTATGAAATCTTTGGGAGAGGATTTTGAAATATCTAATTTTTCAGCTGATGATGTTAAGATGCATGAAAGAGGAGAGAATCGAATTGGGAATCTTTTAATCCGAAATGAGAGTTATATGAAATTTGAAGACTGGATGAATGAAATCTTGCAAAAAATTTATCAAGAGAATAAGAGAATTTCGTCATGGGAACTTTTGAAAAGAATTGGATTAAGTTTGAATGATGAAAATTCTATTTTATATCAGGCAGCAAAAAAAAATGTTCCTATTTTTTGTCCTGGTATTGTAGATTCTTCATTTGGTTTCCAACTTTTTATGTTCCAGCAAAAACATAAAGATTTTGTTGTAGATACTTTAGAAGATATGAATAAAGCAGTTACTGATTTGAGTTTTGATGAGAAAAAAGGTTTGATTGCTTTGGGAGGAAGTATTTCAAAACATTATGCTGTTTTCTCTGCCTTGCTTTCTGGGGGATTTGATTATGCTGTTTATATGACTTCATCTCATCCTTATTCTGGAAGTTTTGCAGGTGCAACGACTAATGAAGCAAAGTCATGGGGAAAGATTAAAGATGATGCAGAAGCTGCGACAGTTATTGGGGATGTTACAATTAATTTTCCAATTATGATGTGCAGTGTTTTGGATAAACTGAAACGGGAAGGATTGTTGGAAAATGACTAATGCTTATTTTATTCTTTCTAAAAAAGTTATAAAAGAACAAGTTGATAAGTTGTGGAGTCTTGGATTGAGAATTTCTTATTCTTATAAAACAAATCATGAAGTTGGAAATGTTTTACAGGAGGTTTGTCCTGGTGTTGATTTTTCTATTCATGCGAGAGAAGAAATAGAAATGATTAATGATAAATTAAAGATTTGGTTTTTTACTCAGGCAGAATCTGAAGATGAATTAAAGGAAATTTTAGATAAAGGAATAAGAGATTTTGTCGTTGATAATGAAGTTGATTTAGAAAGAATTTTGAAAGTTATTAAGGATACTAGAATTAAAATTAATCTTTCTTTGAGAATGAAATTTAGAGAACATAGAATTGGAACAGGTAGATACTTTGTTTATGGAATGCCAGCTTTGAAAGTGAATGAATTAATTTTGAAATTAAAAGATAATAAATTAATTGAAAAATTAGGGGTTCATATTCATAGGAAAAGTCAGAATGCAAGTGAATGGGAGATTAAAAATGAGTTGAAAGATTCTTTATCTGAAGAAATTTTGGAGAGAATTAATTTTGTTAATTTTGGAGGAGGATTACCTGTAAAATATATTAGTTATACTTCTAAGATTTTGCCTTATATTCTTGAAAAAATAAAGGAAGCTTCTGATTGGTTAAAAGAAAAAGGGATTGAAGTTTATATTGAACCGGGGCGATTTATTGCTGCTCCTGCTGTTAAACTTGTTACAGAAATAATTCAAATTTATGAAGATAAAATTATATTGAATACAACTATTTATAATTGTGCTCTGGATACTTTAATTGGCCAACATAAAATGTTGGTTGAATCAGAACTTCAAGATTCTGAAGAGGGAAAAATTTTTTTGTTGAAGGGCAATAGTCCTACAAGAGATGATATTTTTAGATATAGAGTTAAATTAAAAAATTCAAAAATTGGAGATAAAATTATTTTCCTGAATGCAGGGGCTTATAATTATACAACTGATTTTTTTGGTTATAAAAAATTGAAGACAAAAATTGTGGAAGATTTTTGATTGAGGTTTCATAAAGTTTTATATAGGTCTTGGTTTTTCTCAAATTATGCCTAAGAAAAATTCATTAAATAAAAAATTCGATAAAAGAAAATTACAAGATAGAAATTTCATGGAAATTCTTAAAATGTTTGCACCTGGAACTTCTTTGAGGGTTGGTTTAGATGATATTAGAAAAATGAAAAAAGGTGCTTTGATTGTTTTTGAATCTGAAAGACTTTCTGAAATTTTTGAACCTGGATTTAGAGTTAATTCAAAATTTAGTTCACAAAAATTAGCAGAATTAGCAAAAATGGATGGAGCAATTATTTTATCAAAAGATTTGAAAAAGATTCTTTATGCAAATGCTTTTCTTTTTCCAAGTGTTAAGATTTCTACAAAAGAAACAGGAACACGACATAAAACTGCTGAGAGAACTGCAAAGCAACTCGAAACAATTACTATTGCTGTTTCTGAGAGGAAAAATAAAATTACTATTTACTACAAAGATTTTAAATATGAATTAGAAAATAGTTCTGAAATATTGAGAAGAGCAGCAGAAACTTTACAGATTTTAGAAAAACAAAAAGAGTTATTAGAAAATCTCATTATTAATTTGAATGTTTCTGAAATTACTAATATGGTTACAAGAGAAGAAGTTTGTGATATTTTACAAAAAATTGAAGTAATAAGAAGGATTGCAGAATCTGTCAAAAAATATTTGGTTGAACTTGGAAGTGAAGGAATAATTGTAAGTATGAGGTTAAGGGAATTAACAAAAGATCTGAATAATCAAAGGAAAATGATCCTTAAGGATTATTTTAATTTAAATTTTTCAAAAATTGATATTATTTTGAAAAGAATTAATTTTGATAAATTACTTGAACCTTCTGAGATTTCAAAAGTTCTTTTTGATGAATTAAATAATGAATTTATTTGTCCAAAAGGAATACGGATTTTAAATGAAGCAAATGTTGCAGAAGAAAGCATTCGCTTAATATTAAATAATTTTGAAAATTTGGAGGGGATTTTAAATGCAGGAACAGAGTCTTTAATGAAAGTTTTCAATGATGAGGATTTTGTAAATTCTTTGAAACAAAAAATTGAGAATATTGGAGAAAAAATTTTAGCAAGAAAGAAAATATAAAATGTTAACAAAAAAACAAGTTCAGGAAATTCGAGAACATCTTGATAAAGCACAGAATCCTTTGTTTCTTTTTGATAATGACCCTGATGGACTTTGTAGTTTTCTTTTATTGCAAAGGTATATTGGAAGAGGAAAAGGAGTTCCGATAAAATCTTTTCCTGAATTAACAGTAGATTATCTTAGAAAAGTTACTGAATTAAAAGCAGATTATATTTTTATTTTAGATAAGCCTCTTGTTTCTAAAGAGTTTTTGGAGGAGATAAGGAAAATTAATATTCCTGTTGTTTGGATTGACCATCATGAGATTGATAAAAAAGATATTCCGAAATTTATCTATTATTATAATCCTCTTTTTAATAAAAATAAAACTAATGAACCTGTTACAACTCTTTGTTATCAAATAGCTGATAATGAAAAAGATTTATGGATTGCTGTTGCAGGAAGTATTTCAGATAAATTTGTTCCTGATTTTTATTCTGAGTTTAGGAAGAATTATCCTGATTTGGCTATTGATTCAGAAAATGCTTTTGATATTTTTTATAAATCACAGATAGGGAAAATTGCTAGGATTTTTGGTTTTGCTTTGAAAGACAGAATTACAAATGTTGTAAATATGTTAAAATTTCTAATGAAAGTAGAGACTCCTTATGATGTTCTTGAAGAAACTGGAAAAAATTATACCATGCATCATAGATTTAATTATCTTAATATAAAATATCAGAAAATTTTACAAAAAGCAAAATTTATTGCAGAAAAACAAGATAAATTTTTATTTTTTCAATATTCTGGAGATACAAGTATGAGCAGTGATTTATCAAATGAGTTGAGTTATTTATTTCCTGAGAAAATAATTGTTGTTATTTATCTTTCAGGAGTCAAAGCAAATATTTCTATTAGAGGAAAAAATATTAGAGATAGGGTTTTGAATGCTATTTATAATCTTGAAGGTGCTAGTGGTGGCGGGCATGAAGATGCTGTTGGAGCAAGGATTAGAATACAAGATATAGAGAAATTTAAAGAAAATATGAGAAATATGTAGGATTCTATAGAAAAATATAAAAAGAGAAATTTATTTCATTTTTTATGCAAAAGAGACTAAACTGTATATCTTGGAATTTTAAGGGATGTGGCTTAGTCTATACTTTAATTAAACCACTATCAATTTAATTCAGTGATGTCCTGGATTAAGTTGAATTTTTCTTATATTAATTTAGGGGCTAAGAA
>Ga0315537_1002627_pt1 | contig 13612 bp, 9 predicted proteins | sample SalMarSW160270MG_FD_203091 | JGI IMG/M metagenome (GOLD analysis project Ga0315537, IMG submission 203091) | Salt marsh sediment microbial communities from the Plum Island Ecosystem LTER, Massachusetts, United States - Salt Marsh Sediment SW1602-70 ... | reverse complement strand
CACCGTCCCGGACGGGCCTTGGAGCGAACCTGCTACCGCTTCGACATCCTCTGCGATTACGGGATCTTCCGCGACCTGCAGCGCCATCGCATGCTCACCTTGGAGTGGCAGCCCTTGGGCACCAGCCACGGATACGTGGTTCCGCAGGCACTGGAGGAGGTAGGCGCCGCCGACGACTGGCACGCCGCCATGGACCGTGCGGCGTGCCTGCACGCCTGCCTTGGGGAGGACCTGGGCAGGGACGTCTCCCAGTACTGCGTGCCGTTCGCCTTCCGTGTGCGTTTCTCCATGCAGATGACCGCCCGCGAGGCCATGCACATGCTCGAGCTACGCACCCAGCGCGGAGGACACGACGGCTACAGGCGGGTCTGCGCCGAGATGCACCGTCTCATCGCGGAGCAGGCGGGCCACTCCGCCATCGCCGCGGCCATGCGGTTCGTCGACCACGCCGACTACGGCCTGGAGCGCCTCGAATCGGAGCGCAGGGCGGCGGCGCGGCGAGCCGCAGCCGGCATCCCCGAACCCGAGGCCTGAGCGCGGCTAGCCACCCAGCGGGATACGAAGAACGAGCTCCGCGCCCTCCACCGCCCAGGACGCCGAGGCCACGAGCTGGTAATCCAGGTGATCCTGCTCGGCCGACTCGATGTACATGCGCCTTGCCTCACCTTCGATCGGCGGTACTCCGCGCTCCTTGACCGCGCTGGCCCGTTGGCGGAACCGCTCGATAAAGGCGTCCACGTCGAAGCTGGCCATCCTCCCTCCGTCTGCGGGGCCCTCACCAGGCTAGAAGTCACACCGCGCCCGCCGCGGCTTATCAGGCGGCCGGCGGAACTCAGAGACCAACAGGCTGCTCAGCCCGGTCCCGCTCCACCCACGGGATGTGTCGGCTCAGAGGCCGAGAACCATCGTGTCGGCGTCGACGTGACTCGACACCACCTCGTAGCCCTCACTTGCGTACAGAGAACAGGCGAAGTTGGCACGTTCGACGCTGAGCCCGATTCGCCCGATCCCGCAGGCCCGGGCCCGTCGGGCGGTCTCCCGTAGCAGGGCCCCCCCACGCCCCGTGCTCTCCACTCGGGAGCTAGACCGATCGACAGCCCCGGCACCTCGTCTGCGACGTACCTGTAGCCGGGATCCTCCGAGCCGAAGAACCGCAGCCAAGCCGCACCGATGGAACCGGCCTCGGTCTCGGCCACAACGCCGATCTCCCCGGAGCGAGGCCAATCGTGCACATAGCGCTCCAGGGCGGGGTCTGCGACCACACGGGCATGGGGGGACCCGTGGACGGTCTCCCCAGTTCACCGCCTCGACGAGCATGCGAATCAAGAACGGGACATCCACCGGAAAAGCGCCCCGGAGCCGGAATCCGCCTGACATGCGAAGAGCATGCCCGGCGCACGAGCCCCGCGCAACGCCGGCCGTCGTCAGCGGAGAATCGCCTCGGGGCCCAGAAGCTCCCGCAGCTCGGCGTAGAGCGCGGTGCGAGGCTCGACGCAGTGCTCCTCTCCGAGCCGCACAACCGTGTCCCCGCCGTCACCAATCATGTGCACGAACACGTAGGTGTCGCCCGGATGGTTCTCCAAGACGGCGCGAAGGCGGGCCACAAGATCGCGCGACATCCGAGCCGCCGGAAGGCGAAGCCGCACCGACCGATCCACACTGAGATCCGGCTCGGAGATGCCTTGGGCGATCAGCTTCACCGAGTCGCCGCGTTGGTCCACCCGCCCGGACACGACGAGGATGGTGTCGGGGCGAACCAGGGCGCCATACGTCGAGGTGGTCCGCGGGAAACAGACCACCTCGACGTTCCCTTCCAGATCCTCGAGCTGGAAAAAGATCATCGGCTCACCGTTCCTGGTGTAGCGCCGGGTGATCCCACCCACGATGCCCCCCACCGTGGCCGCCTCCCCGTCCTTGGCGTCGGCCAGCCCGGCGACGGTGGAGGTGGCCACTGCCCGAAGCGCACCCTCGACGCCAAAGAGCGGGTGATCGGACACATAGAGGCCCAGCATCTCCTTCTCGAATGCGAGCCGCGTCTGTTTTTCCCACTCCATGTCCGGTACGTCCACCGCGGCGGACTGGAGTGAAGGCTCCTCGGACCCGAAGAGGCTGAATTGGCCCATGTCCTCGGCTCGCCGCCGCGCCACCACGGCGTCGATCACCTGCTCACACACCGCGAGCAGGCCCTTGCGAGGCGCTCCGGTGCCGTCGAAGGCCCCCGCTTTGATGAGGGACTCCACGGTCCGTTTATTGAGTGCGCTCAGGTCGACCCGTTCGGCGAAGTCCCGAAAGCTTGCGTATTCCCCGTTCTTGCCCCGTTCCGCCGTGATGAGATCCACCACACCCTCACCGACGTTGCGCACCGCCGACAACCCGAACAGCACGGTCCTGTCCCTGGCGACGAAGTCCGACTCCGACTTGTTGACGTCAGGAACCAGCACCCGCAGGTCCATGGCCCGGCACTCGTTCAAGTAGACGGCGGTGCGCTCCTTGTCCCGCTTCACTGAAGTGAGCAACGCCGCCATGTACTCCGCCGGGTGATGCGCCTTCAGCCATGCCGTCTGGTAGGCGACGATGGCGTAGCCGGCGGCATGTGACCGGTTGAAGCCGTATCCGGCAAAATGCGAGATTGCCTCGAAGAGGCTCCGGGCCAGGCCCTCCGGGTGCCCCTGTTCCATGCAGCCGTGAACGAACTGCTCCTCCTGTTGTGCCATCACGGCCGGGATCTTCTTGCCCATGGCCTTGCGCAATGTGTCCGCCTCCACCATGGTGAAGCCGGCCATGATCCGGGCCGCCTCCATGACCTGCTCTTGGTACACCATGATCCCGTAGGTGGCCTCGAGCACTTCGCGTAGATCGGGATGGGGATACTCCACGGCGACCCGGCCGTTCTTGCGGTCGGCGTAGAGATTGTGGGTGCCGGCGCCCAGAGGACCGGGGCGGTAGAGCGAAACCAAAGCGATCAGGTCCTCGAATCGGTCGGGCCGCAGGCTCCTCATCAGGGCCCGCATCCCGGTTCCCTCAAGCTGGAAGATCCCCATCGAGTCCCCCCGGGACAGCATCTCGTACACCGAGGGATCGTCAAGCGGCAGCGAGTCGACGTCGGGTCGGCTGCCCGTGGCATCCTCGATCAGCTCCAGCGCCCTCTCGATGGTGGACAGGTTGCGTAGGCCGAGGAAATCCATCTTGAGGAGCCCCAACTCCTCGATGGCGTGCATCTCGAACTGAGTGACGACCTCGGCGTCCTCCCCCTTCTGCTGCACCGGCACGGTGTCCGTGATCGGGTCCGGCGTGATCACGACGGCGGCTGCGTGGATCGAGTCCTGCCGCCGTAGCCCTTCCAGCCCTCGTGCGGTGTCGATGATGCGGCGAGCGTCGGGGTCGGCGTCGTACATCTCGCGGAGCCCGGCGGCGTTGACGAAGTAGTCCCGAATCATCGACTCGGCGTCCTCGGGCGGCGGGTCGAGGCATTGACCCAGCGTGGCCTCACGACCGAGTATGGCCGGCGGCATTGCCTTGGCGATGCGGTCACCCACCGAATAGGGGTATCCGAGAACACGAGCCGAGTCGCGCACGGCCTGCCTGCCCTTGATCGTGGAGAAGGTGACGATCTGGGCCACGTGGTCGGAGCCGTACCGCTCGGCAACGTAGCGAATCATCTCTCCCCGGTAGCGCTCGTCGAAGTCCATGTCGATGTCGGGCATCTGACGACGCCCCGGATTGAGGAAACGCTCGAAGATGAGCCCGAACTCAAGTGGGTCGAGGTCGGTGATCCGCAGGCAGTACGACACGATCGAGCCGGCGGCGCTCCCCCGACCCGGGCCGGTACGTATGCCCTGCTCCCGGGCATGGCGCATCAGGTCCCAGACGATCAGAAAGTACGAGGGGAAACCCATGTCCTCGATGACACTGAGCTCGTGGCGGAGACGCTCGGTGACTTCAGGGGGGATTGGATCGCCGTAACGCTCACGCGCCCCTTCGACGGCCAGCTCCCGCAGATAGGACGCCTCGGTGTGGGGTGCAGGCACCGGGAACTGGGGCAGGAAGATCTGGCCGAACTCCATCTTCATGCTGGCGCGCTCGGCGATCAGCAGTGTGTTGTCGCACGCGCCGGGATACCGATCATCCGGGAACAGGTCTCGCATCTCCCGGGCCGTGCGCACGTAGTAGCCCGAACCGCCGAAACGGAACCGGTCTTCGTCGGCCATCTCGGCTCCCGTCTGGATGCAGAGCAGGGCGTCATGGGTCTCCGCCTCGTCGGCACGCGTGTAGTGGCAGTCGTTGGTGGCGATGAGGGGCGCGCCGATCCTCTGGGCAATGCTCATCAGGTCGGGCAGCACCCGCTGTTGGGCCGGCACGCCGTGATCCATGATCTCGAAGTAGAAGTTCTCCTTGCCGAAGATATCCTGGTACATGGCCGCCGCCTCGAGAGCAGCCTCGTAATCGCGCTCCACCCCGACGTTGCCTTCCTCGTCGTAGGCATCGGGTGCCAGCAGCTGAGGCACGTGGCCGCCCAGGCACCCGGTCGTCCCCAGCAGGCCGGCCGAGTGCTCGGCGAGCAGCTCCACGTCCATGCGCGGCTTGTAGTAGAAGCCCTCAAGGAAGGCACGACTCGCCAGCTTGACCAGATTCCGGTACCCGGTCTTATCGAGGGCGAGCAGGGTGATGTGGTAGCGGATGTCGTCGCGCCGGGGCGGACGGTCGAAGCGCGACCCCGGAGTCAGGTACGCCTCGATGCCGATGATGGGCTTGACGCCGGCGGCGGTGGCCGCCTTGTAGAAATCGACGGCTCCGTAGAGCACTCCGTGGTCGGTGATCGCCGCCGCCGGCTGGCCGTCGGCGGCCACCGCATCGATCACGTCGGCCACTCGGGCGGCTCCATCCAGCATCGAGTACTCGGTATGGAGATGCAGATGGACGAACGACTTCTTCACCCGGCGGACCGCTCCCGAACTACAGACCTGTAAGACCCGCGCACCTTACCAGCCACGCTAGGCCGACGCTCCGTGCGGGGCGAGCGCACACAGGCACCTACAATCCCGCTGCGACAACACGTCTAGGTGTCTGGGAGAACCCATGAAACTCGGCTACGACGGCAAGCTCTTCATTCTTGCCTTCGATCATCGCGGCAGCTTCAAGAAGAAGATGTTCGGCATCGACGGGCGCGAGCCCACTACCGACGAACAGGCTCGCCTCAGCGAGGCCAAGCGGCTCGTCTGGGAAGGTCTCAAGGCGGCCGTGGACGCCGGCGCCTCCCCCGAATCCGCCGGCGTGCTCGTCGACGAGGAGATGGGCGCCGACATCGCCCGGGAAGCCAAGGAGCATGGCTTTACCTTGGCTATGCCGGTGGAGGCATCGGGCCAGCCGGTCTTCGACTTCGAATACGGAGACCGGTTCGGCGACCATATCGAGGACTTTGACCCCACGTTCGCCAAGGTCCTGGTGCGCTGGAATCCGGACGACGATGCCGACACACGCCAGATCCAGGGTGAGCGCCTCAAGCGCCTGGGTGACTGGCTCCATGAACATGACCGCAAGTACCTGTTCGAGTTGCTGGTGCCGGCGACCAAGCGCCAGCTGGCCCTGGTCGGCGGCAGTAGTGCCGACTACGACTCACACGTGCGGCCCTACCTCATGCTCGAGGTCATCCAGCAGATTCACGAGGCCGGGGTCGAGCCCGACGTATGGAAGATCGAGGGCATCGACACCCGGCAAGACTGCGAGCTGGTGTCGCGTCTGGTACGCAGCGACGGCCGCGACGGAGTGAAAGCCGTCGTGCTCGGACGTGGCGCCGACGATGCCAAGGTTGCGCATTGGCTCCAGATGGGAGCTCCGGTGGACGGCTACATTGGGTTCGCCATCGGGCGCACGATCTGGTGGGCCGGTGTCGAGGGCTGGAAGGACGGCGCCATGGATCGCGATCAAGCCATCGCCCTCATCGCCGACACATACCGCAGATTCATCGATGTCTACGAGCAAGCCGCCGGCTAGCGGCGCGCCGTCCAGCACAGGAGGCTGACCGTGAAGATCGGAATCCTGACCGGAGGCGGCGACGTCCCTGGTCTCAACGCATGCATCAAGGCAGTGGTGAACCGCGTTGCCGACGAAGGCCACGAGGTCGTCGGGATCCGCAGGGGTTGGGCGGGTCTGTTGTACGTCAACCCCGACGACAAGAAGACCTCGAAAAAGTGCTACATGCCGCTGGACAAGAAGGCGGTGCGCACCATCGACCGCACCGGCGGCACGATGCTGCACAGCTCGCGCACCAATCCGAGTGTGGTCAAAGAGGCCGACGTCCCCGACTTCTTGGCCGATACCGTCAAAGGAGACCCCCCGCACGACTTCACCCCGCACGTGCTGAAGGTCATCGAGATGCTGGGGATCGATGTGCTCATCCCCATAGGGGGTGACGACACCCTCTCCTACGGGCTCCGGCTCCACGACGAGGGCGTCCCGGTGATCGCCATCCCGAAGACGATGGACAACGACGTCCATGGGACCGACTACTGCATCGGTTTCTCCACCGCGGTGACCCGCGGAGTTCAGTTCATCCACAACTTGCGAACCAGCACGGGTTCCCACGAGCGCATCGCCGTCATCGAGCTCTTCGGGCGCTACAGCGGCGAGACCTCTCTGGTCACCGCCTACCTGGCCGGTGTCGATCGAGCCGCCATCTCCGAGGTCCCCATCGACATCAACAGAATGGCCCGCTTCCTGGTTGCCGACAAGAAGGCGAACCCGAGCAACTACTCGATGCTCACCATCTCGGAGGGAGCGGTGCTCGAGGGCGGCGAGATGGTGCTGACCGGCGAAGCCGATGCCTATGGGCATCGCAAGCTCGGCGGCGTCGGTGTGCTCGCCGGAGAGATGATCCGCCGGATCACCGGCGAGGGCATCGTCTACCAGCAGGTCGGCTATCTCATGCGCTCGGGAAGCCCCGACTCGCTTGACCTCATGGTGGCCACCAACTATGCGGTAATGGCTGCGGACCTCGCCATCGAGCATGCCTCAGGGCGTATGGTGGCCCTGCGCGGCGGCACGTACACCAATGTGCCCATCTCGGTGACCCGGGAAGGGGTGAAACGAGTGGACGTGGATGAACTCTACGATGTCGAGTCGTACCGTCCTAAGGTCCGCCACGTCGGCGGCAAGCCCATGTTCCTCTACTGAGGAGAGACGAATGGCCGCCATAGGAGTGCTCACCGCGGGGGGTGACTGTCCCGGCCTCAACGCGGTGATCCGCGCCGTCGTGGCACGAGCCGTAGCCGCGGACTCCGAGGCCGTCGGCATCCTCAACGGGTGGGAAGGCCTCATGGACGGAGACACCATCCCGCTCGATCGCGACGCGGTCCGCGGCATCCTCGCTCGCGGGGGCACCATCCTCGGCACGTCCCGCAAGGACCCCTACGTGCACGGCAAGGGCTACGAGAGCGTCCGCCGGACCATCGAGTCGCTCGACATGGACGCACTCGTCGTCGTCGGCGGAGACGGCACATTGAAGACGGCCCTGGAGCTCTCCAAAGAAGGTCTCGCCGTCGTCGGTGTGCCCAAGACCATCGACAACGATATCGCCGCAACCGATTTCACCTTTGGCTTCGACACCGCGGTGCAGATCGCCACTGAGGCCATCGACCGGCTCAGCACGACGGCAGAGGCACACAACCGCATCATCGTCGTGGAGGTCATGGGCCGGACCAAGGGCTGGATCGCCACGTATGCGGGCATGGCCGCAGGCGCCGACGCCATCCTCATTCCCGAGATCCAGCTCGACCTGGAAGAGGTGGCCAAGGTGGTGCGCCGCCGCCACCGCAGGGGCCGCCACTACTCGATCGTCGTCGTGGCCGAAGGCATCCAGCCGCCGCAGAAGCTCGAGGTGCAGAAGGACATCTTCGGGTTCGAGCGCCTCGGCGGGGTCGCCTACCAGGTTGCCCCTGTGCTCGAACATCTCACCGGCTTCGAGACCAGGGTCACCGTGCTTGGTCACCTGCAGCGGGGAGGAACCCCGACGGCTTTCGATCGAGTGCTCGCCACCCGGCTGGGAGCCGCCGCGGCCGATCTCGCCGTGGTGGGAAAAGGGGGACTGATGGTGGCTCTGCGCGGCGCCAAGATCGTCCCCATCCCCCTTGCCGAAGCCTGCGCCGAGACACGCGGCGTCGACGACGAGCTGTTCGAGGTGGCGCGCACGTTCTTCGGCTAGAACGCGTCGACTCTTCCCGTCGCTGGGCCGCCTAGAGCGTCCAGCACGGATCGAAGATCGTCGGGAAGCGTCGACTCTGCCTCGATTCGCGATCCCGTCACTGGATGCCGGAGAGCGAGGCTCGCCGCGTGCAGGAACTGCCGTCCGGCGATCCCGTCCCGGCGCCCGTAGGTCGGGTCAGAGACCACCGGGTGCCCGATCGACGCCAAGTGGACCCGGATCTGGTGGGTGCGCCCTGTCTCGAGCTGAACTTCGATCAATGAGAGCTCCGGCCCCGTCCAAGAGGCCGCCACCCGATAGCGGGTCCGGGCAGGGCGTCCCGCCGCGTCCACACGCATGCGCCCCCGTCGCCGAGGATGCCGGCTGATAGGGGCATCGATCTTCCCGGTTGTCGCCTCGAAGGCCCCATGGACCAGGGCCAGATAGCCACGTTCGATCTCATGACGAGCCACCATCTCGCGCAGCTTTTCCAGCACGTGCATCCTGAGGGCAACCACGAGCAGCCCCGAAGTGCCCCGATCGAGCCGATGGACGATGCCCCAGCGATCTTCGTCGCCCACCCCGCGCACCTGAGGCCACCGCAGCAGAATCCCGGCGGCCAGTGTCCCTCGCTTGGCTCCGGCGCCCGGGTGCACGACGATTCCCGCAGGCTTGTCGACCACCGCGAGGTGCTCGTCCTCATATGCGACGGCAAACGGCACGTGCTCCGGCTCCAGGACCGGCGTCTGCTCAGGGGCTTCGATTTCCACGACGACGCCCGCTCCGATGCGCTGGTGTGGAGCGACCCGCTCTCCGTCGAAGAGGGCCTTGCCCTCCTCAACCAGCCGCCGAGCCAGTGATCGGCCCATATCGGCGACCACGGCGGTTATTCGATCTGCCCGGTCACCGCCCAGCTCATCGGGCACCTCAGTCCGTATCAGCTCCATCGGGCTCAAGAGTACGGCGCCCCGACAGGGCGAGGAGGATTATGAGAGCAGCGCCCACCGTGATAGCGCTGTCGGCAACGTTGAATGCGGGAAAGTGGCGAAAGTCGATGAAGTCGACCACTTGTCCGTCAAGGAATCCGGGCCCGCGAAACAGGCGGTCCGCCAGATTGCCCAACGCCCCACCCAGCACCAGGCTCATGGCGATTGTCTCCCACCGCTCAGGGAGACGCCCCACGACCATGACGATGACGACCGCGGCGGCGATGGCCACCAGGGCAATCACGGAGCCGGCGCCGCGCAGGAGCCCAAAGGCGGCACCAGAATTGGTGATGTAGGCGAGCTGAAGAAAGCCTTTGATGATCACGACCGGCTTCCCTGGGAGGGTGCTCACCACCCACCATTTCAGGAGCTGGTCGACGAGCAGCACCGCTCCGGCGACCAGGAGCGCGGTCCGGCGCACTCTCACTTGCGATTCGAGGCGCATTCGATGCAGAGCTTCGTGTAGGGAAGCGCCTCCAGGCGAGCCACAGGGATGGCCCCCCCGCAGACCTCACAATTGCCGTAGCCTTTGCCGTCGATACGCTCGAGCGCCTCGTCGACCTGATCGAGCAGGCTCGCCGCGTTCTCGGCCAGTGAGAGCTCTTTCTCCATCTCGAACGCCAACGAGCCACCTTCGGCGGTGTTCGGATCGGGACTGCGCTCCGAGGAGGTCTCGGTGAGGCGCACCTCCTCACGCTCCTCCTCGATCTCGCGAATGACCTGCAAGAGGCGTTCGCGCTCGAATTCGAGCTTCTTGCGGAACCGCTCGAGTGTGGACCGAGCAAGATCTCTACCCACATGACCTCCTGTGGCGGCCGCAGAGGCTAGCACGCCGAAGCCGCCCAGGATCGCCTAACGGCCCAGTAGGGACTCCAGGATGCGCAACGCCTCCGGCAGGCCGACTCCGGTGACGAGAATCTGCTTGCGCCGCGAGGTTCCGCCCGAAAGGATCTCGCCGGAATGCCCCCCGAGAGCGCCGGCTACAAGCGACGCGGCTGCCTTGTTGGCCCGGCCCTGCTCCGGAGGCACCTTTACGCGCACTCGCAGCGCGCCACCGTGAAGGCCGCTGACCTCGTCGCGACTCGAACGCGGCACGACCCACACCGCGACGACCACCCCGTTGGGAGCGGCCCGAACCACATCTCTCAGCTCGGACACGCTTTGAAAGGCTAACGTCGCCGGCCGCCGGGAGGAGCGCCGCAAGCCCACGGTGGTGCGCTACCATCCCCCGCCACGGCGTTGAAGGGGACGCGCCGCCCGGGATCCACAGCCGGAGCGGACATCACCCCGGAGCTGCGGGAAGAACAGGCCTGGTCGCCTCAGTAGAGCCCGCCGGATCCCCCGCCGACATGGGGAAGAGGAGCGGTCACCTTGCGGGGTGGCAAGCCGGGTGGTACCGCGGGCCACGCTCGTCCCGGCGGACGGCAACCGAGGACACCATGGCGAGGCGTACACCCTTCACACGAGTCTCCCCCCACATCTCCTTTCCCGCGCAGGAGGAGGAGATCCTCGACCTCTGGGAGCGCCTTGACGCCTTCCGGGTATCGGTGGCGATGCGCCCGGAAGAGACCGAATTCACCTTCTACGACGGCCCTCCCTTCCCGACCGGCAGCCCTCACTACGGGAACTTGCTGGCCGGCGTTCTCAAGGACATCGTTCCCCGGTACTGGACGATGCGAGGCCACCGGGTGGAGCGCCGCTTCGGGTGGGACACCCACGGCCTTCCCATCGAGATGGAGGTTCAGGCGGAACTGAACCTGTCGGGTCCTTCCGACATCCAGGCCTACGGAGTGGCCAAGTTCAACGAAGCCTGCCGCAGACGGGTCGATGCCAATACCGAGGCCTGGGAAGCCATCACGCGCCGAATCGGCCGCTGGGTCGATTTCGAAGACGACTACAAGACCATGGATCTCAGCTTCATGGAATCGGTGTGGTGGGTGTTCGCACAGCTTTGGAACAAGGGCCTCGTCTACCGCGACTTCAAGGTGCTCCCCTATTCGTATGGGGCCTCCACACCGCTCTCCAACTTCGAGGCGAACCTGGACTACCGCGACGTGGAGGACCCGTCACTGACGGTCCGGCTGCGCGTGATAGAGGACCACGGACCGGCACAGCTCGGCGACTATCTGCTGGTCTGGACGACCACCCCCTGGACACTCCCCGCCAACCTGGCGGTCGCCGTGCGCAGCGACGCCCGCTACGTGCGCATCGACGCGCCTATCAACGGCCTCGAGGGCCGCTACTGGGTCGCAGCCGATCTGGTGCAGGCCTTCTGGGGCGCGGAGGCGCCCCCTCCTTCTGCCGAAGGAGCGGGGGCGGATCTCCTGGGCACCAGCTACCAGCCGCCCTTCGGCTACTTCGCCGACGAGAGGCAACGCGGCGCCTTCGTCGTCATAGACAGCGAGGACACCACAACCGACGAGGGCAGCGGGCTGGTTCACATGGCGCCCGCCTACGGCGAAGCCGACTTCTACGCCCTTCAAGCGGCCGGGATCGAGTCTCTCGTCGACCCGGTGGATGCCGAGGCCCGATTCACCGACCAGGTTCCCGACGTCTCGGGCATGTTCGTCAAAGACGCAGATGCCGTGCTGATGGGGCTGCTGAAGGAGCGGGGCATCCTGGTGCAGAGCGGAACCATCGTGCACGCCTACCCCTTCTGCTGGCGCACCGGCACGCCTCTCATCTACAAGGCCATCCCTACCTGGTTCATCCGGGTCGAGAGCATTCGAGAGCGCATGGTCGAGCTCAACGAGCGCATCCACTGGGTTCCCGATCATGTTGGAGAGAGGCGCTTCGGCAACTGGCTCAAGCAGACCCGCGACTGGGCCATAAGCCGCAACCGCTACTGGGGCTCGTGCATCCCGGTCTGGGAGTGCTCATCGTGCGACGACAAGGTCTGTATCAGCTCTATCGGCGAGCTCGAGGAACGATCAGGCGTCCGCCTCACCGACCTGCACAAGCACGTCGTCGACGAGGTCACATTCCCATGTGCCTGCGGCGGGGAGATGCGCCGGGTGCCAGAGGTACTCGACGTATGGTTCGAGTCGGGCTCCATGCCCTACGCCCAGCACCACTACCCGTTCGAGGGTGCAGACGAATTCGCCCGTCGATTCCCCGCCGACTACATCGCCGAAGGCTTGGACCAGACTCGAGGCTGGTTCTACACCCTGCTCGTGCTGGCCACCGCCCTCTTCGACGACATCCCGTTCCGCAACTGCGTCGTCAACGGCCTCATCCTCGCCGAAGACGGCCGCAAGATGTCCAAGAGCCTGAAGAACTACCCGGACCCGTTCGAGCTGATCGAGGAGTACGGCGCTGATGCCCTTCGCACCTACTTGATCAACTCGCCGGTGGTGCGGGCCGAGCCGCTGCGGTTCTCCCCTTCGGGGGTGCGCGACGTGGTGCGAGCCGTGATGCTGCCGCTCTGGAACGCCTATTCATTCTTCACCACCTACGCCTCGGCCGAGGACATCTCGGTCGTCGATCTCGAGACGGCCCCACCGCCCTCCAATCGCCCCGAGATCGACCGCTGGATCCTCTCCGTGCTCCAGAGCCTTGTGAAACAGGTCAACGAGCAGATGGAGGGGTACTACCTCTACAACGTGATCCCACCGCTCGTCGACTTTGTCGACGATCTCACGAACTGGTACATCCGTCGCTCGCGCCGCCGTTTCTGGCGCCGTCGCGACGCCGAATCGGCGGCAGCCAGACGCGACACGGAGGCGGCGTTTGCCACCCTGTATGAAGTTCTTGTCACTTTCACCAAGCTCATGGCCCCTGTGCTGCCATTCGTCACGGAAGTCATGTATCAGGGACTCGTGGTGGGACAGCGATCCAATGCAGACGGCCCCGCCAGCGTGCACCACGAGGACTACCCGCAGGCCGGGGCCAAACTCATCGACCCCGCGCTCGAGGCATCCATGGCCGTGGTCCGCTCGGTCGTCACTCTCGCTCGCGGCCTGCGCCGCTCCCACGGGCTCCGGGTACGGCAGCCCCTTCAGACGCTGACCGTGGTGAGCCACGACGACAACGTGCGCGCCGTCGTCGAGGCACACGCCGACCTCATCGGCGATGAGCTCAACGTGAAGACGGTGGCCACGAGCGAAGACGAGCGGGCGCACGCTCACATCAGCGCCAAACCCAACTACAGAGTGCTCGGCCCCCGGTTCGGAGCCCGCATGCCGGAAATCGCCGCGGCCATCGAGGCGCTCGACGAAAACGCCGTGGCCCGCCTTCTCGATAGCCAGGAGCTGAGCGTGGCCGGTGAAGTGATCGTCCTCGACGACGTCACCGTGGGGCGCCGGCCTCTTGAAGGAGTCGTCGTTGCCGCGGACCAGCTGGTGTCCGTCGCCCTGGACACCGCGGTCACTCCCGAGCTCTCACTCGAAGGGCTGGCCCGTGAGATCGTGAAGGTGGTCCAGGGCCTGCGGCGCGCCCACGGTCTCGACGT
>Ga0315537_1002625_pt1 | contig 13626 bp, 10 predicted proteins | sample SalMarSW160270MG_FD_203091 | JGI IMG/M metagenome (GOLD analysis project Ga0315537, IMG submission 203091) | Salt marsh sediment microbial communities from the Plum Island Ecosystem LTER, Massachusetts, United States - Salt Marsh Sediment SW1602-70 ... | reverse complement strand
GGTCAAGCCAAGTTTGATAATCTCGGCAGAATCGCTTATATTTTTCTGCGTGACATCTTATCGATCGTGGGAGGTTAGTATGCGTTCTGCTGCTGTGTCTGTCTCTGCATTGGCCTGCATCATAGGCTTCAGTCTCCCGGCCCCGGCGGCGGTTCAACCGTGCCGAGGGCCGGTGCCCATGCTGTCGCGATGGCCGATGGGCGCGGCTCCGGCACACGGGCAAGTCCATCTGGACGACTACGACAATTTCCGTATCAATACCGACGATTCCGGGGAGCTTCAGAATGAGGAAATGGTCTGTGTCAACCCACTGAATTCGAACGAAGTGGTGGCCCTCTGGCGAGATTTCCGGTTCGGCTACCGACGGGTCGGGGTCGGTCATTCGACCGATGGCGGCTTCACCTGGCGGGACGATGTCTTTCCGCAGATGTACTTCCCGTGGCAGAGCGACCCGGTTCTGGTCGTCGATGCCGAAGGCACGTTCACAGCCGTGATGATCTCGTATGACGCTTTCGCCGGTCCGGGGGAAGACGGCTTGTTGACAGTGCGGTCCACCAACGGAGGGCGAACCTGGGGCGACAGCCTCTTTGCCATTGTCTCTGACCCGGCAGCCTTCGAGGACAAGGAGATGCTCGCCGTGGACCGCTCGAATTCTATTTATCGCGAGTCCCTCTACTGCGTGTGGACACGGTTCTTCGGCTATCCGAACACAGATTCCACTCACATCGCCTGTGTCCGCAAGCGGCCCTTGTCCTCCGGCTATTCTTCGCCCGTCTATGTCTCGCAGACAACCTCCGACCAGTGGGCCAATGTCATCGTGGGCACAAATGGAGAGGTCTATGTATCCTGGGTGAACTACCCAAACCAGGCTCTCATGTTCTCCCGCTCTACGGACGGGGGTCAGACTTTCTCGCCCGAACAAGTCATTGTTCAAACAAACTTTGTGCAAGCGTACATCAACGGTGAGATCCTGATTTTCTCCTACGGCGCGATGGCGGTAGACGAAACCGATGGCCCTCATAGTGGCAGGCTCTATCTCGTTTATACAGATGCCACCCCGGACCTGACCGAAACAGATGTTTGGCTGATCTACTCCGATGACGGTGGAACCTCATGGTCATCGGCACAACGCATGAATGACGACGAACAACCGTATGCCGTGGATCAGTTTCACCCCTGGCTGACAGTCGACCCAGCGGGGCGGGTCTGGATCGTTCTCTACGATCGGCGCAATGATCCGAACAACTACCTTATTGATGTCTATTTCACCGCCTCTGAAGATGGTGGCGATACTTGGCTCGTGAACGAACGCATCACCGACAGGTCCTTCGATCCCCGACTCGGCTCGGACCGCGCCGGACTCTTAGGGGAATACATCGGGCTTTGCGCGTCGGACAACCGGGCTCATGTGGTCTGGACCGATACGCGGCTGGGCGATCAGGATGCCTTTGGCACAGTCCTGGACAGTGTGTTCGTCTCGGCCACACCCCATGCCCGCGAAGGTGTACTCCCCGCAACGCCGACACTTACGGGCTACCCCAATCCAACCAACAGCACGATTCATCTGTGCTACAATCTTCCGAAGGCCGGTCCGGCGGTTCTCAGTCTTTACAACACCACGGGTCAGGAAGTCTGGCGGCGGCCGCTGGGCTTCGTCAGCGCCGGTCTTCATCATACCCAACACAATCTTTCCAACCTCGCGACGGGTCTCTACATCGCCCAGATCGAAGCAGGCAGGGCCGTCGCGCGTACCAAGTTGATTTTGATCAAATAGAAGCAAGTGTCTCACGGTTATTCTCTCGAATGACAAGCACAGGATTGCACAATGAGAAAGCTCCTCTCCGGTGATGAAGCGGTTGCCTACGGTGCGTGGCGAGCCGGTGTGAAGTTCGCTTCCGCCTATCCCGGAACCCCATCCACAGAGATTCTGGAGGCCTTCGCCCGCTTACCCAACATCTACGCCGAATGGGCACCGAACGAGAAGGTCGCGGTGGAAGTCGGCATCGGCAGTTCGCTGGCGGGCGTGCGGACGCTCGTTGCGACGAAACATGTGGGCGTCAATGTCGCCGCCGATCCGCTGATGACCTTCACTTACACCGGTGTCAATGGCGGATTCGTCCTCGTTTCAGCGGACGACCCGGAAATGCACAGTTCTCAGAACGAACAGGACAACCGGCTCTTCGCGCGGTTTGCCGGAATGCCGCTTCTTGAGCCTTCAGACAGCCAGGAGGCGTATGATTTCGTTGCCTATGCACTGGACCTGTCGGAAAGGCATGATCTGCCGGTGATGCTGCGCCTGACCACACGCCTGGCTCACTCCAAGACAGTCGTGGAGATCCAGGAAGAGGCTTTGGAGCCGCCAGTGCACAGTTTCCGGCGCGACATCAAGAAATATGTCATGATGCCTGTCTATGCGGTCCCGCGCCACAAGGCTCTTCTGGAGCGCCTCGCACGCGTGGAAGCAGAGGCCGAAGAGAGCACTGTCCAGAGAATCGAAATGCAGGACGCCGGCCTCGGCGTGATCACCTCCGGCATCGCCTACCAGTACGCTCGGGAGCTCCTGCCCACCGCATCTTTTCTCAAATTGGGTCTGACCTATCCTCCGCCGCTCAGAATGATTCGGCGCTTTGCCAAGCAGGTGAAGCGCGTGCTGGTCATCGAAGAGCTCGAGCCATATCTCGAGGAACAGGTCAGTGCTCTCGGTATCGAATGTGAGGGCAAGAAGTACACTTCGCGCCTTGGAGAATTGACACCGGAGAGACTTGCAACCGCTCTGGAATCGGCGAATGTGAAACCGGCATTCCATCCGGTCGAGGGAGTGCCCCTGCCAGCTCTGAGCCGCCCACCTGTGCTCTGTCCGGGATGCGCACATCGTGCCGTTTTCACGCTCCTGAAAAAGACCGGTGCGCATGTCTTCGGAGACATCGGCTGCTACACGCTGGCAGCCCTTCCACCTCTTGAAATGGTGCATACCTGCATTTGCATGGGCGCCTCGATCGGCAACGCCGTGGGAGTGGCAAAGACCGGTCGGAGTCAGAAGCCGGTTGTGGCGGTCATCGGAGACTCGACTTTCATCCACTCCGGTATTACCGGTCTCATCGAGGCCGTCTACAACAATGCTCGTATCACGATTATCATCCTGGATAACCGAATCACCGCAATGACCGGCGGGCAGGAGCATCCCGCCACTGGTAAGACACTTATGGGAGCCAATACGACAAGAGTGGACCTGGAAGCGCTGTGCAGAGGGGCGGGCGCCAAACATGTCTGGCGGCTGGATCCCATCCAAAACGATGAATTTGAGACAGTCCTGAGCGAGTCGTTCCGGGTCGACGGCCCGGCAGTGATCATCGCCGAACACCCTTGCCAACTCTATCCGGTCCGGCAAGACCGTGTGCCGATGGTCGTGGACGCCGAACTCTGCAACGGGTGTGGCGCATGTTTGCGCGTTGGATGCCCGGCGCTTGTCACGACGGCCGAACTATCGAGCGAAGGATTACCGAAGGTAGCAATCGATGCCGAGCTTTGTACTGGCTGCCAGGTCTGTGCGTGGGTGTGCAAACCGGATGCGATCAAGTTTCCGGTCGGAGAGGAGGTGGCGCATGGATGAGGTCACGAGCGTGCTTATCGTGGGAGTCGGTGGTCAGGGAGTCATTCTCGCAAGTGAGATCCTGGCGGAGGTCGCACTGAAAGTCGGAATGGATGTGAAGAAAAGCGAGGTCCACGGGATGGCACAGAGGGGAGGAGCCGTCTCCAGTCACGTGCGCTTCGGCCCAAAGGTTTACTCTCCGCTTATCGGAATAGGTGACGCAGATGTTATCTTGGCCTTCGAGGCTCTCGAAGCTGTGCGCTGGGCTCACTACGCTTGTGCCGATGGAGTCGTGCTCGCAAACGAGCTGCGTCTTATCCCCACGACAGCCTTCGCGGTCAAAGGCGCCAAGTACCCGGACAATCCCTTTGCAGACTTGGAAAGAGCTGGGTATCATGCCGTGAAAATCCCCGCAGATCAGGTCGCGCGGGAACTCGGCAATGTGCGCCTTGCAAACACCGTTCTTCTGGGAGCCCTGTCCCGGCATCTGGAGATACCAGAGGAAACCTGGATTGAGACGATTGCCGCTCGTGTTCCTCGAAAAACCGTCGATGCCAACCGTGAGGCCTTTCGGCGTGGGCGCGCGTTCCTGCTTTACAATGAGTAGCCGTTCTACACTGAATCCCTCCCTGCCCATTTCTGCAACATTACAAATCAATCGTTGGTGAAGAACCATTTCGGAGAACGAGGAGGTCTCTGTGGCCTACAAAGCACTCGACTACTATCGGATTCAGGATTCGCTGTCCGACGAAGAACGCATGGTGCAGGACACAGTCCGCGAATTCGTGACCGAAAACCTGATGCCGATCATCGAGAGCTGCAACCGTGAGGCCCGCTTTCCGACAGAATTGATCCCGAAGCTGGCTGAGCTTGGATTCATTGGCGCACCCTATCCGGAACAGTACGGCTGTGCCAATCTCGGTCCTGTCGCCTACGGTTTAATCAATCAGGAACTGGAGCGCGGCGATTCCGGCATGCGATCCTTCGTTTCAGCCCAAACCGGCTTGGTCATGTATCCCATTTTCGAATACGGCACGGATGCTCAGAAGGATTACTGGCTGCCGCGATTGGCGACCGGCGAAAGCATCGGCTGCTTTGGTTTGACGGAGCCTGATCATGGCTCCGATCCCTCTGGCATGATCACGCGGGCGGTGGACAAGGGCTCTCACTATGTCCTATCGGGAAGCAAAGCCTGGATCACCAACGGCAGCATTGCTGATATTGCCGTTGTATGGGCCAAACTCGATGGCGAGGTCTGCGGCTTCATCGTCGACACAAAGAGTGAGACCTTCTCGGCTCCCGAGATCAAGAACAAATTCTCCCTGCGCGCCAGTGTCACTTCCGACCTGATTCTTGAGGATGTCGAAGTCCCCAAGGAAAACATACTCCCCGGCGTCAAGGGCCTCAAAGGCCCTCTTTCTTGCCTCACGCAAGCCCGCTACGGCATCGCCTGGGGCACCATAGGCGCGGCCATGGCTGTTTTCGACGAAGTGCTGGAGTATAGCCGCACGCGTATCCAGTTCGGCAAACCTATCGCCAGCTTTCAGCTCGTGCAGAACAAGTTGACTTGGATGGCGACGGAAATCACGAAGGGCCAACTTCTGGCTTATCGTCTCGGGCAGCTCAAGGCCGAAGGAAAAGCTCATCCAGCCCAGGTTTCGATGGCGAAGCGCAACAATGTGGGCGTTGCCCTCGAAATCGCCCGCATGGGCCGCGACATTTTGGGCGCTAACGGCATTTCGAGCGAGTACCAGACCTTCCGGCATATGAACAACCTCGAAGCCGTCAATACCTACGAGGGCACCTACGACATTCACACCCTCATCATCGGCAAAGACCTGACGGGAATCTCGGCGTTCGCGTAGATCAGAAGCACCGCGCGAGCTTCGTCGGATACGAAAAAAGCCCGCCAGTTGGACGGGCTTTCTGTTTGGCAGAGTAAAGCCAAACTCAAAAATGGACGACAAAGCGGAATTCAAGCGTTCGGTGGACCGGCAGGATTACACCTTCGCCAGTGTCGTTCGCCGCGACGAGCAAAGCTCCCAACATGATGTCGAGATTCTCAATAGCGACATAGGACAGACGCGGATAGAAGTAAGCCGTGCCATCCTCCAGAACGACAATCGTCACCGCGTCGCATTGGAGCCTGTTCGCCCAGAGATAATTGACACTGACCGCGCCGTAAAACCGTCGCAACCCGAGCACCGGTGTTGCTTTGGAAAGGAGCTCATTGTAGTCCAAAGCAGCCGCGACAATATCTCCGGGAAGCTCTCCTTTAACTACCCGCAGATCACGATCCAATCGCTCCCGGAAACGACGAAACAGCTCGTCCTCCAATCCCCACTCATCGCCGAAAACCTCAATACTGCCGCCGAGATTCCAGCGAAACTGGCGACTGAAACCAACCACTCCCCGACCCTTCCAGATGTCCGTCTCCTCGTCGGTGAAGTGAAACCGCAGCGCTTCTCCTGCCCTATCCCGCAGTCCTACTGCCTCGCCATAGAAAACACCCGGCCCCACATCCCATGACCATGCAAAACCTATGGAGGTTTCATCTCGGCTCTGATGTGTCGCTCCAAGATAGACATCTGCGGTGCCGATGAGCTTGTACAGTCGCGCTCCAAAACGAAGTTGCCGTGCCGATGGTTGTGCGCCGAGGCCGCTCTGGGGGGATACAACGAATGAAGCTGAGAAGATCGGCCAGGATTGCTCGAGCCGTAGAGCTTCAATTCCCTCCAGATAACGAGTAGGATCAAGTGGATCGGGAGCGGACTGTAAGCGGTCGGTCGGGGTCCAAGTCAGACCGGTTCCCCAGCGAATTCGCTGTTTGCCGACAAAGAGTGTTGTTGTCGGCGTCAGGTTCGCGTAGGCGTAGCCCTGATCCAGCACCCATGAAAAGGTGTCCGCCGGCGCCACATCGAGACGGAAGCGCGGTTCGATGTGATAGCCGACGCGCTTCGATGCCTTCCCTTCAATCCGCAGCCTGAGCTCCTGATACGCGAACAGCTCGGGCGGCCGAAACAACGCCGTCGTCGAGAGTCTGCCACCGTCCTTTCCCGAGAGATACACATCGCTCTCGAGACGCCAGGTTGTCTCTGGCGGTTCAAGACCGAGAGCAGAGACCGTGAGGACGAACGAGCAGAAGAAGAGAAAGGCAAATCGCATCATTCACTTTCCCAGCTGGGTCGGGTCAAAGAGGCTCTCCGGTAGCTCCCCTCGTTCCTTGAGGCGCAGGATCTCAACTTCCGTATACGCCCCCTCTTGAATGAAATCTTCCATCTTCATGTGCGCAGGCCGCATCCTGCCCGCGAGCTCTCGCAGTTCACTGAGGGTCAAACGCTTCAACGCCTTGCCTGAAAGCCCGTAATAGACGATCGTATCCGGGATGCAGGATGTACTGTCCAGACCGACTTCCAGCCTGGCGTACGCGACATCCGGCCGCTTGGCTGTGAGAATCGCACGGAAATAGACCTCATGGCCACGCATTTCACGCGACTGGATCTCCGCGTCGTAGTCATCAGCCATCGTGGAGTTCATGACATCCTCGTTGGAGAACGTCGTGCCCATGAAGCTCTGCTTGCGTGTCAAGCGGATGGGCCGTGACACATCGGGGACATACAACCACAAGTTCTCCCCCGAGAGTAGAATCTTCTTGCCACGCTCGCGCGCCGGTTCCGTAACAGTCATCAGTGATCGGTCTTCTCCTTGGCCAACAATCTCATAGAGGTAGTTCAAGTCATCGAGGCCTGGTTTGTGCGTGATCATGGACATTGTCATCTCATAGGTCTGCGGAAACAGGGCGTTGTCCATGCGCTCGAGCAGAGATTGCGCCACCGGGTCTTTTGCCCCGACAGCAAGGTTGGCATGAACAAGGAACAGGATAATGAGACTTGAGAAAACCGTGCGCATTATTACCTCTGAATGCGTTAGCGAACGCCGCGCGCCAAGGCCGCGGTGACCGGCACGCGTGCGGCGCGACGCGCTGGCCAGAGCACTCCGATCAGTGCCGATATCATTGCCAAACCGCCTCCGATGATCCAATCCACAAACCGGCTGGCCGCCAGAAACTTGTCACCCATGGGAATCGCAACCTGTTCCAGCGCCTCGGTCGAAATTGAAATACCTTTGGTGTTCATCCACCAGGCAAGAAGCCCACCCAAAATTGACCCGGCGACGATTCCCCCAAGTCCCAACACAAACCCTTCGAGGAGGAGCATGCGATGGACACTTTGTCGTTCCATCCCCAAGGCACGCAAGGCCCCAATTTCCGGAACGCGCTCAAAGACCGAGACGGTCATTGTATTCGTGATCCCGAACACTGCGAGCGATACCAGAATCACGAAGAGAATCGCATAGAAGATCAAATCCGCCTTTGCTCCTTCGACGACATCCTTGGCGAAATACTGCCACGAAGCGACATGCAGCTTCTGATCTGTGCTCTTGGCCAGAATATCCTTGACGCGCGAGACGACCTTGCTCGCCCCGAGGGTTCGATTGAGGCGAATGACGATCTCCGTTGCCTCGCCGGGCATGTCGAAGAACTCCCAGCCAAACTGCAACGGGACAAACACCACCATGCGATCCATCTCACTGAAGCCCGTCGAGAAAACCCCGCGAACTGGAACATCGATGAGATTGTTTGCCTCTTGCGAAGTTCGCCCATAGAGGAGCAGGGACTCCCCAAGTCTGGCGTCCAGAAGGTCGACGGCTTTCTTGCCGACGATGATCCCCGACTGGAGTGAATCCAGCCATTCACCCTCAACGACAGAATTCTGAATCACGCCAACCTGCGCTTCAGCGTCGGGTTCCACCGCCATGACAAGAACAGGGGCGCGGTATCTTCCATTCGAAAGAGTCGCGGCTGCACGGATTCGAGGCGACGCAGCTTTTACTTCAGGAAGCTCTTCAATCCGCCTCGCCAGCCTGCTTGCGTCATGGATCGCAATGTCCAGAGGCAGCCGTCGCTTTTCAGCCTCGTAGCCTTCAGCATGGACCTGAATATGACCCGTGCGCAGGTCAATCGTGCGCTCAATCATCAGCCAGTAGCTGCCCCGAAGAATCCCCAGCAGCAGAATGATCATCGCCGTATTGATCCCAAGCGCCAGCACATTGAAAAATGTGCGGCGTTTCTGCTTGAGCACGTTGCGCACGGCGAGTCGGAAGAGAACGAAGTTCATGCCAGGCTTCTCAAGATTTCTACTGGCCGCTTGCGACTGGCGTAGATCGCCGGATAGAGGCTCGCCCCAACGGCGATCACCAAGCCCAATGCCAGTACCCAGAGCGCCGTGGTTGGTTCGAATGCCATACCAATTTGGGAGTCCACGCCCTTGAACGATTCCATGGCTTCCCCGTAGTTGATGGGGTGCGCCTGGTAATAAAGGACAACGGGAATTCCCGCTATCAGACCAATCACCGTTCCTATTACACCACTGAAAAAACCCTGCAAGACAACAATTGAGACAAGTTGCGTGCGCCCCATGCCAATGGCTCGAAGTGTGCCGAACTCAGGCAATCGCTCCAGCACAGACATGAGGAATGTGTTGATCATGCCGAGAGCGGCCACAACCAGGACGATCGCGGCCAGGACAGCCATCGCCACATCCGAAAGCTTGAGCAAATAGATAAGGCTCGCTTGATCTTGCCGCCATGTCCGTGGCTCGATGTAGGCCGGCAAATGAGGCCGCAGCTTCTCGAGATAATTCTCGGTCTGCTCCCGATGCGCAAGTTCGATTGTGATCTCCGTAACGCGATTCGGCAGATTCAGAAGTCTTTGGGCGGTCCCCAGATCACAGAGAAGAAACTGGGCATCTTCCTCGGCGTTCAAGCTTCTGAAAATCCCGGCAATCTGAGGCTCGACAGCCGAGAAACCACTGTTGACATCACTGGAAAGCAGGATCAATCGTTCGCCAACGCTGACCTTCAAAAGCCGGGCCGCCTCTGTCCCGATGACAACTTGATCGGGGCCGTTGAGAAAATCGCCTTCTACCACCGCATTTGCGAGCCGCTGATACATGCGCCGACTCACACTGGGCGAAATCCCAAGGCCAAGCATCTCCAGTGAAACATCCGAAGCCGAATTAGCCAGAAGCCCGAAGCGAATGGCAGGACGCACGGCCTCAACCTCCGGAAACGAGCCAAGGAATTCCAGAAGTGAGTCGCTAATCTGCATATTCGGTGTCAGAGGCAACAGATCGAGCTTGTCGGCATAACCTTTCGCTACCAGCCGCAAATGACCGTTTTCGCGCACCGCTTCGGTATATATCTTCTGGCGAAAACCATCCATGTAGCCGGCACCGATCTCGAGAAGAAACACGGAAACCGCCACGGCCCCCACCACGGCCAGAGTGCGGCGCCACGCCTTGATGCTGTTGCGAAATGCGATTTTGAAAATCATACGAGGATATCCAGAATACGCTCGTTGCAGTAGCGCCTTGCGCGTGCCCGCGAAAAACTATCGAAGATGTCCGGGCCCATCCAACGGGGCTTTCATCCAAAGCCCGTGGTCATCACCGGGCAAGGGTTGCAGGTTGTTCATTTCATATCGGTTCGCGTCTAGACGGTACTGGTCGTAAAAACCATTCTCGAATTCGTAAACATCCCCGGTATCAGGATCATAAAGTCGTTCCCTCCCCAATATCGCATCGCCCCGCTTCTCGGCGACAATGTCATCCGACCTGTTCCGGTTTTCCCAACCTTGCATGATGATGTCGGACGCGTCGCTCAGCGTCTTCCCAGCCTTCAGGATTCCCTCGTAGGTTTGAGCTTGTTGGCTCAAGCAGTTACTTACATACGACTGGCTTATTGTGAAACTCTCGACGGACCGGACCAGCACGGCTTCAAGCCCTCGGAACTCGCGCCGCGGTGCCGTGATCCCTGTAAACGAGAATGCGTAGGCTGTACCTCCACCCGGTCCACCCATGGAGGGCATCATAGGAGCCACGGTCACCAGGAAAAGCCCCTCTGCTAATTCGCCTCGCTCCGCAAACAAGGCCCTGATAAGGGCGGTCTGCCCACCACCGATAAATGGTCGCTGTGGAGCCGCCGAAATGATTTCCAATCCCTCCAGCCGAGGGCAATCCGGCATGAAGTTCTGCGCGATTTCCGTCTGGGCAACAAGATGAAACTGGGAAAGGAAATTGCTCGGCGTCAGGGGATTCACGACGGGCATTTCAAACCAGGTAACGGGGTAGCCACCCATGGCCATGTATTGGTAATCAATCTGCTTCTGCTCCTCGCTCATATAGACCGGTCCAACTTCGCCAAAATAGAATATCTGCCTGAGAGGCTGAGCTCGATCCTGAGTCAAAAAGGCAAAAGTGGCGCAGGCACCGGCGGTCACGATGTCCCAACCTTGGGGTTTGTCGATGGAGAAGAATCCACCATCGAACCTTTCTAACTTCAACTGGGCGCTCTGCCCTTCCTGCCCGCGCGTGTGGCAGGCGATACCAAAAACGAGAATTCCAACCAGAATGCTCAGTGAAAACAGTCGCCTCATGGTTTCCCATCCTCCTTATTTAGGCCATTTGTAGAAATCACGGCTCCTCGGAACATAGACGAATTCCGGCCTTGTCCTTCCCCCGGTCACAGGCCAAAACACGCTGTCGCTGTCAAAGATTGATTCTTGTCTTACATAGTTCTCCTCAATATCCTCCCTGAGCTGTGGAAAAACATCGTGGAGGAACCATACGAAGAATGACTCATCCAGAATCATTGCCGCGAATCTCTTCTCCCGTATCGCTTCCCTTATGTCATCTCTGAACTTCGTCCCGACCTGCCCCCTATCACCTCTCAAAACATCGGCGACCGCCATTCCCTGTGCATGACTGCTCTTGCCGGCTAAGGTCGGCAAATAGGCATGAAAAGGGACGAAGACTTCTCCCTTCATTTCGGCCATAGTCTTGACAAATTCCCTGCCTGCCTCCAAATCCTTCTCGGTGGGTATTAACCAATGAGGATTGTAGGCAAGGCCGGCAAACTGCATGATGCAAACAAGGTAGACAAAAGCCTCCACGAACTTCCGCTCATGAATGGAAGCAACTTGAATCCGTTCCAGAATCCTGTGCGTGCCCATGCCGAATAGGATGCAGATGACAGCATAGGCGGGAAACAAGACATTGGCGTACCCGCCGGAATGAAGTCTGGAGAGCCAAGCCCCTCCTATCATGCCAACCGCCATAAAGAGATAGAAAAAACCATTCAGACGAGCAGCGTATGCGTCAGCGCCGCTTCGTGGAGCTTCGTCAGGTATCGCATTCCGAAAGAGATCGAAATGCTGTCCTTCCTTTGTGGAACTCAAGACTTGAGAGAACATATAGAACATCGACATCACGCAAGCGATAGCCAGAGGTGCAATCAGATCCTTGGTCCAGAAGTTGACAAACATGCGCGCTATGAGCGGGTGCTGGCTTGGCAAAGCGAAAACATAGTAGCTGTACCATCCGTCATGAATATAATCGAGAGCAATCGTACTTATCCCAATGATCAAGACTACCGTTCCCACAAAGGCAATGGACGCACGCCAATTCAACAGAATACAATAAACGATGATGGGTATAGCAATGACGAACGCGGCCTGTTTTGTCAGAAACGAGAGCCCGATAAACAATCCGGCTATGACATACGATTTCCACGACTTTTTGAATCGAACAAAGTAGAATCCCAACAACAGAAACAAGAGAAAAAGGGAATCCACTCGCGCGAGATCGAACCATGCTCCACTTATGCGGAAGGTTGCGGCGAACAAGCTTGCCGCCAAGATACCTGAAAATGTGCTTCTGGCCTCCCGTTTCACGAACTGAAAGATAACAACGAAGCAACCCAGCGATGCGACGAAAGACACGAGTCGAAGCGGCAAGAAACCACCACCGGTCAGCAGCCATGCCAGGGCAGAAATATAATAGTAGAGTGGAGGGTAGATGAACGGCACAAATTCCAGCGATGGGCTGACATACAGTTTCTCTCCGGCCAGGATTCTACAAACATGATCTACCGAACCTCCTTCCATCCATTCCAACTCAAACGGATATCGAATGCGAAAGAGGACAAGAACCACATAGAGAACGATGAAGAGGATCCCGAGCGCAGAGGCTGAGTATCTGAGCGCCGAGTTCCAGACCGTTCTCCTATCCGTTTGATCCTTTTCCCACATGGGTCGGTGCCAACTTCATCTCTGATGAGGCCGCAAGATGAGATGTGAACAATCCAAAACAAAAAAGAACGAGGAGAAGATACAAATTCATTGAAGTAAACAGCTTTTCCCCCACGACAGACAACGGCAGGCGATCATAATAGATCGGGAAATCCATTCCGATCAGAACCAATACGAGCAGCAAGAACGATACAATAAGCATGCTTTTGCGCCGAGGGAAAGTCATCCATACATAGGACAGCGCAAGTAAGGCACCCGGGAAAATATAGATCACGTGATGCAAATAGGCCAGCGGAGCAGAGATGATCATCAGCACGAGGAACGACATCAGCAGTAATCCCGCAGCCATTTCATTTCGGGCACGGTAGACATAGAAGACCAAGATCAGAATGAGACAAATGATAACACTCACCGATGCTATGGTCACAGCGACCGAATTGTCCATGAATAGTCGAGAGAAAAAACCTGCTATGGAGAAGTTCGGATAGGCCCCGGGATGAAACAATCCGGGAATCACGGCTCCGTAAGACATGGAGGGCAGGAAACCAAAGAACCTGTGCCAGGAATCGAAAGCCCCCAGAGGCAAGGTGGCGGCAGCCAAGACCAGCACGCAGGCGCAACAACTGAGCACTGCCCGATACCGTCTCCTCGCAATGAAATAGAGCAACAAGATGACCGGCGTCACCTTCATCACTGCGGCAAAGCTCAAGAACACTCCACTTGCAATATCCGCCTTCTTCGAATAAGCATACAGGGACAGAACAATGAAAGTGAGCACGAGAATGTTCACTTGTCCTATCCTGAAATTATTCCGGAAAGGCAGAATCCACAAGAGCAGGATCGAAAACACAATCAGGCAGCGCAACAGTCGCGCGCGATACAACGGATC
>Ga0315537_1002624_pt1 | contig 13628 bp, 13 predicted proteins | sample SalMarSW160270MG_FD_203091 | JGI IMG/M metagenome (GOLD analysis project Ga0315537, IMG submission 203091) | Salt marsh sediment microbial communities from the Plum Island Ecosystem LTER, Massachusetts, United States - Salt Marsh Sediment SW1602-70 ... | reverse complement strand
TCTTGACAAGAATTTTAACCTTCGGGTAATATTAGGGTGAATGCCAATCACTCTTTACAAAAGACAAAAACAGATTTTGGATTTTATCCGCCAATATATTCAGAAAAACGGTTTTTCACCGACTCTCACGGAAATTGCTCATGCTTTAGGTGTTTCCTCTTTAGCCACAGTTCACGAGCATTTAACAACTATGGCTAAAAAAGGCATTATTAAACGTTATCAGGGTTCGGTTCGGGGGATTGAGATTGTGGAAACGGAAAATTCCAGCTCAATGAATGAAGTTGAACTGCCGGTTTTGGGTTTAATTGCCGCTGGTCAGCCAATTGAGCCCCAAACTGACCCTAATGCTTCTTTGTCCGTTCCCCCAGGTATGCTTTCTGGTAAAAAAAGAGCCTATGTTTTACAGGTTAAAGGAAGCTCGATGGTTGAAGAAGGTATTCTTGAAGGCGATTTTGTTGTCATTGAGCAAAAGGAAACAGCCAACAACGGCGAAATTGTGGTCGCCATTTTGGAAAATGGTTTTGCTACATTAAAACGTTTTTTTAAAGAAGCAACCCGTGTTCGGTTGGAACCAGCTAATTCTCAGATGGCGCCAATTTTTGCCAAAAACGTCCAAATTCAAGGAAAAGTGGTTGGGGTTATCCGTAAATACTAAAGAATAAAGACTAAAAACTAAACTCCTTAAATCTTTAGGTTATGAAAACCGCTAAGGCTGCCAGAAACATTATCAAGGTGGTTGCCCAACCGAAAAAATTGGCCCAGAAACCATTACGATACTCCCCCATGATTCTTTTACTGCCGGCGATAATCATAATTAGAACCAGTAAAAACGGAGCGAGCATGCCGTTGAAAACCTGGGAATAAAAAAGAATTTTAATGGGATTAATTTTTAACAAAGAAATAGCTAAAGCCACAAAAAAAGTTGATGATAAAACAGTGTAAAAACCCCTGGCTTTGGCCGGTTTTTTATTTAAACCTTCCTGCCATTTAAAGGTTTCAGCAACAACATAGGCGGTTGAAGAAGCTAAGACCGGTAGAGCCAAAAGACCGGCCCCGATAATTCCCAAGGCAAAAAGTAAAAAAGCATTGGCTCCCAAAAATGGTTTCAAAGCTAAAGCGGCTTCATGAGCCGAAGCAATTTTGATATTTTTAGCAAAAAGAACAGTGGCGGTACAGATAATGATGAAGTAAGCGATAAGATTGGAAAAAATAAGACCTGGGGCATTTTCTTTGACTTCAATTCTGGCGTCTCTAACACAAGGTTTATCGTCAATTTCTTCACTGACCTGCCAAAAGAAAAGATAGGGAGTAATCGTTGTCCCTAAAAAACCAACCATCGCCAGCCAGTAAAAGTTGTCAGAGAAAACAATCTGTGGGACAAAAGTACTTTTTAAAACCAGAAACCAATCAGGTTTAGCCAAAATACCGGAAATGATGTAAGAAACAAAAATCAAAGCCAGTAAGAGTAAAAGCTTAGTTAGGACCTGATAGCTTTTAAAGACAACAATATACCAGATGAGAAGCAAGACTAAAGGCAGGATAAAGATGATGTTTATTTGAGGAAAGATAATAGCAAAACCGGTGCCAATAGCGGCTAAATCAGCCCCCATGGTGGTCAAATTAGCCAAAATCAGAAAAATCATTGCCAGAAAAGCGACTTTACGGCCAAAACGTTCCTGGATAATTGAAGCCAGGCCTTTCTTTTTAACATCGCCGATACGAGCACAGATTGATTGAACGGCAATGAGAAAAATGGTGGAAAGAGGGATTAAGAAAAGCTGGGTAAAACCAGTGCTGGCGCCAACTACACTGTAGGTGGTGATCCCGGCGGGATCATTATCAGCGGCGCCGGTAATAATCCCGTGGCAGGTTTTAAGAAAACCCTTTCTCTTTTTATTTTTCCAGGCAGTAATCATACTTTTAAATTTTTAAAACTCCTAAAGTAACTAAACTGACGATCAGGCCGGCGATAACCGCCCCGATACTAATCATTAGAACACTCTTCTTGTAAGGAACACCAAAAACAAAAGCGGCTACGGCTCCTGACCAAACACCGGTCATCGGTAAAGGAATGGCAACAAAACTAATTAAGGCCAAAGCTCCCCAATATTCAAATTTTTTAGAATGTTTTTTACGAGTTCTTTCAAAAAGCCAGATAAAAAAGCGATCCAAAAGATAAAAGTGTTTTTCTAAAAAACGAGTTATGGGACCCAACAGCCAAACTAAAAGAAAACCAGGGACCAAATTACCTAAAACAGACCAAAAAAAAGCCTTTAAAGGCGGTAAATGGTAGACAGTTAAGGCAATAGGAATGGAAGCCCGAAGTTCACTAATAGGGATCATGGCCATTAAAAAGGTTGAGATTTCTGGTGAAAGATGACTAAAAATATTAAGATTGGCGAGATTCATTTTTCTTCTTTTTGACTTTTAAGGCTGAATCAGGGCAGACAGTTTCGCAAATACCGCAGGCATTACATTTTTCCGCATCAATCTCAACCGTTGGTGTGCTGTAAACGCCTGAATCTTTTGCAGAGAACTTAATCGCTTTGAAAGGACATTTTTCAATACACAAACCACAGCCTTTGCAAAGTCCCTGAAAGACAATAACTTTTTTAGAATCTTTGGCTTTAAAATCTTTCATCTTTTTTTATTTTTAATGACTATTGATTAATGGCTTTTAAATCCAATTCTTTTAACTCCGGATTTTTCTTAAATTGTTTAGCAAAACGTTCTTCCAAAGCCTGGACAAGATTTTTTTGGCTGACAAGACGGTTGGATTGGTTAATTCTTCCTAAGACAAGAATATTCCAGGTTTTAGACGGCAACCCTTTATCTTGGCCAGTGATGGCTGGCCCTTCAATAATTTCAGTTGAATCGTCAAGATAATCCTTAACCCTTTCTCGTGAACGTTCGGAAAAAATAGCCAAGATATCAGCTTTCTCAAACTTCGGATAGACAATCGGCTGATTGTCAATGATAACAAAGGCCAGGGAAATTCCCCCTCTTTGCTCAACGCCGAAATTAGGAATGTAAAGAGCCTGTTTATTTTCTAGAAAAGCGGCTTTAGCCAAAATTTTGGCAATCGCCTGAACTCCTTGACCGCCTTCGCCAGCAATTAAAATTTTAATCATTTGTTTATTAAAATTCTCCTGTTTTAAATATTTTTTCCATATTTTGAATTCTTTCAATGGTTTTTTGAGCATTGGTTTGCCAATTAGTTGGGCAGACTGAAAGGGCTTCGACAAGGGAGTAATTATTTTTCATCTGAGTCTCCAAAGCTTTTCGAAGATATTGTTTCAAAACTAAAGCTTTATCAGTTGAACCTCTAGCCAGATAAGCTTCAGGACGGGCGATGTTTTTTAAAAGTTCGGGGCCTTTCAGGGTAGTAAATTCCTTTTTGCCGCCGGGGGTGGTGGTCGTAATTTCCTGGTCAACCGTAGTTGGAGCTAATTGTCCTCCGGTCATCGCGTAAAGGGTATTATTGACAACAATGGTGGTAATGGGGTTGTTTCTTAAGCAAGTAGTTAGGGTGTGCTGAAGCCCAATAGCGTAAGCGCCGCCATCGCCTAAATAAGCAATGACAATCTTTTCCGGATCAGCCATTTTAAAACCAACGGCTGTCGGGACTGTTCGGCCGTGATGGGTTTGAGTTGTCGGTAAATCAAAGAAATCCCAAGCAAGAAGAGAACAGCCAATGTCAACCATGAAGATAACTTTATTGCTAATTTTCATTTCGTCAATGACTTGGCCTAACATTTTGAGAACAATTGGATGACCACAGCCAGGGCAGAACTTATGAGGCTTAGAGCTGACTTTATAACAGCTGGGGAAATTAGGAATATTATCGTTCATTTTTCTTTATTTTTTTAATTTTAAAACTGTTTTGGCAATTTCCTCCGGTGTAAAACCAAGAGCTGGTTTATTAACTTCAATTAAAGTTGTGTTTAAGCCAAAAAGTTCAGCCTTGAACAACTCGGCTAATTGTCCTAGGGCTGATTCTAAAACGATAATTTTTTTTGCTTTAGCTAAAACATTAATAGCTGCTTGAGTAGGAAAAGGTCTTAAGGTAATTGGCCTGAATAAACCGACTGATAACCCTTTTTTTCTTAATTTATCAACCGCCATGTGGGTGGCGGCGGCCACAATGCCGTGAGCCATTAAGATGACTTTGGCGTCTTGAGTTTGGTATTCTTCATATTCTTCAATCTCGCCTCTCACTTTTTGATATTCATCATTATAATTAGTAATTTTTTCGGCAATTTCTTCTTCAAGGTTATAGCAATTTCTAAGATTAACACCTTTGGTGAGAATCGGTTTTAAATTGGTCATTGGTGATTTTTGTAAGGAAGTTTCTACTTCCCCTACCATTTTTCCCTGATAGCCATCAGCCAAAACAAAAGTGGGCCAGCGATATTTCCAAGCCATTTGAAAGGCTTTTAAGGTGTAATCATAAAGTTCTTGAAGATTAGCCGTTGAATAAACTATCCGGAAACCCTCAGAATTACCGCCAAAACAAGTCAAGCGAACTTCTTCCTGGGAATAGATAACGGTTGAAGTCGACATACCACCTCTTTGGATAATGAGCCCAACCATGGGGATTCTTAAGGCTTCAGCCATGACAATGGCATCCTGCATAAGGATATTTCCTGGTCCGGCCGTGGCGGTAAAAGCCGGTATCCCAGCCAAACAAGCTCCGATGGTGCCAAAACCAGCCGCCATTTCATCTTCAGTCTGTAAAATTTTCAAAGATTTGTCTTTTAGACAAAACTTAGCCCAGGTTTCTAGAATTTCGGTTGAAGGAGTGATCGGATAGCCAAACATCATTTTGGCTCCGGCGTCTTTGGCGGCCTGAGCCAAAATCTGGTTACCCATTAAAAATTGCTTCATGTTCTTTCATTTTAAGAAGAAAACAAGCTTAAAGTCAATGAAGAAAAATGGCATAAGAAGAGCCGGAGTTATGATTTCTAAAAAAATTTTTAGATAACCCCTCCGGCTACTAGGTCAATTATTATCCAATTTTTATTTCTTCCCATCCATTTATCTTTAATAATAAATAAAGACAAAATCTTCTTATTCTTTTCATTTTTACTTATCTCCCCGATTAGTTTCTTATTTAATTTTTTATCTTTTTTCACTTTTTGGTTCTTCAAATCGTCGAATTTTTTCTACCTTTTCAATTTCAACCACAAAAGAAATTAAACCATAAAGGAATATAGCGGGGAACAAGATCAAAAAAATTAAATACCAAAAAACCAATTTGAAAAATGAATAAATTCTACTAATCCCTTTGCTTTCGGCAAATTTTTCTTTGGCTGAAGAAAAATTTGAATAGATTTTCTCAGAAAAAATACATAACTTTTCCATACTTCTTACCTCTGTTTGCCTAATTTTTAAATAGCGATTTATTTAAAAAACGAGTTTTATCTGCAATTTTATTATAGATTAGCTCGTTAATTTTTGAATAATAATGGCTGAATCATACAGAAAATCTTAAAGAAAGTCAATTTAATTTAAAATTTATCAACTTTTTAAATATGTGATATATCATTTGACATTCCCAATGAAAAATTTTACCATTGTCTCACCAAACTGCCTTTTGGCGGTTTTTTAATAATTATTGGCCGAGCCTTCTCAAATGGCTGATAAAAGCTCTGGTCCTTTTACATAAAAATAGGCAAAATTTTAAAAATTGACAGGAGGTAAGAAAATGGAGAAAGAAAGTAAAATGTATGCACTTTGTCTCAATAATCTTGATGGTTTTGTTTTATATGTTGACACCGAAAACTCTATTAAAGAAGAGGTAATTAAAATTATTGACGAAGAGAGCAAGAAGGAAACAGAAGAAAAAATTAAAACCCTTGAAGTTAATATCAAAGAAGTGAAAAATAATCCTTCTGATTTTAAAACTATCTTTGAAATTTTTGGGATTAAAACCGGATTGTTTCAAAAACTACATCCAGAAAATGAAGACAAGGTATTAAAATTTCAAATTGAAGGAGAAAGCCAAACTCGTTGTCCGATTGGCCAAACTGACAACTATCAGGGTCTTGGTGCTAAAATTTTTAAAGAAAAAAATGAATAAAAATTTTGTCGTTAAAAAAAGGCGAGTTTCTCTTAAAAGTCTCGCCTTTTATTATGTTAAAATAGGCTATGAATCCAAAACTCTATCTTGTTGCTACCCCAATTGGCAATCTCAAAGACATAACTCTGCGAGCGATTGAAGTTTTATCTTCGGTTGATATTATTGCTTGTGAAGATACAAGAAAGACCGGTTTACTGTTGCAGAGGTTAAAGATTGTTCATAAACCACAATTACTTTCTTACTATGAAGAAAATGAACAAGGAAGAATCCCTCAAATAATTAATTTTCTTAAGGAAGGTAAAAATGTGGCTTTGGTAAGTAATGCTGGTATGCCGACTATTTCTGACCCTGGCTATAAATTAGTTAGAGAATGCCTTAAGCAAGGATTCTTAGTTGAAACTATTCCTGGAGCTTCATCAGTTTTAACAGCTTTGACTGTTTCTGGTTTACCAACTGATAAATTTTTGTTTTTGGGTTTTCTTTCAAAAAAAGAAGGTAAAAGAAAGACTTCTTTGGAATCTTTGCCAAAGAAGACAACGATTATTTTTTTTGAGTCCCCTTTCCGTTTGTTAAAAAGCTTAAGAGAATTAAAAGAAATCTTTGGTGATATGGAGATAGTTATTTGTCGTGAATTAACCAAGATTTATGAAGAAGTCAGAAGAGAAAAAATTAGTCAGTCAATCAGTTATTTTGAGAAAACTAAACCTAAAGGAGAATTCACTCTCTTATTTAATATTCCTCTAAAGTAGAAGTGTCACCAATTGGTAAACCTAATTCTTTAGCTTTGAGAAGTCTTCTCATAATCTTGCCTGAGCGTGTTTTCGGTAACTTATTGACGAATTCAATCTCTCTTGGGTAGGCATGGCCAGCCAAATGTGACTTAACATACGTTTGTAGCTTCGATTTTAAAGCCTTAGAAGGCCTCAAAAAGGGCTTTAAAACGACAAAGGCCTTAATTATCTCGCCTCGAATGGGATCAGGTTTACCGATAACGCCAGCCTCAACGACGCCTGGATATTCAACTAGGCTTGATTCAACCTCAAAAGGACCAACTCTTTCGCCAGAGGTTTTAATAATGTCATCAGCTCTACCGACAAACCAAAAATAGCCGTCTTTATCTTTATAAGCTAAATCGCCAGAGATATACCAGCCTTTTTGAAAATAGCTCTTATATTTTTTTGGTCTTCGCCAGATGGTTTTCATCATTGATGGCCAGGGTGGTTTAATGGCTAAATTACCAATTTTCCCTGTTGGTAAAGGTTTTCCTTTATCACTGACAATAGCTGCTTTAATACCGGGAATCGGTTTGCCCATAGAACCAGGTTTAATGGACATTGAAGGATAATTGGCAATTAAGATACCGCCGGTTTCTGTTTGCCACCAATTATCATGGAAAGGTAAGTCAAAGGTTTTTAAGCCCCACCAAACTGCTTCTGGATTCAAAGGTTCGCCAACTGAAGCTAAGTGTCTTAGAGAAGAAAAGTCAAATTTTTTAACTAAATTTGAGTTTTTAGCCGCCAGCATCCGAATGGCGGTCGGTGCAGTATACCAAACGTTGACTTGGTAATCTTGGATTAGATGATACCATTTGGCCGGATCAAAACGTCCTTCATAAACTAGAGTTGAAGCGCCATTAGACCAGGAACCTAGAATTTCATAGGCAATACCGGTGACCCAGCCAGGATCAGCGGTGCACCAGTAAACATCGTTTTCTTTTAGGTCTAAAACCCATTTAGCCGTCATATGTTCAAGAAGAATGGCTTGATGAGTGTGAACAACACCTTTGGGTTTACCAGTAGTGCCTGAAGTGTAAAGCATAAAAACCGGATCTGTAGGAAACATGGGTAAACATTTTCTTTTGACAGAAAATTTATTTAAAGTTTGGGACAGATTTTCTATTAAAACGATTTTTTTAAGTTCAGGGAGGTTTTTTTCGATTTTTTCCACTCTTTTATAAAGTTCTTTAGTGGTCACTAAAACTTTAGCTCCGGAATTGCCTAGACGGTCTTTTAAAGCTTGGGGGCCGAAAGCAGAGAAAAGTGTTCCCGCCACAGCACCAATCTTCAGAGTTCCTAAAAAGCCGTAGTAAAGTTCAGGCAGGCGCGGCAGGAAGAAAAAAACTCGCTCACCCTTTTTTACTCCTAGACTTTTTAAAAAATTGGCAAACTGATTGCTTAAGAGAGAAAGTTCCAAAAAGGTATATTTTTTTCTTTCTCCGTTTTCTCCTTGCCAATACAAGGCAATTTTATTTTTTCTTTGGCTTTGGGTATGACGGTCAATAGCATTATAGGCAGCATTTAATTTATTTTTGGCAAACCAAGTAATCTCTTTTTTGGCTTTTAGCCAGTTAAAATTCCGTAATTCTTTTTCATAATCCAGAAGATTGGGAGTAAATTTTAATTTTTTAGTGATGATTTTTTCTTTCATTTCTTTATATTGTTGGAGGCATTAAACTCTGTCCAGTCATCAGGTCAGGTTTACTCAGGCCCATTATACTTAGAATCGTTGGGGCAACATCAGCGAGAATACCTTCTTTTAAAAAGCGACCAGAAGAACCGAAATGACGAGAAACAACCAAAAAAGGTACCGGATTGACGGAATGTTTCGTATCCACTCCGCCGGTTAAAGGGTCAATCATCTCTTCCACATTACCGTGGTCAGCGGTGATGACACAAACGCCGCCAGAATTGAAAACGTAATTAACAACTTTTCCTAAACATTCATCAACGGCCTCACAAGCTTTAATACCAGCCGAAATCACGCCAGTATGGCCAACCATATCAGGATTGGCATAATTAATAACCGTCAGATGATAATTCAACTCAGGCAATCTTTTTAAAACTTCCTGAGTAACCTCAAAAGCCGACATCTCCGGTTTTAAATCATAAGTGGCCACTTTCGGTGAGGGAATCTCTACCCAATCTTCATTAGGAAAAGGTTTTTCTCTTTGGCCGTCAAAGTAATAAGTCACGAAACGTTCTTTTTCTGTTTCGGAGATGTGGAACTGGCGCAGATTGTTTTCGGCAATGACCCTAGCTAAAGGAATTTTAACTATTTCCGGCGGAAAGGCAATTTTGGTTGGTAGGCCCTTTTCGTATTCAGTCATGGTGACAAAGAAAAGATTTTTTAAAACCTTTTTTCTTTGGAAAGTCGTCGTTCCTTCCGGAGCTTGATAAAGTTTTAAACCATATCTTTCAGCATAAGGGTCAAAAGTGGCCCTGGTTATTTTTAGTTTTTCAAAATCAGGTAGAACAAAAGCTTTGGTTAATTGTCGTGGACGGTCAATGCGAAAATTAAAAAAGATAATGCCGTCATTATCCTTAATCAAACCTTCTTTATTAACAACTAAAGGTTCTATAAATTCGTCAGTTTTGCCTTCACCATATGATTTTTGGATGGCGGCTTTAAGAGAATCAACTTTTTCACCTTTACCTTCAACCAAAAGTTCATAGGCTTTTTGGGTTCGTTCCCAGCGTAAATCACGATCCATAGCATAATAACGACCGATTAAGGTGGCTATTCGGCCAACGCCAATTTTCTCAGTGGCCATTTGGATCTGGTTTAAGAAAACAAAAGCTGAGGTTGGTGGTGAATCACGACCATCAGTGAAAAGATGGAGCCAGACTTTTTTCAAACCTTCCTGAGCCGCAAAGCGTAGCAGGGCAAAAAGATGTCCTAAACTAGAATGGGCGCCGCCGGAACCAACTAAACCTAAAAGATGCAGAGAAGAATTATTTTGACGAACATACTCAGTTACTTCTTTAAAAGCAGGAATCTGATAAAAAGAGCCATCAGCAATGGCCAAATTAATGCGCGGTAAATCTTGAAAAACAATCTGGCCGGCGCCTAAATTTAGATGGCCGGTTTCTGAATTGCCATCTTCGCCGTGAGGTAAGCCAACAGCTTCGCCGGAAGCAGTTAATTGGGTATGAGGAAAGGCTGCCCAGAATTTATTAAAATTAGGTATTTTGGCTAAAGTAACGGCATTGCCTGGACCAGGAGGAGCAATACCCCAACCATCAAGAATAATGAAAATAACCGGTTTTAGCATTTTATTGGTTCTCCCCTTTCAAACTTTCATAAATTTCTAACAAACGATTATACTTAGCCACTCTTTCACCTCTGGCTGGAGCCCCGAATTTAACGTAATCAGCGTTAACACCAACAGCAAAATCAGCAATAAAATCATCTTCGGTTTCGCCACTTCGGTGAGAAACAACAATTTTAAAATTAGCTTGTCTGGCAATTTTAATAACTTCAATTGTTTCGGCAATCGTCCCAACCTGATTGGGTTTAACGAGAATAGCGTTGCAGGCTTTTTTCTTAATGGCTTCTTCCAGCCTTTTTTTGTTGGTGGCCAGTAAATCATCACCGACAATAATGAGATTGGTTAAAGTCCTGGTTAATTTCTGCCAACCTTCCCAATCGTCTTCATACAAAGGGTCTTCCAAGGCAATTAAAGGATATTGTTGAAGTAGGTCTTTATAAAAATCAATCAATTCATTAGTTTCCATCGGCATACTCCGGTCGCGGATTCGATAGCGGCCGTCTTTGTAGAAAAATCCAGCGGCAACATCAAGACTTAAAAAAACATCTTTGTTAAGCCCATAACCAGTTTCCTTAACCGCCTGGGTTAGAACTTCCAAAGCATCTAAATTAGTAAAGAGATTGGGGGCAAAACCACCTTCATCGCCAACCGAATGAATAGCCCCGTTGCGGATAAGAACTTTTTTAACGCCCTGGTAAATTTCTTCCCCTATTTCTAAGGCTTCAGGGTAAGGTTTTTGTTCATGAGGAACCAAGTGAAATTCCTGAAAGTCGAGATTGCCAGCTCCGTGCCCGCCCCCATTGATTAAATTAAAAAGTGGGGTTGGAATTTTAAACTGCTCTTTTTTCAGACCATAAAGATGAGCAATATGCTCAAAATTATTAGCTTTTTCTGCGGCTGCGGCCGCTTCACAAACAGCCTGGGAAACAGCCAGGGTGGCGTTAGCTCCTAATTTGCTTTTATTCTGAGTTCCATCCAAACTTAACAGAGTTTTATCAACAGCCAATTGATTGTGGGCTTCAAGACCAATCAACTTAGGGGCGATGATTTTATTGACATTATTAACGGCTTTTAAAACACCCAGGCCGTTATAGCGATGAGGATCGTTATCTCTTAATTCCACGGCTTCATATTTACCAACGGAAGCACCGGAAGGAACTGAGGCAATACCGCTAACGCCATTTTCTAATTCAACTCTGGCTTCAATAGTTGGATTACCACGAGAGTCTAAGATTTCCCTAGCTTTGATTGATTTTATTTTGGCCATTTTTTTCTACCCAGCTTTCTTTTTTTCTGCTTCAGCAATTAATTCTCTGGTTCTTTCAATGGCATCAGGATTAACCGAAAGACTGGTGATACCCCAATCAACCAGTTTTTCCACCAAATCAGGGTAAATTGAAGCCGCTTGGCCGCAGATAGAAGAGGTAACTTTATTTTTTCGACAGATTTTAATGGTTTTTTCAAAAGCCCAGTAAAGAGCTGGGTCGTTCTCGTTAAAAGCTTGAGCTAATTCGGCGTTGTCGCGGTCAATCCCTAAAGTTAACATCGTCAAATCGTTGGAACCAATGGAAACACCATCAAGGCCAACTTCTAAAAATTCTTTAAGCAGAATAACATTGGCGGGAATTTCCACCATCAGCCAAAGTTTAAAACTAGAACTGCGAGTTAGACCGTTGGCAACAATAATCTTTTTGATTTCTTGAAACTCGCGTGGTGTTCTCACAAAAGGAATCATCAAACTGAGATTATTGAATTTTTCCCTAACTTTTTTAATCGCTTTGAGCTCCATTTCAAAAACATCAGGGTTATGTAGATAACGGAAAGCTCCACGGAAACCGATAAAGGGGTTTTCTTCCTCAGGTTCAAAGGCTTTCCCGCCAACTAAATGACGATATTCATTGGTCTTAAAATCGCTGGTGCGGTAAACTACCGGTCGGGGATGAAAATGTTTGCAAAAAAGACCGATATTGGTGGCTAGCTCATTAACAAAGGTTTTCTGTTTTTTGTCTTTGATGATTTTTCTAGGATGAATCCCAATGGTTGACATCATAAACTCGGCTCTTAAAAGACCAACTCCGTCAACGTTTCTCTGAGCCACTTCGGCGGCCAATTGTGGTTCAGCCAAATTAACATAAAGCTTGGTCGCCGTTTCTCTAATAACGACTCTGGCGATTTGGGAAATCTGAGGAGAGACTCCCTTTTCTGAAGCCAAAGCTGAACTAGGTATGGGTAGACTACCGTTATAAACTTCGCCTAAAGAACCATCAACAGTGACTATTTGATTGTTTTTCAAGTCCTTGGTGGCGGTTTTCGCGCCAACCACGCAAGGAAGACCTAATTCGCGGCTGACAATGGCGGCGTGTGAGGTTTGCCCCCCTTTGTTAGTGACAATGGCGACCACCTTTTTCATGGCTGGGACGAAATCCGGAGAAGTCATTGGGGCGACCAAAACATCACCTTTTTCTATTTTATTAATTTCCTTGGCACTTAAAATCTTTCTGACTGGGCCGGAAGCAAGACCAGGTGAAGCTGCTTGTCCTTTAAGAATGACTGTTCTTTTTTCTTTTTTCTTTTCTGCCTCTTCTTCTTCATCTTTTTTTTCCTTTAAGGTAGTCACCGGCCTTGATTGGACAATGTAAAATTTCTTTTTGTAAAAAGTCCACTCAATATCCTGAGGATAGAAATAATGATTATGAATTTTCTTTCCTAGTTTGGCCAATTCAACGATTTGGGCATCAGTTAGTTTTCTCTTAAGTTGTTTTTTTCTCTGGACTTTACTTTTTTTAGTTAAACTGCCTACTTTAATTAATTGAACTTCCTGTTTTTCTACCTTTTTAGAGAGAATATCTAGATTGCTTTTATCAACAAGATAAGTATCAGGGGTAACTTCTCCTTGAACAATAAACTCTCCTAAACCCCAAACAGCCTCAATAATTAGCTGATTCTTCTGATTGGTAACCGGATTAATAGTAAACATCACCCCGGAGATTTCCGCCGGTATCATTTCTTGAACTGGCACGGCCAAACCAACTTTAAAATGGTCAAAGCCTTTTTCTTCACGATAAAAAATAGCTCTCGCTTCAAATAATGAAGCCCAACATTCTTGTGTCTTCTTTAAAACATTGGCTTCACCTCTAACATTAAGAAAAGTTTTTTGTTGGCCAGCAAAAGAGGCGGTGGGTAAATCTTCAGCGGTGGCTGAAGAACGAACCGCTACCAAAGCCTGCTTGATGATGCCGCCTAATTTTAAATAATTGAAAATAATTTCTTTAGAGAGTTTAGGGGAAATTTGTCCGCTAAGAATGAGCTTTTTAACCTTTTCGGAAACCTCATTGATGATTTGAGGATTCTCAAGATTAATTTTCTTTAATTCTCGATGGATTCTGCTTTTTAATTTGTTTTCTTCAAGAAAGTCAAAATAGGCTTTGCTGGTAACAATGAAACCGCGGGGAACCGGAAAACCGGCAGTGGCCATTTCCCCTAAATTAGCTCCTTTGC
>Ga0315537_1002623_pt1 | contig 13628 bp, 16 predicted proteins | sample SalMarSW160270MG_FD_203091 | JGI IMG/M metagenome (GOLD analysis project Ga0315537, IMG submission 203091) | Salt marsh sediment microbial communities from the Plum Island Ecosystem LTER, Massachusetts, United States - Salt Marsh Sediment SW1602-70 ... | reverse complement strand
GGTTACATACACATAGACAGGACGCTTCACTGTATCCAGGCTGTACTTGTGGGAGAGCTCGTGGGCAATCACGTTTCGCAGCCAAGGAGTGTCGCCACGCCACAGGATCTCGGTTTTGCGTATATCAATACCGACGTACCTCTGGAGTCTCCTGGCGAAACCGTTGGAAAAATCAGACTCGTCACAAACATTGATCACTATTTTTTTCCCGGAAAAGCGGTACCCGAAAAAGGGAGCTATCGTTTCCGCTGTTTCCTCTGCGATCTCGAGTGCGAGGCGCGCCGTATCTTCGATCTCTGCGGGGTATGACACGATGAAATGACTCGACTCGAGGTGACGCTGCTCAGCACCGCAGTACACCACGGAGATCAATAAGGTAAAAAAGAGCACCACAGTTTTTTTCATGACATGGAAGTTCTCCATATGCATCGATTGGAGGTTGAAACCCGGGTAAAAACTAGATGCTAATAGTATTATAAGACATATGTCTGCTGTAATGCAAAAAACTATCCAAGTTGAGAGGCTGTATTAAATTGCCTCTTTTAATTGCCTCGACATTTGGGAAATTTCACCCGTTACAGCGTTTGGATACCGCGATTTGATTTTTCGTAGTTTATCTTAAATCGCAATAAAGTGGAGTTCATCCAAAACAAAAAGGTGATCCTTACCATGAGATCACCCTTTGCGTTCGGTAATTGTACCTGTATTTAGCCCCTGGAGCTTCACACACTCGTTGTAGACTTCTGCTAATTCATGCATAGGTTTGTAATTATGTCAACCCTCCCTTGTAAGCTTGTTAAGCTTATGCACACTATTGTGCATACTGTCCTACCTATTTTCTATAATTTTTTCTGTTATCGCTTGGCCAGACCTTCTTTAGCGTTAATAGCTAAAATAGCTATTGGCCTGGTTCCCTGCTTTGCTCGAGAAACCACTTGTAGAGTTCCGGATTCGAATATGTTTGATTCCAGCACTCATGTCCTAAACCAGGATAAAGTGTAAACCTTACGTTCGCTCCGCAACTCTTCAACGCATCTACCATCTCCACCGAGATACTGGCTGGGATAGTCATATCGTTGGCCCCATGGAATACCCATACTGGAAGATTTATCAGCTGTCGTGCGTCTTTCCGTTTACTCATTCCACATACGGGCGCTGCGGCAGCAAAAAAATCTGGATAAGCACAAATTGTTGCCCATGTTCCGGATCCACCCCAACTGATACCTGTGAGGTATATACGTTTTTTATCAACTCTAAACTTGTTGCTAATATAAATGACAAAATCTTTAACCTCATCCGCTTTCCACGATCGAATAGAAGATAGGTGTGGACACACTACAATAAATGACAACTCCTTGGTAGTTCCCATAATCTTTGGAAGTGAATCGTTCATCATCAATTCAAGATTGTTACATTCGGAATACCCATGTAGATATACAATTAGTGGCCATTCGGTCGTCTTTTCTTTGTAGCAATTTGACGGTAGGTATAATAAATACTGTTGATATGCAGTGGGATTTATGTCCTTTGTTTCTTCTTGATATGATTCCCCTGTAGGAATCGTTGTACAGTTCGCCAGAAAACCAAGCACACTTAAGATGAAAACAAGACTGTTCGCTGTCTTTCGGATTTTCACTTTCGCCCCCCATAGCCATACAGATTCCCAGGAGGTACAAGATCATGATGATATTATTATTCTAATCCAGGCAGCAACCAGTAGCAAATCTCTGTGCAGATGAACTGTCAGCAATCCATACGGTATGATAGCTCCACAAGCTATGCCTGCAGTATTAGATAGCTGTTCCAGCTAACGAAGCTGATTAGAGATAATTGGCCGATCCTCGAATCGCCCTGCCTCATCCGGAAGTGTGCGCAGATCTTAATATCTCCGAGAGGAAGAAGCTCTGCTCATGGGGCAGGAGGTGTATTATGCGAACCAGGTCACAGTGGCATTGGATCCGGTTTCAGACTCGGGTGCAATTAGCTATGAGGTAGATGTGTCCCCGTATCCTGTCCTTAATCCTCTGGATCCTGGAGCGCACACTCTTGTGTTCGAAACGACAGAGACAGTAGCAGTGGTCACATTTCAAGCAGAAGGCAAATACGCAGTCGGGGTTAGAACCAAGAAATCAATCGACGGGGAGAAGCTGTTCTCCGAGATCAACTGGAGCCACGAAAACGGAGTGATTACCCCGGACCCTTGTATTGACGGGTACTATCCAGGCCCGGCTGTTACCGTCGATTTGAGATTCCGATAGAAAAGCTGGAAATTCAAATAGAGTTGAGGTATTTATTATTATTGGATTCCACGTATAGACGCTCGGGGTTTCACCTCCTTTCCCCTGAGCGTCTTTTTTGTTGATAATGAACACCATTTTCCTTGTTTTGCAACGCCGAAAAACTTAGAATATTCTAGTTCGCGACAAAACTCATGAAAATAATATGTCGGGGAGACGTGGAGGGCAAGGTGAAGCAGGCGTATTGGCTGGACACAGCCCGTCCTGGCGAAGCTATTACGCGCTATGCTGCGGGCCTTGGCAGGTAACGCCCACATAGCCGTCGAAGGGGAGGCCGAGCCACTGGGCACTCTCGATCTTCTCTCACTGCCCGGTGCGCGTAAAGGGCCGAGTGCGTTATTGGAGCGGGACTACGGCACGGAGAGCCTGATGGTGATCCTCCCTCTCGAGACTCGACGCCAGGCTGAGCGTCTGTATCGGGTACTGGTTCCAGACACCCAGGTGGCGGAACAGGTTGGCGCCATCCAAATCGAGCGCAATGGCCGCGTCGAGTTCCTAGCGGGTGACCGGTTCCATCGTGAATGCGTCTCCGTCGGTCCGGCAGTTGTAGAGAAGTTGCTGCGTCAGTTGGCGCGCCGGAGGGTGATTAGAGGGTTCTATACGCCTGCGGAAGTGCGCAAGCACTTCCAGGACGTCGGAGCCGACGTGTGAAGCATGCGGGCACTGCCCAACAACCGGCAGCAGCTGACGAAGCGCGGCGTTGTTGGTGGTGTCGAAGGTAGGCTGTCGTCATTGAAGCGCGCTTCGCAGCTGATCCGTGTGTTCGCCACATTGGAAAAGGACAATAATGACAACTCCTGATGGGCAGCATACAATTTGAAATCGATAAGCGATAGCTCACTACAGTACGTGATGCAGCTGTTGGTCATTCAATATACGAAGATACAAGGACTGTTTCACTATATTGCAGGGAAAGGGGATGAATTAGTATGACTCACAAAAAAATCGCCATGAAACCTGACAAGAAGATCGCCCTTGTCGCGCACGACAACAAGAAGAGCGATCTGATTGAATGGACAAAATACAATCGAGTACTCTTGGCTCACCACCAAATATATGCAACAGGGACAACCGGCGAGATGTTGGAACAAGAGCTTGGCGTCAAAATCACCAAACTTCAGAGTGGACCATTGGGCGGTGATCAGCAAATCGGTGCCAAGATAGCTGACAGCGAGATCGATTTCCTCATCTTTTTCTGGGATCCGCTTGAACCGCAGCCTCACGATCCAGATGTCAAGGCACTCTTACGAATGGCAGTCGTTTGGAACATTCCCATTGCCTGCAATCGCGCCTCCGCCGATTTCATGATTTCTTCACCCTTGATGGATGGAGATTATGATCGTCTTGTGCCCGATTATGATGTGTATCGAACCCGGAAGATAACCGGGGATGAATGAGCAGGGTAAAACACCGTTGAGTTGGCCGGAGAGGACAACTCGTTAAAATTCATAGCCCAAGTGGCTAACCGCCGGTTAAAGCGGACTAAGCCCCTTGCTTGTTCAAGCTTGGCCGCTTAACTGGAGCGTTACGCGGCTTGAGACGCGCCCAGGCGGTACGTGTCACCGAGGGGGTATAATCAAAAGTTGTGGATTGAAAAACAAAAAGAGCATATCCTTCGGTAAAACAAAATCCAATTATTTAACCGAGAGGAGGATATGCTCGTGGAACAGTCTATCACAGTTGAGGGCGTGAGGGAAGAGACTTGGTCGGTGCTTGAGTCTCTTGCTCGAGAAGGAGCTCGCAAGTTGCTGCAGCAGGCCCTGGAAAACGAGGTAGCCGAGTACATCGAGGCCCATGTGGCGAAGAGGGATGAGAACGGTCGCCGTCTGGCGGTACGCAACGGTACGTTGCCAGAACGAAGCATCCTGACGGGGTTGGGACCGATGGCGATCCGGCAACCCCGCGTGGATGATCGGAAACTGAAGGAGCAGGAGGGGGCGGAGAGGTTTTCCAGTATGATTCTGCCCCGATATCTTCGACGGGTGCCGAGCGTGGACAACCTGATCCCGGTATTGTACCTCAAAGGGATCTCGTCTAAGGAGTTTCTGAGGGCGCTGTCCTCGATCTTGGGTGAGGGAGCGAAGGGATTGTCAGCGACGAACATCGTACGGCTGAAGAAAGGCTGGGAGCAGGAGTACAAAGGCTGGGCGCTGCGAGATTTGAGCGAGAAGGAGTACGTGTATATCTGGGCCGACGGAGTGTACTTCAATATCCGGCTGGAGGATGAGCGTAGCTGCATTCTGGTGATCATCGGATGTAACCTTAAAGGTGAAAAAGAATTACTGGCCATCTCTGATGGATATCGAGAAAGTGAGTTGAGCTGGCTTGAGATGCTTCGGGATTTGAAAGCCAGGGGGCTGAGGATCCCTCCGAAGCTGGCCATCGGGGACGGATCCTTGGGGTTCTGGGCTGCCCTGAGCAAGGAGTTTCCCGAGACGAAATGGCAGCGCTGCTGGGTACACAAGACGGCGAATGTTCTGGACAAGCTGCCCAAGGGATTGCAGGGCAAAGCTAAATCGATGATTCATGAGATGTACATGGCGGAGAGCAAGGAGAATGCTCTGAAGGCGTACCGACATTTCGTGGAGGTGTACTCGGCCAAGTACCCCAAGGCAGTGGAATGCCTGAGGAAGGATGAGGAGGTGCTGTTCAGTTTTTACGATTTTCCTGCGGCACACTGGATTCACATTCGCACCACGAATCCAATCGAGTCCACCTTCTCGACGGTTCGGTTACGGACGGTACGGACCAAGGGCTGTGGGTCCCGGATTGCCACCCTGACGATGGTGTTCAAGTTGGTGATGGAAGCTCAGAAAACCTGGAGGAGGCTAACCGGATCCTCGATCATTCCCATGGTGTTGTCAGGGAGGAAATTTGTGGATGGGATTTTGGAAGAAGATGTTGCATAGAAATTTTTCCGGAGGACGTGCTTTTTTTCATCCACAACAATTGACAATATCCCCGCTCATTATCTCAAATCACTATTGTAAGGGAGGTGGTCCATCCCTACCCGATGCGGAGCTGAACACAAACAAAAAAAGCCCTCTGTAAAGAGGGCGATCTCTATAAATCCCTATTTTGTAGGGACTTAAATAAAGCGAACGAGGGGAATCGAACCCCCGTCACGAGCTTAGGAAGCTGTAAAGAGCCGTCCACTACGTAGTTCTACGTGTGTCTACCTCTGTATCTTACATGATTTACACTGTTTTTCGAGCATTCTTCGACATTTTATCGACAGCTGATTTAGGCAAATCTTAAGCTTATCCAGTTCAGTATAAGAAAGCTCCCAGTTTACAAAAACAATCGGTGATTTACTGCACGGTAATTTATTCTCAATTATTCTACCCCGCTGTCGAATAATGTTTCCGTTAGAAAAATGTTACGGGCTTTCATGCGGGGAAACAAGCTCGTGAAACCCCTCTTTTCCCACCTTGGGGTCTAGATAAAATCACCATTCCTCTCCCGTTTGCGTAAATTACTGTGGAGAGGATTTGAATCTCCCCAGGACAAATTCCCACTAGCCCCGCAAGCTAATACAAAGCCTCTTACCACTGTTGCCAGGTTTTCCTCAGTTGAGATAAGTACTCCCGGCGTGACAGGGCGAACGAAATTTTGCGGCTACATGATCTGAGGAAGTTTTTCGGACGTTGATCTACCGGGAAGACTACGACCCCGAGGACGGGGACATACCCAAAGACATCCGGAAGGTGCATGGGGATCTTCTGGTGGACGATGACCCTGCCGAGATCGTCTTCGCCAAATCGGTCGGCAAGAAGGGATTCCTGATCCGCCCGTACCATAGGCGTAAGAAGCCTGCCCTTAATGAACTAACCGAGCTGTACAGAGCTGTCTCAAAAGGTCACAGTTTTTACGCACGCGATCATATAAGGACGTTTCCTCATCGCGCGCATTACTGATGTGGTGGAGAAGTTCGTTCTCTAAGGCGACTTATCCCCGGGCGTAGCTCGCATCCAGCCTACTGGGTGAAACCATGCACAAATTCTGACTGGCAAGTACGAATACTTCCGTCCGTTCACTTATATGTAGTTTTATTACTGCCCCTCCTGCTCTCAGAAACGGGCTCTCCTGTCGTCGGAGCACATAGGAGCCGTTAAGTACTCGCGCACCGCAGGGACCAACTCCCTGTCGTCCACCAGGGAGAAAACGCTGAGGTTGATCGAGTACAAGGCCAGCTAGCACGCCGGGTGATTCAGAATGCCACACCGGACCGGGCCACCAGGAGTGCTTACGATCCTTATTGCTACCCGCGCTCAAACCATACCCGGAATCCCAGAGCGATCTGGGCCTGGAAGTTTCCGAGGTCGACATCCCCGCCGGTTAGGGGAACCCAGGCCGGGGCCCCCTCCAGGAGTAGCTCCAGGCGCTCGTTCTCCAGCGGCCAGATCTGGAGGCCTATCGGCAACCGAACCCGACACAGTCTGTGCGGTAGCACACATTGCCCTCGACTTTTCGATGTACCTCCGGCCGAAAGGCCCGGCAGAGGGCTGGGCCTGGACCTACTTGGCTGTGACCCGCTTGACCAGTTGGCCCGGCTGCAGAACGGCGTCGGGCTCGACCTGGTTAATCAGGGCGAGTTCCTCGATCGAGATGGCGGACGGGTTGCGCTGCTGGAACTCGCGCAGTGTCATGCTCTGCATCACCCGCTCGATGCGCAGTCTCATGGGCTTCACGGAGAGGGCTTGCGGGTCGGTGAGCTCGGCGAAACTGGACAGCGCCCGCAGCACGTCCGCGGAGTACCGGGGCCAGTCGGCCTGCGCACTGTAGCCGATGAGCTGATAGATCCGCCCGCCGTACTCGATGAAGGTAGCCTGCCCGTCCAGGTCCCCCTCGGCGGTGCGGGCCGTAAAGGCACCGGTCCAAGTCGACAGGCCGTTGACCTTGGCACGGTGCACCTCCGAGGAGCTGACCCCCTCCTGGTCGAATAGCCCCCTGGCGGCGGCGTCGAGGCTCTTCTCCCGAGAGAGACTGATCTGCACCGCCGCGTCCTGCTTCGGGCTCAGACCGATAACCGCCGTCTTCTGGTTGATGATTTTCCACCCGTTGGGGAAGACGAAGAGGAAGCGCATCTCGGGGTGGTAGAAGGTGCTGTCCTGGCTGTAGCCTTTCCGAGGATCGGGGCCGTAGACCATGCCGGCGAGGCGCTGCAGGTAGCCGTCCCGGTCCACCGGCTCGTAGCTCTGCTCGCCCACCCCCAGGCTCTTGATCTGCTCGGCCAGCCTCTGCTCACGGTTGGCCGGCGTGGGGTGGGTGGACGACCACTCGGGGATGGCCTTGCCGCCCGACAGCTTGGAGACTTGTTCCAGGGTCTGCATCACACTGATCAGCTCCTGCGGGTTCTCGTGCACCCCGGCCATATAGCGCACCCCCAGCTCATCGGCCTGCATCTCGTCGTCGCGGCTGAACTTCAGAAACATCAGCTGTAGCCCGGCCGCCGCCAGGCCCATGTAATCCTGCAACCCCGGGGCGACCGCCCCGGCCACCCCGAGGCCCAGCTGGGCCAGCTGCGTTTCGCTAATGCGAATCACCGAGTGCATCGCGGTGACGTGGCCGATCTCGTGCCCAAGCACGCCAGCAAGTTGTGCCTCGTTGTTCAGGGTGGAGAGGATGCCGCGGGTTACGTAGATGAACCCGCCCGGTAGAGCAAAAGCATTCACCACTTCGTCGTCCACCACCCGGAAGGTCCACGGCAGCGTCGGGCGCTCGGTGGTGGCTGCTATGCGCTCGCCCAGGGCTTTTACGTAGCCCTGAAGAGCCTCGTCGGGGTACAGACCCATCGTGGCCACGATCTGCCCGTCGGCCTCCCGGCCCATCTGGATCTCCTGCTGCTCACTGACCAGGTTCAGATGCTGTTCGCCGGTCGCTCCCACCGTCATGCAGCCCGTGTACAGCGCAACGGACGCGGCGGCCAGCAGTAAAGCCAATCCGATAGCCTTCAGAGACTTGGTTCTCACGGGATCAACCTACCTGGAACTTGCGTTCTGTCTTTCCGTCTGGATAATCTTCCCTCTCCTGTGCTTCAACTTTCCCCACAGGTTAGAAATGCAATCTCGGAATGATGGCCCACAAACCTACAATAATTAGATAGATGCCCACGGTGTAGCGCAGAAACCTGGGATAAACGAGGACAAGGATTCCAAAAACTAGCGTCACAATACCCCAAATGAGACCAATTGGCTGAAACATAATCGTGTTCGCTCCCTTCCTATAGTAACTTAACCTGCAACCGCCGCCACGGACCGACACGGCTTACCTGTAGTGCCGCTTACAAGCCCAACAGCGGCTTGAGCCCTCCGAATGCCGGCCGCGTAAAAGAGGTTTTCCTGCTATCTGCGCCTGCTGAATCGCATGACCAGCCAGACAATCACGAGGATGATCCCGATTACCAGGGCTACGTAAATAAAACCGCCCAGCGTGTACGAGCTGACGAGTCCCAGAAGCCACAAAACTAGCAGGATGAGGCCGACGATCAGCAGAAGATTGATCATGCTATTCTCCTTGACCCTGAATCTGCTTCTTCTGTTTGGCTCCCACGAGATACCCCATGAACCCCGAAAGAATGGCAGCAATGCATGTTGGCAAGAGGGTCCAGGCCAGATTGGCTTCGGGCGTAAAGAGTTTCACCAAGGCGGTAAAGATCACGCCGATCACCAGCCCTATAATACCTGAAAGAATCACCCGATACCGCGACGAACTCTTCAATTCGATAGCCTCCTATGCCTCTTCACGGGAAAAAGCCAACAAAACGCGCATACATTATATAGAATATGGCCTGCTTGTCAAATTAGAAATTCTGGAAATCCGAGCGCACCTCGTTCTCAGGCTCCCCGACTTGGCCACAAGGAGCAAGCAATGCACGGAGGAGAGCGAACGCATCGATGTTCTGATCCAGCGCGTGGCCGACAACCGCGTGTGGGGCCTTGCTGGCGGGACATGCGGACCGGGGCGCATCCCCTCCCCCAAGGACGCTGAAGTTGAAAAAATGGCAGTCGGGTACCTGGCCCCAACAACAAGGGGTCTTTTCGTTTGATTAGACCCGACATTCTGCAATATAATCCAAAGATGAGCGTTACACGGATCGTCGGAGTGCTTCTGTTGGTTGCTGGGATCGTCCTGATCATCGTCGGGGTGGTTGCGTCCCGCTCTCTGGCTGACAGCCTGAGTTCTGTGTTCCGGGGGCGTCTGACGCACCAAACGATGTGGTACATCTTCGGTGGCATCGCATCAGCTGTGGTAGGATTGCTACTCACCTTAGGCGTCATAGGCCGGAGCAGATCGTAAGCTCCGGCGTCTCTCCCGCGAAACCTTAGGTCTGCCCATCGCTGTCTTGGCGCCTAGTAGCGAAACGCAGCGGCTAGCGATCTTGAGTCGGGGGCAAGTACTGAGGCTCGACCGCATACATGATGACCTTGGTCAAGAGGGTTTGAATTGTGACCAACTCAAACAAGTCCTCGTCACCTGCTTCTCTTTATTGTGTCTATCGATCTCATTCGTATCCGAATTGAAGACGCACCACTACTGAAAATCGGGGGAGAGTTTGGCAAGGTGGCCGATGCCGCTGTTTCCCGCAAGGGTTCGCGGCAGGTGCGCCTGGAGATCCCGGATCTTGCCCTTCCGTTTGGCCAGAACCAGCTTTCCGTCCAGGATCACGCAGATCCCGGGGGAGTCGAAGCCCCGGTACTCCAGACGTTTCAGTCCCTCGATCAGGACCTTCTCCGCGCTCTTGGGTCCGAAGTTGCCAATGATTCCACACATGTCTTTTACCTAACGATTGGTTTCCTGATGCATACTAGGGTAGTCCTTGTCCTGCTGTTTTTTTTCACTCGCGTGTTTCACGATGACCTTTCATCGGGATTCGACATCGTCGATTGGCTGTAGGATGCACGGGGGATCGATTGCTCCCTTTCCTGCTCCTCGTGTTTGTGAACCCCAGTAGTCGGTCAGTTTCCGCTCCCCTGTCTCCATGCCGGCCCGTGGCAGACAAATGTTGAAATAAGCCCAGAGTGTGTGCCGATGCACCGGATCTCCCATCTTGCGCCCGAAGAAAACCCAATCCGATGGCAAAGGCTTCGGTGTACATTCGTGCCACGCAGTCAGCAGCTCCAGAGTCCGCCGAGGAAGAAGAATCCCGCGGGATTCCCTCCTTTTGGTTCGCCTATGGTACCATCCTCTTTCACGGCTAGGAGCACCAACACACCGCCCAAATCTGGTCGGACGAACTCCCACTTCAGCGCTCTCACTTCCTGGCCCCGCATTCCCTATGTCGCCATAAGAATGAAGGATACAGCTCAGTATAAAACCTTGAGGTCTTCGGTCGAGTCTCGTCCCTTCCACTCACTCCGAGTATCCGGTTCGCATGTCCACTATCGCTCCCGTTCAGCCTGGTCTCTCGGAAACAGCTTGTGCAGCTCCTCAAAGGCAATGCGCCGGTTTCTATCCAACGATTTGCTAATGGGTCCACGTCGTAGATCGGGTTGTGCTGAATCAGCTTTTGACGGCGAGCTGTCTTGAGAACGATGTTGAGAGTGCCCCGGATGTGTTTGCGGGTTTGATTCGCGAGTGGGAAGTAGAGCAACCACTGCTCGATCCGTACGCCGTCAAGGTCTGACAGCCGCGTGTTCCCCCAGGGGGGAAGGATATGATTGACAAGCTGGCTTCTGCGGTGCTGGGCTACCGGGCGAGAACAGGAGCGTCCCTTTTCCTCCTAGGCCAACAACCACCTGCACTGGCCCCATTCGAAGAAGTGCCAGAAGTCAACGAACTGACGCAAGTTCAGCTCTATGGGTCTGCCATCCCTAGGAGATGAATGCGACGGGAGAATGTGGATTCCACCTCATTAAGTAAACGGGTCCGTTCAAGTAGCGTATGAAAACGGCAGAGGGCGAACCCCGAGCGAACTATCTTTCGAGCAGGAGGAAAATGCCTGTCGCGATCGCGAGGATCGCCATGATTATGGGTAGCCCCGAGAAGCTAAAGTGCAGCAACTGGATCAACCCGGTCACGATGAGCCATATGCTCAGCAATATCAAACCGATGTTTCTTGTCAGTTTCATTTCATTCATCTCCTTGCGTAAGAATTGCGATTCCTTGATAGGAATTTCCTTTTTTGTGCCGCATGGGATCCCCACTTATAAGACTCAAAGCAGATGACTCCCCTCACGAGACGATAATATTCCCGAACGCGCATCGGCGTCAAGGACTCAGGTCCGGCGAGCGGGAGTTTTTGCAGCCAGATTATCTGTTCCCTCGGCTGGGAAAGCATCCGAACCCGGTAGCAATTCTGTAGCAAAAATGCGCTTGACCCACTAACAACGATATACAATACCATGCAGTGCAGTCAATTAGATTGCTGCCATGGACTGTGCTCGAGACAGAGGGGTGTCCGCCCTAGGATGGGTAGTACCTGCTGCTCAGCTCGACCACGATTTGTTTCACGAGTGGTATGGAACATAGTGTCGTCGGGCAATCAGGTAGTACCAGATGCGGCCTCGTTTGAACAATCGAGACGGTTTCATTCCGCCTCCTTCTATAAAGCATCAACAATAACAACGTTATCCTTGCTTCGAGAAAACAAAAAACTGTTCACACTTTCGTTCACAATCGGTGGTTACAAAAAAACCCGCTAAGAGGCGGGGTTCTAAATGCTTGTTTCATAAAGATTAAAAAAGCGAGCGAGGGGAATCGAACCCCCGTCACGAGCTTGGGAAGCTCGGGTAATAACCATTATACGACGCTCGCCTGGTTTGCAGCTAAAATATAGCGCACCCCCGGTTGAGCTGTCAACTCTACTGCCTGGGTGCCTGCTGCCCGGGTGAAAGCCCTTCAGTGAATTGGAGCGCTTCAGTTTGGCCGCGCTGCAGGCCAGATCCGCCGGCCGGCCGGCTTCCCTACTGCCCCACGCCGGCCGGCTGGCGGATCTCCTCCTGGTCGAAGATGTACAGGACCAGCTCGCTGTCCTCCGCCACGATGTAGGGGATGGAGATCGGTCCGCCGGGATGCTTCATGGCCAGGATGGTGGTGTTTCCCTCCTGCGAAATCGAGTCCAGGGTGATATCCACCATGATCGGATAAGCGGGAAGCACGTATTCGAACACGCCGAACACCTGACCGCGGGGAACCCGTTGGGGCCGGGTCATGGTCAGCTGAATAACCGAGCCGTAGGGCACCTCGCTCTCCGCCTCCGGTGTCTGGGAAACGATCACCCCCGCTCTCTCCTTTCCCTCCGCGCGCTTGACCGAGAAGATGAAGGGGAAGTTGGCACTGGACAACTGGGCAAGGGCGTTCTGGAACTCCATGTCCATGAACTCCGGAACCTCCACCAGTTCCCCGCGGGGGCCTCGGCTGACAACCAGGTCCAGCTCGGTGACGCTGTCGATCACCGTGCCCGGCTCGGGCTTCTGAGCCAGAATCGTGCCCGCCGGCTGGGGGTCGAAGACGTAGGAAACCGGCTCTTTGATCTTCAGAAGGGCCCGATAGGAGGCAAAGAGCGTCTGCAGGTGGATCTGCACGTCCTCCAGCTTCTGTCCCACGTAGTCCTCCACCCTGTCGATGACCGGTCCCCTGCTCACCGTCAGAATGATCCGACGGCCCACGCGAACGATCGTTCCGGAGGATGGTCGCTGCTCGATCACCATCCCCTTTTCGTAGTCGGAGGAATAGCGGACCTGCAGCCGGGGATACAGCTCTTTTTCCTGAAGCTCGATGAGCGCGGCGATCAGCTCCTTGTTTTCCACATTCGGTACCAGGACCTCCTCGGCGCCCCGAACCGACAGCCAAAAGGTGATAAAACCGATCAGGACCATAAGCACGAACATGGCCACGACCAGGAGGACGACCAGTTTGAAGTTCCGCCGCTCGGGAGGATCTTTCTGATTGGGAAATATCCGCATGATGCTGCTCATCTCTATTCTCCCAGCTGTGCGCCGATGAAATCTTGCTGACCGTTGAGAAAGGAGCGCCAGTCCAGCGGCTTCCTGGCTTGAAGCTGCAGACTGGAAATATACAACACCCCCGCTCCGGTGTTCACCAGGATACCATACCGATTGTCGACAGCAAGCACAAGTCCCCGCTTTTTTCCGGCGGTATCGGCGCTTTCCGGATACACCCCGCCTGCCAGGAGGTTAAGACGCTGAGCCTCGAAGGTTGTGAAAGCCCGAGGCCAGGGATCGTAGGCCCGGATCATGCGTTCGATCGTCTCGGCTTCGGCGCTCCAATCGATCCGCCCGTCCTCCTTGCTCACCAGCCTGCAGTAGCTGGCCTTGGACTCATCCTGGGCGACCGGGCAGACCCGGCCCTGCTCCAAATCCTTCAGGA
>Ga0315537_1002621_pt1 | contig 13638 bp, 10 predicted proteins | sample SalMarSW160270MG_FD_203091 | JGI IMG/M metagenome (GOLD analysis project Ga0315537, IMG submission 203091) | Salt marsh sediment microbial communities from the Plum Island Ecosystem LTER, Massachusetts, United States - Salt Marsh Sediment SW1602-70 ... | reverse complement strand
GTATTGGGTATTGTCGTTGGGGCACTTAATGATAGGTTCGGACCTCGGGTGGTATTGACATTCTGTGGCATCCTTTTAGGTCTAGGTTATCTGCTGATGTCACAAATTAGCGCTCTCTGGCAGCTTTACCTGTTTTGGGGAGTCATAATAGGCATCGGCATGAGTGGCGTTTGGGTTCCGCTATTGTCAACTATTGCCAAATGGTTCGATAAGAGACGGACACTAATGACCGGCATTGTCATCGCTGGCTTAGGCATAGGTGGGCTGATTGGGCCGCCGCTTATCAGCCGTCTTATAGCTACTTATGATTGGCTTCTGTCCCTTATCATAGTGGGCATCGCGGTTTTGCTATTTGTGGTTATAGCTACCCAGTTTTTAAGACGTGCCCCGACTCAAATGAGGCAACTTCCTGAAGGTGAAAGCGAAGGAAAGTACCAGACAGCGAAATCAATTACTAACTCATTTTCCTTCAAGGAGGCAGTTAAAACTACTCAGTTCTGGATAGTATTCGGCATGTTTTTCTGCTATGGGTTCGGAACTTACGCAATTGTAGTGCATATTGTTCAGCATGCTATTGACTTGAAAATATCACCAGTCAGTGCCGCTAACATATTGGCTGCAAGGGGTGCGATGGTTATTTTAGGCAATTATATACTTGGTGCCCTTGCTGACAGAGTAGGAAATAGGCAGATTTACATCATTGGATTCGTTATGATGTCGGCAGCCTTGTTATGGTTGTCCCTAGCTGAAAAAGAATGGATGCTTTACCTCTTTATTGTTGTCGCTGGCTTTGTTTCTGGAGGAATGGGTGCATCAGAATCCCCCTTAACAGCACGGCTTTTTGGGATTAGCTCACATGGTTTAATTTACGGAGTTGTTCACGTTGGATTTACAATTGGAGCTGCTGCTGGTCCATTTATTACAGGTTATATATTTGACTTAACCGGCGGCTATCAGTCGGCTTTCCTTACCTGTGCTGCCTTCGGTATTATAGGACTTATATTGACTATAATATTAAGACCAACTACAAAGCTGGAGGTTGTGGCATGATAGGCTCAGAAAGAAGTGGCAGCGGCGGGATTTGAACCTGCGACCAAGGGCTTATGGGCTCGATCAGCTTCAACCGCTAATGCCCCCATTGAACAAAATGACGTTTTGTTTACCACCTATTAAAAAAGGTCCGCCAATGCTCAAAGCTAAATCGTCAAAGCTGTAATTGAAGGGCAAAAAAGGAACCTTTTTATGATTATCCGATTGAAAATCGGAAATAAAAAGTACTCTTGATGCATAGTTATGTGCTCCTGTTTATCTTTCCCATTAAGTATAAAGGGCACAGAACGTCATACTATGCCTGTTATTATTAGCGTAAGTCGGTATTATCTGTCACTCTATCCAGTAGAACAACCTAAAATAGTATACCGTTGTTTATCGGCTAATTACATTCCGCCAGGCGTGAAGACCGATGAAGACTTTGGAAGATTGAAGCTAAAAGTGTATTATAATTGGTCATAAAATTGCGTATCGGTCAGTCTAAATCACGTTTCTGTACCGAAATATTACTCTAATGTTACCAAGCTTGGCCCAAATGTTACGCGGTATTCACCAAGTCTTCTCAACAGTGTTCACGCTTAAAAAGAGGAGAGGGAGAGCCGTGTACAACCAGTGTCCTTCCAGGCAAGAGATCACTGGTTCAAGTCCAGTACCGCCCATTTTCGCACCGATTCTATCCGGGGAACCGGGGTTGAGGGAACTTCTGGAGGTACTGCTTGGACCGGAGGGGAGGAGAAGGTTGGAGCTGAGGGACAAGACAAACGACGAGCTTTTCACCCTCTACGACGCCGACCTGGTGCTGAGGGTGATGCAGCGCTGCTTAAAGAAAAGCTAACAATCCTGAGGCAAAATGCACATCATGGCTTGAAAGATTCTGCCAATCGGGCAACGCGGGCTCATTGAACAATTTGGACAAGTGTGCAGCGTGGAAGTGCCCATCAGCGGTAGTGTCGCTGCAAATCGGAGATATAGCTAGCACCTACTCTGTCGGCATTCTGCTCCAGCCACTCGCTTAGGCACGTTTGGCCGGTGGGAGGGCTTTCAGAAACAAGAAGATTCGACATCAAGCCCTGGATTTCGTCCTTCGTTATCACCACATCTTTGACCACGTAGCCAATCAATCTAGCAACGAATAGCGCGAGTCCCGGTTTGACATGAACAATCCTGGCTCTACTACCTATCTTCTGTGTAATGAGACGAATCAATTCGTTAAAAGTGTAGACTTCTGGGCCAACGGCATCGTTAACCGTATTGTTATCCTTGTGGCCCAGGCTAACGGCTATTTCCGTCACGTCCTCCGCAAAGACAGGTTGAATTCGGTATTCCCCTGAGCCGAAGACGGCAAATATCGGAAACCTTCGAAGAAGCCAGGCGATGTTGTTTATGAGGACACCTTCAGCCCCGAAGATGACAGTCGGGCGGACTATGGCGTAGGATAGCTTTGAGTGGATGATAGCCTTTTCTATCAGTGCTTTACCTCTGAAATAAGGAAAGGGCGAGTTCTCAGATGGGTTTGTGATGCTGATGTGCACGATTCGGCTGATTCCCGCTTCCTCAGCCGCAGTGATGAGTGTTTTACTGTTCCCCACAGCTCTATCAAATGTCATTTGACCATGCGGAAAGCGAACCCAGTAGGTGTTATACAGGGTCTTTGCCCCTCGGAGACTATCCGTCAATTCTCCGGGTTTGTTGAAGTTAAACGGGAAAGCCTCTACTTGGCCGCCGAACGGGTCCTCGTGGTTGGGCCGACCAGAAAGAGTTCTTACTCTTTCTCCCATAGAGAGAAGTCGCTGCGCTATGTATTTGCCGGTGTGGCTGAAAGCCCCAGTCACCATGTTCACTTCAGCAGTTCCCATCTTTCTACATGTCCCTACCATCAGGGATTGAGCCTGATTCCCTCCCCTCCCCAAAGTAAGTTGCCATTCGAGTCTATTCTCTGCACATATGATCTTTCTGACCTGAACATGGATTTACCTATGCCCCAGGTAATAACAGCCCCGCCATACCCGTCATAGGCCATGGCATGAGTACCACGTTCAGTGAATACTATGCCGTCGTCAGGCCAGATGGTTCTGCCGTCAGTATTTATCCTCTGGGCACGAGTCCCGAAGGTAAAAATGGCTCCTCCCGAGCCATCACTTACCGCCATACGTGGCCAGAAGCTCGAGTTGGTTTTAATATAGCAGACCTCTGCCCCACCCGGCTGCCACTTGATGTTACCGTTAGCATCTATCTCCTGGGCGTACAGGCTCATCAACCCCTTCCGCAGGTCTTCCCAGACAACTATAGCACCGCCAATGTCATCACTTACTACGAGAGCATTGCTGGGACACACTCCACCCCCTTTGGTTATACCCAGTGGAACACCATTGTCTGCCCACAGAGCTTTGCCAAGGGTATCTACCCGCTGAGCGTAGATATCATCCAAAATGGCTTCCGGTGTGCCATCTTCGACTTTACCTTCGGGCACCTGGGTCCAGACCACAACGGCTCCTCCCAAGCCGTCGCCTATCGCCTTCGGGTCTTCGCAATAAACCCCTTCTGGAGTAGTGTACAGAAGTATTGCCTCATCCCCCCAGGAGAGATTACCCTCGGCGTCTATCTTGTGGGCAAAAATTTGGGTTACCCTTTTGGCCGGTTCGCCCTTACGCTCCTGCCAGACAATGATGGCACCACCACTACCGTCGCTGACCAGGCCAAGCGTGTGGTCACAGTAACCTTCCCGGCGCACATTGACTCCATCCTCTCCCCAGGGGAAGTTACCCTCAGAGTCTATCTTTATAATGAATAGCGTTCTTTCATCATAGCTGTAATCAGTGGCAATAATAGCTCCACCAGCGCCATCGCTTATCATGTGGCCAACAGCCCTAACCTCCTTTTCCCAGAGGATGTCACCCTCCGCATCAACCCGGACGACATATGTTGCGTATGTCCGTTGCTCACTGGAGGTACTTGCCAACCAAGAGACGAGAGCACCCCCGTAGCCGTCACTGACAATATGAAGTTCATGATAGCTGTCATACTCTTTGTGTCCTCCGCCGATGAGCACGCCTTTATCTCCCCAGAGGATATCTCCCCCGGGGCTTATTTTCTGGGCGTAGAAATCATGCTGGTTGCCACCCTTGATGCCCTCGTAGACGGCTATAGCGCCACCAGTGCCGTCACCGGTCACCCGGGGGCCGTATGGTTGAGGAGGACTGACAAGGCAACTGCAGCCTGCGCTGAATATCAGAGCGCCAATCAAGGCTAGTAAGATAATACGGTTTAACATGGTTTGTCCCTCTACTTTACCTCTACTTTGAATACCTTTTCCTCTACAGCTGGGCCTGTCCCGCTATGCTTGAGAGCCAAGGCTATCTCTGTTATGCCCGCTTCTAACGCCCTGAATCGGAAATACTGAATTCCACCACAGCCAGGTCTTGTTACATCGTCTGGAATGTATGCCTCCCCGACCAGAGCGAGTATGTCATTGTCATGACTCTCCACCCACTTATGGCCGAGTCGCATATCGACAGGCAAGCCGATAGCAAACTCTTGGTCCACTCTGATGCTTGTGGTCTTCTCCGGATCAGTGTAGGCGTTTATCTCTCCACTGCAACTTTTCATCACTAGAACCAGCCCGGGGTAGTCAACAGGAACCATGAAACTTTCGCCAGTCTCGGGGTCTACCGCTAACATTACTCCCACTACTTCGCCCATCCTATTGACTACTGGCCCACCAGCGGTTCCGGCGAATTTCTCCATGACGTCTAAAGCGCCCTCACTGCCTTCGGCACTCTTCACTTTCACTACGCGTATCTTACCCATTGGCAATAGCAGAGAAAAATTGGGATCCACAACTTCAAGGTATATCACCCCGAATTCCCCCACAGTGTATCCAACTAACATTAGCTTCTGGCCTGCCTCAAGTGCCGCAGCTGGGCCAAATTTCAGTGTGCTCAAATCAGTCGCCTCTATCTTGATGCAGGCGAGGTTAGCAACTGGGGCAGTGTTGACAACCTGTGCTGGAAAGGTTCGCTCGTCATGAAGAACGACCTCCAGACTCTCAAGGTCAATTGTTTCAGAAAGGAAGGTCAAGATGCATCCATCTGAACTCGTTACGAAGCCAGAGCTTTGATCTTGCCTCTCACCTTTGAACTGCGATTTCACCAGTACAATTGCTTCCCTGGCTGGTGGTATCTGTGTCGGTTTCACAGGGGATTCCTTAAAACGATCGGGTGAACTCAAAAAGGGGTATGGGCCTTCCACCAGCACCGACTTTCCTATTTTCAGGTCAACAGCTATCTGCATTTGCGTTATTGTTACTTCTCCGACTTGGATGGTGACTCCCGGATACCACCTTGCCGATTCAGGAACCAGCTGGCGGTTCGGGTCAGTCTCTACGCCATCATAGTCAAAGCACCACCATGTCCCATCGTCCATAGCATACCAGTCCAGTCCGGCTATCTGGTATTCGCCTTCGTCTTCCAGCCATCCTGATACCTGCGGGGTGTTAAGCGCTATTTCAACCACTCTCGCCTTCTCTTCCTCTGCCAACTCTCTTGGGCTTTTAATGCCTGTAGGTTGCCCGCAACCACCCATGAGGAGGGCTACTACCAGCAAACTTACTGCCACAAATAACCATTTTTTCATCTTTGGCCCACCTCCCTGATTAGTCAAGCGGCACCTTGAACTCCCACTGTCCCTCCCAATCACTGAAGCTAGTAATGATGAAGGTAAGCTCCCTGGCCTCGTCTCGGCTTCTGAAGAGGTATTCAATACAATTCTACTATCAATACTAGTTCGTATCAATGACATGAGCGTAGGATGAGTAGACAATTAAACATTAGGCGACAGAGCGTTAAACAAACCGCCCAATTGTGGCTTTAGTGTTATCGACCTAAGCGAGGCCTTTCTTCTAGCGCTCCTTTTTCTTTTAACGTTGCCAAGATGGTCTCGGTGAGGTATATTGTTACTGACCTGGTCATGCAGTGGCAAAAAGGAGGTTAAATCAATGAAAGACGCAGAAACAAAATTCTATGGTTGGGTAGGCAGGGTACTCGATGTTGACTTAACAAGTGCAACGGTAAAAATAAGAGATCTTGATGAAGTATGTGCAGACTATCAGCATTACGTCGGGGGTCGAGGGCTGGGCGTTAGGATATTGTATGATGAGGTTGGTCCACATACAGACCCACTCGGTCCCGACAACGTGCTCATATTCGCAACGGGCCCACTGACGGGTACCAATGTAGCTAGCTCAGGAAGATACTGTGTGGTAACGAAATCTCCTTTGGTTTGTCCGAAGACGCCAAAGGTTGAAGGAAAATCGGGAGCGATAGTGGACTCCCAATCGGGTGGAGACTGGAGCGAAAAGTTAAAGCATGAGGGCTTCGACGCAATAATCCTTAGAGGGAAAGCGGAACACCCGGTCTATCTCTGGCTTCATGATGGAAAAACTGAAATCAAGGAGGCAAAACACCTTTGGGGAAAAGGAACTTATGAGACTACAATTACCATTAAAGAAGAAATCAAAGAACCGGAGGCCAAGGTCGCCTGTATCGGTATAGCCGGGGAAAAACTTGCCAAGCCTGCTAACATAATTAATGATGCTGATAAGCTAGGGCATGGTCGGGCTTGTGGCAGAGGTGGAGTAGGTGCAGTCATGGGGTCGAAGAATCTTAAAGCAATAGCCACCAGGGGGGTGGGGGAAATCAAAATCGCAAAGCCGTCAGAATTCACAGGCGCTATCAGGGAAAGCAACGCAAAGATTCGTAAGGCCCCTGTATCTGGAACAGCTTTGCCTACGTATGGTACCGAAGTCTTATACAATATAGTTAATGGTGCCGGAGTCCTACCAACGTGCAATTTCAGGTGGGGGATGCTAAAAGAAGCTGCAAAGGCGAGTGGAGAGGCACTGAGTGGGGAAGTTCCTCCCGTACCGAAGATGTTCACCGAGGCAGAAGGGTGCTGTCGAACTTGCAACATAAAATGTGGTCGGGTATCGAAGATTCCAGAAGGCGCCCGCCCAGAATACATAACCCTAGGTGAGGGTGAGGGACCTGAATACGAGACTACTTGGGCATTTGGAGCTCAGTGTGGAGTAATCGATATAGCCCCTATATGTGAAGCGAACTATCTCTGTAATGAACTCGGGTTGGATACAATCTCAACTGGCAGTACAATTGGGTGCGCTATGGAACTCTGCGAGAAAGGCTATATGGAGCTACCGAGATATCGAGCGGGAGAGAACCCATTCGGAGACGGAGGTTTGGTGGTTGACCTTGTCAAGAAAACTGCTGCCAGGGAAGGTATAGGCGACGAGCTGGCCGAAGGTGCATCTAGGCTGGCAGCGAAATATGGCCACCCTGAGTTATCCATGTGCGTAAAGGGACTTGAATTTCCAGCCTATGACCCGCGTGGTGTCCTAGCCCAAGGCCTTGCCTACGCAACTTCGAACAGGGGGGGATGTCATGTCCGTGCCTATATGATATCCGCGGAGGTTCTCGGTAACTACACCGGACTCACGCCACCTAGTATTCCCACGCCTACAGTGGAGTATAGACTCTCAAAAGATGGCGATAGGACAAACCTTGTATTTATCTTTGAGAACCTCTTCGCAGCTATAGATTCGCTGGGTCAATGTTTATTCACTGTCTTCGGTATTGGAGCGGAAGACTATGCTAAAGAGCTTTCGGCGGCGACTGGGGTTGATTACACAGCCGATGATATCCTCAAGGTTGGCGAGAGGGTCTGGAACCTAGAGAAGCTGTTCAATATCAGAGAGGGTTTCACAAGGGATGACGACCGATTGCCTACCCGCCTGGAGGAGACACCTATGCCCAATGAAATATACTCCGGGGAAGAGAAAAAAGGATTAAGACCACCGGTAGAGGTTCCGCCCCACGGGAAAATAGAAAAACAACCCTCAGCCGGCAGCACTATCTCGATACCTGAAATGCTGCCATTGTATTACAAGAAGCGCGGCTGGACTTCTCAAGGCATGCCTACTGCTGAAAAGAGAAAGGAGCTTGGGTTACCTTTATAAACAGGCACAAACCGTCATTTTATTCAACGTGGTAACAAAATTAGCCTTTATTACATTAACAGCCACTATACAGCAGCCTAACGCGAGTCACCAGTCATCCCCCGTTAGTAGGAACTAGGCAAGTGTCCCTACCTCTGGTGATACACCATTCGGATCAATTGCTTCCTTAAACTTCTTCCACCATATATGGTAATTGGATAAAGCTGGTCCGACTTCATCGGCTTGGAGGCCCATTAACATTGCGAAGTAGTTTTCATTAAAAGCCCTCGCAGTTTGCTCTTGAAACCATTCTTCTACGGCTTTCTTTGCTTCAGGATTGAGGGGGTCGTATCGGCAGAATATTTCCGTTTTCCCAAGATGCCCCTGTTCAACTCCCCATCCAAAGAAGGCTGCGCCATCATCCACTATCAGGCCCTTTTCTATCAAAGGCTCCTTCGCTTTGCCCGCTCCTACTGACCACCTGAGACACAAGTCTCTCTGGCCCATAATAGGAATTGAAGTAAAGATCCCTCCAGCACGGAATGTCTCTCTAATAGAGGCCGAGATTCTTGTGCACTGGCACAACAGGATTCCTTCAATCTCCGGGTCTTCGACTTTTTCTAAAGACTTTCCGTCAGCTTCACTGACAATATGCTGTAATACTCGTTTTTTATATTCAAAGTCTTCCCGAGAGTTGCCGGCGATTATTACCAGAAAGCCGGGCCCCTGTACCTCTTTGAGGAATTGCTCCAGGATGGCAAAATCTTCCTCATTACTTGTTGTTATGTTGGAAGATACCATTGACGCATTAAAGCCCATTAGCACGTACGATATTTCACTTTCACCAATCTTGCGCTCTGCTTGGTACATTTTCTCTGCTGACGGGAAGCTGAAATACCGTACCATCATATTAGGTGGTACCTCGCTCAGGGCGTATTTGGGCGATTTCCCTACTATTGGATATCTTGCGGGCCCCGGCCAGTGATAAAGCTTCGTTGCCGTCTTGGTGAATATACCCGGTGTTGTGCCTGGCGGTACTACACTATTCAGTATGCACCTTAGGGATGGACCCGGCCCGTCACCACAGAACCACTCATCTGAAGACCCCAACGAACCTGACCTAACTATTTCCCCTTCAGGGGTTACCCATTCTAAAGCCAGATGGTTTCGGTCATCACCACTGGTGGTTTGGTCCAGATGTCCATGCCCCCTGAGGAGCGCCGAGGTGTTAGACCCGGCTCCCTTGATGCAAAAATTCAGGCCCCTCTTGAATAGCTCAGCCTGTAGCTGTGCCGAGACCACATACGGCTCAACCACGGCATACATGTTTTTCTCATTGATTTCAATGATGCGGTTCATCCTTCTCAGATCTAAATAGATGAAGTCCTGGCTGACCATCCCGGGCATCATAAACGTCCAGCCTGTACATTCTGCTCTGAATTGTAACCTGTGTTTGTTACATAGCTTAACTATCGCTTGAACTTCAGCCGTGTTCTTGGGAAGAATTACCGCGGAAAGCTCAGTCGAATAATATGAAGGCATTATTGCCGGGTCATTACAGATATTCTCCTCTCCCACCACATCTTCGAATTCCTTATATACCTCTTTGCTTAAAGCCATGATTCATTAACCCCCTTCCTTAGATTGCCTTTTCTACGATTTCAACGATATCGTAAACCTTCAGGTCGCTTCCGCTTTCCTTGATGGCTTCGTTAAAGGTCTTCTCACACCAGGGACAGGCGGTAACAATCGCCTCAGCCCCGGTAGACTCGGCTTCTTCTATCCTCTCTTTGGCCGTCCACAAAGCAAACTCAGGATTTGACTCGTTAACACCGCCGCCGGCCCCACAGCACCAGGCGTATTCCTTTATCCGAACCATCTCTGTAAGTTTTATGCCGGGAATACCGTCAAGTATGTCACGCGGCGGTTCATAAACACCATTTGTACCCCGCCGGTATTCCTTGGGCGGGTCAAAAACAAACTTTTCCCCCGGAATCTTTTTCCCTTTCCAGTGTATCCACGGCTCACCCAGCCTGCCGAGATGGCAGGGGTCATGATAGGTAACATTCAAATTCACTTTCTTATTCAACTTGATTTTGCCATCTTTAATCAGTTTGTCGATGTATTCGGTGATATGGAATACTTCAAGGTCACCCTTGAGATTGTATTTGTCGTAGAGCACCTTAAAGGCCTGATAGCCGTCGGCACAGCTCGTTACCAGCGTTTTTACGCCGGCTTTCTTAAGCATGTCCATGTTCTTTTCAGCCTGATTAAGGAAGTCCTCTTTATAGCCCATCTGGTGGGCCCGGCCACCGCAGCAGGTCTCGTTTTCGTAGCCGATACCAAAGTCAACCCCGGCTTTCTGCAGTATCTTCACGGTGGCTCTGGCTAACTTCCACATGTCCTTGTTATAGCTGGTCAGGCAGCCGACATGATAGAACACGTCCACTTTCTCTTTGGTGGCATCCTTCAGTTTAAGGCCGGCAGCCCAGTCGGCACGCTTTCCCTTGGCGCCAGGCACCATGGTACCCTGCTTCCGAAGACCGGCGATTACCTTGTCAAGGGCCGGGTTGGTCTTACCATCCTCGACACACTTGATCCTGAATTCATTAATGGGTTCGAGGACTTCCATGTCCATGGCATAATTACACGAGACACCACAGGCGCCACACATCTGGCAGTTGTAGACTATATCAAGGAGCCTATCCGTATAGTTGAACCCGTTCTCCAACATCACCGCTGCGATATTTAGTCTTCCGCCGCCTGAGTAGCTGTGGTAATTATATTTCGCTATGCTGGGACACACGTTTGCATACTGAAATCCCTGCACCATTTGCATGGGTATAAATTTGCAGGCCGAACACCGGCAGCACATCGCCACATCGCCTTTATATTGTTCTAACCCCATATTCGCTACCTCCTAAATTCATTCAATAATAAGTTGTTTCTTTTAAAGTGTTTTAAAAGCACACTTTCCCCGGATTCATAACATTGTTTGGATCAAATATCTTCTTAAGCTTATTTAAAACAGCAACGGTAGCCGCATCTCTATTAACAATCATCCCTACACTTTCACCATAAGGCCTTGAGAAGAACGCGCCCTTAGCCATTAAGTTCTTGATGGCTAAGGTGGATAACTCCTTGACTTGATTTAGCTCACTCGGGTTTCCGGGATCGTAAAACAGATTAAACTCACAGTGACAGCCAGTGCCCTGTACTATCGGCTGGATGTAAACACCCACGTCTGAAGCGGGGTAGCCAGCTTTATCAGCCAGATCATTCATGACCCCGATTTGACCTTCGAGCTTATCATTGATGGTTAAAAAGAATATGTCCTGGCAGGCTCCTTTATAGCGAAGCTTCCAGTAGGGTTCCCCGGAAGGCTGCTGCACCGCTTTCAAGATTTCATTTGCTGAAACTCCATCGGCTGCTTTTAGCGCTTCCACCCCCAACCGCTGGGTTATATCAGTGATGTCTTTAATATAAGAGCTAACCCTTTCCTCCGGGAAATACTCGTCGTAGCCGGCTACAGTATAGAAAAGAGTCCATTTGGGTAAGGAATCTTTAAGATTCTGATAGTCCTTGGGCCATTTCTTGGTAAAAATAGCCGCCAGGTTGGTATTATTGAGTATAAAGCATTCGTTGACCATTCTCAGTCTTATCAGCCAAGAAGTCAGCTCGAGCAGCCTATCAAGATATGAGGAGCCAACCACGAAGGGCTCTTCAAGACTGGGGAGTAGTTCACACCTCAACGATGCCCACGTTACGATGCCTATGGTTCCCTGCGACCCCTGGATAAGCCTATGCCAGGAAGCCGTACCAGGCCCATACGGCGCTTTTTGCACGCCACCGACTGCCCACTGCTCCTCTACTGTACCTGGCCCAGCTGCCTGCCCGGTTCTAAAAAAGTCTCCGGTGCCAAAGACTACCTCAACACAGGCCAACGGGTCTGATATATCCCATTGATACTTAGGCATTATTACAGGCTCTCTCTCCAGCATACTGCCGACAACAGTCTTTGACTTCCGCGGTAGTAAAGGCATATTGAGCCTGATGCCCTCCTTTTCCACCGCCGGTATGAGTTCACCGAATGTCACGCCCGGCTCGACCATAGCAACCCTGCGCGCCCGGTCAACTCTGATAACCTTTTTCATTTTACTTAAATCTACGATAATGGCTCCTCCGATGCCGGGGACAGTGTCACCCCGAAAATGGGGAGGGCCTGAACTCACTGGCACAAGCGGCGTTAGAGTCTTATTAGCCAGATTTACAATCTTCTGTATGTCACCAGCATTCGTTGGCTTTACCACGCATATCGGCCTTACAGTATTGACAAAGCTCATATCTCTGGAGTATTCATCCAACGTCGCTTGGTCATAACTTATGTTGACAGCCCCAACAATTTTCACCAGTTTCTCTTTTTCAATCATTTTTGCCCCCTTTCACTTTGTTACAGAATTAAACAACTCTTCACTTTTGAAGTATCTTTGACTTTTTTCTCCTAACTTCATCTGGCTTGCAACACCCCTGCAACTCACCCAGTACTTTTCGCCCCTTAAAATTATTTCACACTTTGGGATTTTATTGTATATCATTTTACATGTTTACTCAACACTCCCAGATAATAGGTAAACCCTCGGAGCTACATGTAACAATAAGCCGGAAAGTTGAACTAAACCTTTCATCTAATTGTTAAAGTAAGCAAAAGCCATCCTGTTACCCACTGAACATTACATCTTATTGTTGGATATCGACAAATCATCGTATTGTGCAAGTTGAAGGCTTTTCTGTTAAAATACCGATCAGGGAGTTACGTGGCGAGGCAGAAAGCCAAACTAAAAGTACTTTCTTTCGTCCACTTAGCTCCACGTGTTGCATAATGTAAGCTGAGCTTTGGTAACGGCGCTTATTTCCCAAAAAGAAGGAGGTAAACAATGCCAAACCCGTGTCATATCACGCAAGAGGTCACTGGTTCAAGTCCAGTACCGCCCACCACAGTGTACGGTAGGTAGAACTCCTTCTTTTTCTATAGCCACCTTCTCCTGAAGGAGAGGTATCGAATAGCTCAAACCTGCTTCGTTGCCGGTTACTCTTATCTCTTTGACAAAGCTTCTGATAAAAGTCCCTCTTTCTGCAAGCGAGCCTTCTTTAAGTAATTCGTGCAGCTCATCAACATAGCCGGAAATAATCTCCAGCTTGACAAGGTTTATCAGATTCCCCATGGTTAAAATACGTTCCCTTATTTTACTAACGATGAGAGTTTCGAACTTATCGGCGTTAAGGTACTTGACTTGACATGACCCCCTGCCTTTTTTATCGAGGGTACCACAGACATAGTAGGCAAACTTCCCGTTCTTAGCGTATTTACCAACCAGTGCCTTGCCGCAGTGGCCATTTTCTTCTAATCTCCTTCTCTAGTGGATGAATTAGCTTGCCATCCTAGCTGGCAGCCAGGTTGCTAGTTGAGGGAAGACCATGATTATCGCCATAAGTAGATAGCCTATGGCACAGAAAGGCATGGAGGAGCGGAAGATATCTCCTATACTTATTGACGGTGGAACTAAGGCTTTCATTGTGTAGCA
>Ga0315537_1002620_pt1 | contig 13641 bp, 12 predicted proteins | sample SalMarSW160270MG_FD_203091 | JGI IMG/M metagenome (GOLD analysis project Ga0315537, IMG submission 203091) | Salt marsh sediment microbial communities from the Plum Island Ecosystem LTER, Massachusetts, United States - Salt Marsh Sediment SW1602-70 ... | reverse complement strand
GTTATGTTTACTTCCCTTTATCCTCACAAGATCAAAATTACCGGTCGTACCAAACATTTCATCAATGCTTTCGGAGAAGAGATTATTATCGATAATGCCACCCTGGCACTTCAAAAAGCATGCAACAAAACGGGTGCTGTAATCAATGAATATACCGCTGGCCCAATATACATGAAAGATGATCAGAATGGAAGTCACGAATGGCTTATCGAATTTGAAACACCTCCTTTGGATCTGGAGCTGTTTACCAGTGAGCTGGATCAGGCATTAATGTCCATTAACTCAGACTACGAAGCCAAACGGTATAAGGATATCACACTGACTAAGCCAGTGGTTCGTAGTATGAAACCGGGAGTATTTTACCATTGGTTCAGGAAAAACAACAAACTCGGAGGACAGAACAAAGTGCCCAGGCTTGCTAATGACCGGCGATACCTCGATGAAGTAAAAAAGATCAACGATACAATGACATTTTCATAAACCCTGTAGAATCATTGAAAATAATTCTTACATTTAATTGCCCTTTGAACCAAAATAATTATTCACCATGCACATTGCCATAGCTGGAAATATCGGATCCGGGAAGACAACGCTTACCGGCCTGTTAGCCAAACATTTTGGCTGGGAAGCACACTATGAAGATGTTGAAGACAATCCATATTTGAATGATTTCTATGAAGATATGCAGCGATGGTCTTTTAATTTACAGATCTATTTTCTGAATAGCCGTTTTAACCAGATCCTGGAAATCCGAAAAAAGGGTAAAACGGTAATTCAGGACAGGACCATTTACGAGGATGCATACATTTTCGCACCGAACCTTCACTCCATGGGACTGATGTCAACGCGGGATTTTGAAAATTATTTCACCCTGTTTAACCTGATGAGTTCCCTGATCCAGCCTCCCGATCTGCTGCTCTACCTTCGTGCAACGGTCCCAACACTCGTAAACCAGATACAGAAACGGGGAAGGAAATATGAAGCGACCATACGGCTCGACTACCTGAAGAGGCTGAATGAACGGTACGAAGCCTGGATCGAAACATACAGTCTTGGCAAACTACTGATCATTGAAGCGGATGATCATAACTTCCCGGACAATACAGAAGATCTGAGTAAGGTAATTGATAAAATCAATGCTGAGATTCACGGCTTGTTTTAACGGTTACCTAAAGGGATCTCTTTACTCTCTCTACTCCCAGGATAACTGATTCCGGATGATACCCCATTGGGTGTCTTCCATCCTTGCACCGATCACTTCAATCACTTTCCCTGCTAACAGGGCGCCGACTTCTCCACACCGTTCTAAAGAAAATCCATTGACCAGTCCGTACAGGAAACCCGAAGCATAAAGATCTCCTGCACCGGTTGTATCCATGCTATCAACCTCAACGATGCCAACCTTATGAACTTCGCTCCCCCGCTTTATGAAAGAACCGGTTCTGCCGGTTTTAACAACCGCTATTTCACACATTCCGGCCATGTCGATCAATGCTTCTTCCGGTGGCTTCCCGGTAAAACTTCTTGCCTCCTCCTCATTCGCAAAGATGATATCGACATATTCCTGAGCCATCTCCTTCAGGAAATCAAGGTTCTCTTCAACAACATTATAGCTTGCCATATCGAGGGCAATGTACAGTTTTTCCTTCTTTGCCAGTTGAAATGCCTTTCGCACCAAATCATGGCTCTGAACCAGGTATCCTTCCATATAGAACATGGTAAATCCCCGGAAGAGTTCTTCTGTAATCTGATCGGGAGCCAGTTCAACAGCTGCTCCCAGATAGGTTGCAAAAGTCCGTTCTGAATCCAGGGATATGAGTGAAATCGCCCTTCCCGTTTCTGATTGGCTGGTGAACAATATCGGCTCAATGTGATGACTTTCCATGTCGTTCCGGAAAAGGTCTCCCCAACGGTCACGCCCGATCGTACCGATAAAACCGGTGTCTATTCCTAATTTTGCCAGTCCATGTATGGTGTTTGCTGCAGATCCTCCGGATGCGATCGCAGTGTTAAGATGAGCAATTCCGGCGAGTATCTTTCTTGATCTTTCTGCATCCACCAGCTGCATGCTCCCTTTAGGTAGTGCAAACTGTTTCAGTGTTTGATCGGATTCCAGACGGACAAGGATATCAACCAGTGCATTGCCCATTCCGAGTATTTTTGTCATAATATCACAAATATATTGTTTAATTGATGAAAACCCGTTATTTTTGCGACGCTCTGAAAACAGGAACGAAATTGAACCGTTTGATTTTTTCAGGATTAGAGCATCTGACTGTATAATGATCTTTTAAATACTATAAACTATTCCTCAGTAGCTCAGTTGGTTAGAGCATCTGACTGTTAATCAGAGGGTCGTTGGTTCGAGTCCAACCTGGGGAGCGGAAGAAAGCCGGTATCATGCCGGCTTTCTTTGTTATTAGTTCAAATGATTATTTTCCTATATCTTTAAAAAAATTCAACCCAATATACTATGAAAACAATTATCAATTATTTAGTTATTCTATTAGTAATCAGTTCGTGCACTACACAGAAGAAACAAACGATTGAATATCCTGTAACAGAAAAGGGAACAGTCGTTGATACCTATTTTGGAACAGACGTCTCAGATCCATATCGCTGGTTCGAAGATGACATGTCAGACGAAACGGCAGCATGGGTGAAGAAACAAAATGAAGTAACATTTGGGTATCTGGATAAGATTCCATTCAGAAACAGTATACGTGAGAAACTTACTGAAATGTGGAATTATGAAAAATTTTCTACCCCATTCATAGAGGGGGATTATACCTATTTCTATAAGAATGACGGACTTCAAAATCAATTTGTTGTTTATCGCCAAAATGAGGATCAGGAATCAGATATCTTCCTGGATCCAAATAAATTCTCAGAAGATGGCACGACGTCCCTTTCAACACTTTCGTTTTCTAAAGATGGAAGTTTAGCTGCCTACGCAATCTCTGAAGGCGGATCCGACTGGAGAAAAATAATAGTTATGGATACTGAAACAAAAGAAATCATCGGGGATACTTTAGTGGACGTGAAATTCAGCGGAATATCCTGGAAAGGTGTGGAAGGATTTTACTACTCAAGCTATGATAAACCGGAGGGCAGCGAATTATCCGCCATGACCGACCATCACAAATTATATTTCCATCAGGTTGGGACACCCCAGAGTTCTGATAAACTTATTTTCGGTGCAGATAAGAAACGAAGGTATGTGTTTGCATCTGTAACGGAAGATCAGAAATACCTTGTAGTTTCTGCTTCCGTTTCTACAACAGGGAATGAACTGTATATTCAGGACCTGGGTGCAGATAATGGTAAACTTGTTACGATTGTCGATAATTTTGATAACGATCATGCCATCATTGATAATGACGGATCCAGGCTATTTATTCTTACCAATTTGGACGCTCCTAACCAACGCATTATAACTGTTGATGCATCGAAACCCGGCCCTGAACATTGGTTAGACTTTATACCGGAGACAGAGTATGTACTTCAACCTTCAACAGGAGCTGGATTTTTCTTTGCCAATTATATGATTGATGCAATCTCAAAGGTTAAACAATATGACCGTATGGGGACTCTATTAAGGGATATTGATCTTCCGGGTGTTGGTTCAGCTTATGGATTTAGCGGTAAAAAGAATGAGAAAGAATTATTTTTCACATTTACAAATTATATAACTCCCAGTACAATTTATAAATATGATCCGCAAACCGGTAGCAGTGAAGTGTATAAAAAGCCCGATGTAAATTTCAATGGAAATGAATATGAATCCATACAGGTATTTTATGAATCAAAAGACGGCACAAAAATTCCAATGATAATTACATTCAAAAAAGGAACAGTTATGGATGGTAAGAATCCTACCCTGTTATATGGATATGGAGGATTTAATATCAATATTACTCCTGGGTTCAGTATCACAAATGCACTATGGCTTGAGTTAGGAGGTATTTATGCTGTTCCCAATATTAGGGGTGGTGGTGAATACGGTGAAAAATGGCATCTGGCCGGAACAAAAATGAATAAACAAAATGTTTTTGACGATTTTATTGCAGCCGGGGAATACCTGATCAATAATTACTATACTTCTAGTGACTATCTGGCAATTAGTGGAGCCTCCAACGGGGGATTGCTTGTAGGTGCTGTTATGACTCAAAGACCCGATTTGATGAAAGTAGCGTTACCTGCCGTTGGGGTTCTTGATATGTTGAGATACCATACATTTACTGCTGGCGCAGGGTGGGCCTACGATTATGGAACGTCAGAAGAAAACGAGGATATGTTTAATTACCTCCTCGCCTACTCACCTGTTCATAATGTTATTGAAGGAACTGAATATCCGGCTACACTTGTAACAACAAGTGATCATGACGACAGGGTTGTACCCGCACATTCATTTAAGTTTGCTGCAGAACTGCAGGCAAAACAAGCCGGAACAGATCCTGTACTTATTAGAATTGAGACTATGGCAGGACATGGTGCAGGAACACCGGTCAGTAAACGTATTGATCAGTATGCTGATATATTTAGTTTTACACTCTATTCGATGGGATTTAAAGAGATCCCGGACTAATTATACCAACGTAAACAATCTTCTGAAAAGCCGGTAATTCTGCCGGCTTTTTCTTTACTTGTAAACGATTTTTGTCATGAATCCTGTTTTGTGCAATTTTCATCCCCCTGCAGGTAGTACAAGATGATTTCTCAATATTCACCGGGTAAGACTGGGCGCAGCCGGTCAGGTGTTCCTTTCAAAGAACCTCACAGGCCGTTTAGTGAATATATTATCATCTGCAAATAATTATTTTTGCCTTATTTCGTTCATAAAATAATTGGGGGAAACCCGTTTGAAAACATCAAATTCATGAAAACAATTCATTTAATCAAAGTTGCCATAACCATCTTTGCATGCTCATTTTTTTTAGAGATACCCATTGCTATTGGTCAGACAACCATGCCTGAGGTGATGGATACAGGAAAACTGGGTGATCAGTTCAATTATATTCACGAGCGAACCAGGATATATGAGAATTACAGGGCTATTCGGGAGGATATATTCCAGAAGATAAGAGGTAATGCCATGGATTCTCTGTCGGCTGCCAAATTGAATATCGATAATTTAGACAGATTACTGCTGGCAAGTAACGCTGAAATCGATTCTCTCAATCGAGGTCTTCAAAAAACAAAAGATGAGCTTGCTCTTGCCATTAAAAATAAAAACAGCCTGTCATTCTTTGGAATAACCATGAGCAAAACCTACTACAATACCATTATGTGGACTGTGATTATCGCTTTAATTGCTCTTTTAGTACTGTTGTTCCTTACCTTTTCCAGGAACCGTACCATCACTGTTCAACTCCGGAAAGACCTGGATGAAGTCAGGGAAGAGTTTGATGAATACCGAACGTCATCCCGCGAACGATACGAAAAATTAGTTATCAGCCACTTCAATGAGATTAAGCGGCTCAAGGAATCGCGGTAACTGTTCCTGTATTAATGAACTGTATGATATTTGTATTGAAGGAAAATTGGAAAACTCTTGTTTTTCTCCAATGTACTCAATAACTTAATTACCCACTAACAGAGCAATTCACGTTAACTTATTAACCATTAACTAATAACTTATCCCATAGGGATGCCCATGGCATAATTCCTTCCTTGCTTTTGAAAATTTTTCTGCTAAATTTAATGTTTCAAACCACACGGAATGCTGTTCTTATCTGTTTCATTGGAGACTGGTATTTCCAGCAACAACGGTGATGATAAAAATGCCACATATCGATTGCAGAACCACTACCGGAAGCAGTCGTTGTCCCTATCTGGTTGAATATAAGCGGAGTCCGGAAGGTAAGATCTATTCCTACCGGAACCTGTTCGTGTGTGAATTCCTGAATATCGTCCTTGAACATCTGATCGATCACAGCGATTCGGTCGGCCGGAACATCACCGATGTTCTTTCCCCCTGGGATTGTGCTGTGAGACAAAAACTTCGCAAAGCCGGTCAGCATCCAAAAGTCATGACTATACAATTTGATTGAATTCCAGTTCTTCCCTCTTAATATTTTTATGTTTTAATGCAGCGTTAGGTTTTTTGTAAAGTCTTTTTTTACAACAACTATCCGATTCTATCTAGGTTAGTTAAACTAAAAATCAAGAAAATGAAAAAGATCAAGAACAAAGTATTATTGCTATTGACATTTGTAGTACTATACTCAATTTCAAACTTTTCTTTTGGACAAGCCTCTGTAATCAATAAGAGAGATGAATGCACAGTGTTGATTGCTGGAAAAAGTACAACTATTGATGGATCGATCCTTTTTGCAAAATCTGAGGATGATAGTCCAAGCGATATTGATTATTTATGGTATGTTCCCAGAAAGAAATTTGATCCTGGATCTGTTGTTAGACTTGAACATGGAGGAACGATCTCCCAAGTTAGGGAGACATTTGCATATTTTTGGGATGAATGCCCTGGAACATCGTACTCAAACGGAATAATCAATGAATGGGGGGTGGCATTTGGTAGTAACGGCTGTACTTCCAAAGAGGATCCAGTAGCGGAAGTTGAGGCGCGAGGAGATTTATCTCACGGTGGCCTGGGGTTTGAGTTTAGAATGATACTTGCTGAAAGATCAAAGTCAGCAAGAGAGGCAGTGCTCCTAGCAGCAGAACTTATTGATGAATATGGTTACAATGGGTCAGGAAGAAACCTTAACATAGTTGGTCCAGATGAAGCATGGCAGCTTCAGATAGTTCGGGGGAAAAGATATGTAGCTAGACGAGTACAAGACAATGAAGTGGTGATAATTGGAAATACTTTCAGTATTCGTGAGATTGATATGAATGATAAGGAAAATTTTATATGTTCTCCAGATCTAATTGACTATGCAATAGAACGGGGATGGTACGATCCTGCAGGTGGTAATAAATTCGATTTTGCAGAAGCTTATGCACCACAAAGTTCACATTGTAATCCCGTTAATACACACCGACAATGGTTTATGGCACAAAGCTTGAACAAAAACTTTCCAATAACATGGATAGAGGCCCAAAAAGGTGCTATGCCAGTATCTGTACAACCTGACCATAAGCTTTCATTAAACGATATTATGGAAATTTTTAGAAGTCATTATGAAGGAACGGAGCTTGATAAATCGAACAACTATGATACGAGTCCACACAAATCTCCTTTCTTCACAATCTGCAATTACGGAACTCACAGGACAACTATAATTCAGCAAAGGCGCTGGCTACCAGTTGAGCTTGGAACTGTAATTTGGCGGGCTCTTGAAAGACCATGTAGCAATGTTTTTATTCCCTGGTATCTGGGAATTACAAAAATCCCAAATTCCTTTCAACATGCTCCAGAGTATCTCAACACAACTCCGAGAGAGTTGTTGGATTTTCATTTTAATATGTCGGATGAAGCATGGTCTTTTAACCTTGAATCCTCGGCTATGATTTTTAAGCTACTTGCGAAGTTGGTAGATGTAGATTATAAAAGAAACATAAAAATGGTGCAAGAGATCTGGAAAGACTTTGAAGAAATTGAATTTAATATGCAGCCAGTTATAGAAAAGTGCGCTTTGAAACTATATAAAAAGGATAGGGCTTTAGCAAAGGAATTGCTTACGTTTTACTCGAACTCCCAAGCTTATTTATCTTTGGAGGAAGCAAAATCCTTAATCGTTACTCTTAAAAAAGATATTAAGAGTCCAGAGGCCTGTATAGAATTAGGTATGTTTTATTTTGAATTCAGAGATAATAAGTTTGCCTGTGAATACTTTGAGAAAGCTATTGGGCTTGATCCTGGAAATGCAGACGCTAAAAAATACTTGAAATGGATACAAGATTTAACAGATATTGAGAATAATCCTGTTTTGCTAACCACAGAAACTTTGAAGGAATTTGTTGGTGACTACGGACCACGACATATTACTATGCAAGATAATAGTTTATTTTATAACAGAGATGGTGGTATAAAATATAAGTTAGAACCAATTAGTACAAACACTTTTGCACTTAAAGGGAAAAGTGATTTTCGGTTACATTTTGCTCAGGATAATAATGGACAAGTCAATAAAATTATCGGGCTATATTTTGACGGACGCAAAGATGAGTCAGTGAAAGACCTATAGTGCACTAACTGAGTTAATGCATATAAGGAAGATAACAGGTTATGTCGCATCTATTGAAGCAAAACCACTACCCTTAGATGAAGAATCGGAACCCCGGTCCGGTGAATCCAGAGCAATCCGACCGGGAAATCCCGGTATAAGCAATTTGAAGGGGCAATCAAATCAATCAGGAATGCCTAAATTGTGGGTTTATGAATTAATCAGGCTAGTTTCCTAATATTCCAATAGTAACCCATTTTGCATGTTCTCCCATTATCTAAAAACAGCTCTTAGGGTTCTTCTCCGCCAGAAGGGAATTTCCTTAATTAATCTTTTTGGCCTGACAGTAGGCATGACCTGTGCTATATTAATCCTCTTCTGGGTAAATCAACAATTAAGGTATGACTCAGGACATTTAAACCGGGAACAAATATATCGACTGGAAAGTGAGACCTGGGTAGTTTTACCACCGTATCTAGGTGAAACAGCTCGTGCTTTCCCTGAGGTAAAAGAAGCAATCCGGTTCTGGTTCTGGTATGAACCTGTACTGGAATATAAAAACAGACAATTTACCTTGACTAACTTTGCTATGGTAGACAGTACTGTTTTTAAGGTACTCGACTTTGATTTTATTGCCGGGAATCCCTATAATGCATTGAATGTACCCCGATCTATTGTACTTACCAGGTCCATTGCTGAAAAGCTTTTCGGTGAAGAAGATCCAATGAATAAATTAATCACCCTGGACAGTATTTATGCATATACCGTTACCGGTATAGTCGAAGATAACCGTAACTTTCATATGGAAATCACTGCTTTCTCACCGGTTACTGATATGACACTGGGTGAGGGAAATGAAGATTTTCTGAAAGCCAGAAATTATAATTTCCCCACTTACCTGTTACTATCTCCCAATACTGATACTGACCTTCTTGCTGAAAAAATCGATAAAAGAGCCAGAGATGTGGATAAATACGACAGTGACAGGTTAATTCTGCGACCATTTAGCAAAATATATTTTGCCAATAACCTGCAACATGAATCAAACACAAAACACGGAAATGTAGGACTGGTAATCGTGTTTTCCATTATTGCTTTATTAATTCTTACTATCGCATGTATCAATTTCATTAATCTTACTGTAGCCAGAACTACCATTCGGGAAAAAGAGATTGCTGTGAGGAAAATAGTGGGTGCTTCTCGCAGATTAATTGCGATACAGTTTCTCGGGGAAACATGTATAACGGTTTTTATTTCATTTCTATTTGCCCTGATCCTCGTTCAGGCACTCCTCCCCGGTTTCAATAATTTAACCGGCGAAGAAATTGGTTCCCTATTATCTGATATCAGATTAATTTTACTGGTAATCGGAATTTTAATATTCACTGCATTTTTATCGGGTTTTTATCCGGCATTTTTTATCACATCGTGGTCACCCAGCCTCATATTAAAAGGGAAACAAAGAAAAGGCGTTAGGGGTGTCATTCTAAGCAAAGCCTTAATCTCTTTCCAGTTCACAATTTCTATTTTCCTGATGATTTCTGCATTTACAGTAATAAACCAGTTAAAATATATGCAATCAAAGGATTTGGGGATAAATCATGAACAAATGGTAACCTTTACATTAAGAGGAGATAAATTCCGGGGTGGCCTTGAAAGAGTAACAAATAGTAAGAGGGCATTTGAAAATGAACTGCTTAAAGATCCATCCATTTTGGGTGTTACATATTTCAATCAAATACCAGGTAAAATAACCAATACCAACACCCTCATTCTTCAGGATGATGAAAATGGGATACCCTACAGGGTAATCAATACCAATCCGGGTTTTTTTAACCTAATGGAGTTGGACATTATTGAAGGTCGGGCTCAATCGCTTGATATCCTATCCGATCGAAACAATACCTATGTGCTAAATGAAGAAGCAGTCAGGCAATTTAAGTTAGAAAATCCTGTTGGAAGTACTGTCCGTTCAGGTAGAATTACCATTATTGGAGTAGTTAAGGATTTCCACTTCAATTCCCTACACAATAAAATCGGGCCGTTAGCTATCAGGTGGAATTATTGGCCACGAAGGGCTTGTGTTCAAATATCCGGTTCTAATGTCAACAAGGCCCTGGAGTACATCAATACCATCTACGGGGAATTCTGCCCTGGATATCCTTGGGAATATACTTTCCTTGATGAGAGTTTTGCCAGCCAATATAAAGCAGAACAGCGGTTGGTGATTCTGGTTGAATTATTTGTGTTATTGGCTATATGTCTTTCCTGTCTTGGTTTGTTTGCACTTTCAGCTATTGTAACCAAGCAAAAAACGAAAGAAATTGGAATCCGCAAAGCATTGGGATCAACCAATAATGGAATCATTATGCAAATCTCAAAAGGATTTCTGCTCTGGGTTTTATTGGCGAATGTCATTTCATGGCCGGCTGCTAATTTTGTCCTGAACAAATGGCTTCAAAACTTTGCTTATCATATTGATATAAGACTTACTGTTTATATTTTTAGTGCTGTCCTTGCCCTGGCTATCGCATTTGCAACCATCTTCGGACAAGCAATGAGGGCATCTCTGGCGAATCCGGCTAATAGTTTGCGGGACGAATAAGTTCATGGGTGCTTTTCAGAGATATCCTTCAGATAAACAGGAAATTCTCCAATTTAGCAATTGAAAAAGTGGGAAATTATGAATACAAAGGAAGAAAAGTAACGTGCTGGATTACTAATAATCATCTTCTTCTTCACTACAATTCTCTGAATTGTCAGACAACTCCCGGGAATCAAGCTCCTCCAGTTCTTCATAGATAGAGTAATCCCTGTTTGATTTATCTTTCCTGGGATCCTTTATTTTTTTCTCCCGGAATTCATTGTCTCTATCTTTTCTTTTCGATTTTCTGAAAGATCGTTTGTTTTTCATAAATAATAAAAATTTCAATGATTATCAAAAAATAGTATTCCATCTCTTTTCATTCCGTTTCTTCCAGTCACCCTGGTGGTAAACATAGCTTGCAATTAATGGGAGCACCGTGGTAGCTTCAGCAAAAACCATCTGCTCAAACTGATTATCCACTTTCCCCCAGGAGGATGCTTCCTGGAGTGTAGAACCAGAACATCCGCCATCCCGTTGATCTGCGACCGTTATTTGTACGGCGTATTTGTGCATGGGTGAGAATTCTCCAAGCAACTCAGCACAAATGACGATATCCTGAGCAAAATTCTTCGGTACACTTCCTCCAATCATAAACAATCCGGTGTTTTCAGAAGCCAGTTTAATCCGGGTTAATTCCCGTAAATCCCTTACAGAATCAATGGATACATGTTTTTTGGGGTTTTTCCACTGATGGACCAACAGTCCAAAACCGGCACTGCTGTCACTGAAGGCCGGACAAAAAACAGGAATACCTTTTCTGTATGCGGTTTCAACCAGCGATTCTTTTTTTACCGAATTCTTTTCCAGGTATCTTCCCATTTCGATAATGAATGCACGGGATGAATACACTCCCGGTTTAATGGAATCAGCAATGTCCTTAATGGTTGAATCACAGACCTGCAACTCATCTTCATCAATATAGGTATCATATATCCGATCAATGTAATGGTGTCTAAGCTCCTTATCCTTTATCCCGTTTTTCCCTTTGAAATGCTTGAATCCAAGGGCTTCAAAGAAGTCCATATCGACAATGGATGCTCCGGTTGCAACGATCACATCAACCATGTTGTTTTCAACCAGATCAACGTAGATCTGCATACAACCTCCTGCACTGGTGCTGCCGGAAAGGGTTAATATAATGGTAACATCTTTCTCCCTGATCATCCGGTTATACAGATCGGCTGCTATGGCTGTTTCCCTGGAAGAAAAAGACATTTCCCTCATGGAATGGATGATTGGACTGGCATCAAACGATTTGATGTCAATATGTTGTATGGGCTGGTTCAGGTAATCTCTTTTCTTCATGTTTTCTCAGGGTTGAAATTGATAGCTTAACATTTTATAGATCAGTTTAGCGGCAAGAAAATCCGGAGCTTTGTTCCGTTCATCGGGACAAAGTTCCACCACATCAAAACCCACTACATTTCGTTCAGAAATAACGTGCTTCATTAATTTCAGCAATGGATACCACCCCAATCCACCCGGTTCAGGTGTTCCGGTCGATGGCATAATGGATGGATCCAATCCATCGAGGTCAATGGTAATATAAACCGGATCAGTCAGTTGATGAACTACCCGTTCCATCCATGCTTCATCTCCCTCTATTTCATGTGCCCAGAAAACCCTCTTCTCATCCATTCCTGATTTCTCCTCAATATCCATACTTCGTATACCGACCTGTACAAACGGACATATTTCCTTAACCCGTGCCATGACACACGCATGGTTGTAAGGTGTTCCATCATACACATTTCTCAGATCAGCATGTGCGTCAATTTGCAACACGGACAATCCGGGAAATTTATGCTTGAAAGCTTTAATGGGACCCAGGCATACCGTATGTTCTCCACCGACCGTAACCAAAAATTTTTCCCCATTCACCCATGTTAACGAACGCTGAAACACCGCCTCTATCATCTCTTCCGGTAACTCGTATCCCTCAATCGGATCGTCTGTAAAAATTCCTTTCTTATAGGCTTCAAATCCTGTTTCAATATCATATAACTCAAGGTTTGCTGAAGCTTCTAATAGTGCCTTTGGTCCCTGAATGGCGCCTTTTATCCAGGTAGATGTTCCATCATAAGGTACCGGGAGAACAACAATTGATGCATTAATCCGGTTTGTAAACTGCTCCGGCAAATCTCCAAAATGATTCATGCCCGGGTTAGTTATGAATTATCGGGTAGTAGTATGATGTAAAACAGAGCGCAACCAGGGCAGTTCCAAATTTCTTTCTCGGAATAAAACTCTCTGACAGCACTTCAATATCTTTCATCTCATATTGATCTGAGTAACCGTTGATGTAAAGCTCCTCCAGGCTGGCACCCAATCTATACCTCAACTCCTGCTGATCATAATTTCCTGCATGCTCACATACCAGGCCTCCATACTTTTCATCGGTTTCCCTGTCAAACAGCCAGCCATAAATGATACCTGCAGTGGCCCTTTCTCCCTTGTTGGAATGACAGACAGACATGATCGATTCCATTACGGCCCCGTGGGTAAAATCTTCCCGTAATCCTGTTTTCTCAGCAATCCCCGGCAAAATGGAGGAATAGGTCATGATATTATACCGCTCAATATTGGCATTTCGTAATGCCAGATGATACGATCCGGCGTGAATAGTGATATCGCTCTCACCGGTCCCGCTTGTCTCAAAAAATTGCCAGGGAATTCGGTTTCCCACCCAGAATCCCCCGGGTTCATTTCTGTTTCTTTCTCTCGTAAATGTATATGGTAATGTTGTATTTTTCATGGTAACTGACCTTTACTAACTATACTATTTGATAACATAAAATCTGAATCCTTGATTTTGTAATCGGATCGAATGGATTAGTCCTTTCTTACTGAAAATAATTCAGT
>Ga0315537_1002618_pt1 | contig 13646 bp, 8 predicted proteins | sample SalMarSW160270MG_FD_203091 | JGI IMG/M metagenome (GOLD analysis project Ga0315537, IMG submission 203091) | Salt marsh sediment microbial communities from the Plum Island Ecosystem LTER, Massachusetts, United States - Salt Marsh Sediment SW1602-70 ... | reverse complement strand
TTTATAAAAAAATGAAAGTAGGCGAACAGGCTCTCTACTTTGCCCAACTTAAAGGACTTACAAAGGCTGAAGCCATAAAGAGACTGAGATACTGGTTCAAAAAACTTGATATTGTAGACTGGTGGGACAAAAAGGTTGAAGAACTCTCAAAAGGGATGCAGCAAAAGGTACAGTTCATAACCACTGTGCTTCATGAGCCAAAACTTATAATCTTTGACGAACCCTTCACGGGATTTGACCCAGTGAATGCCAATATTATCAAGAATGAGATCCTGTTTCTGAGGGAAAAAGGAGCAACCATAATATTCTCAACACACAATATGGGATCGGTGGAAGAACTGTGTGATAATATTACACTGATAAATAAAGCAAAGACCATTCTTGAAGGTAGCGTGGATGATATCCGCAGAAAATGGGCTGCCAACGAATATGAACTTGTCTTTGAAGACGAGATAAGCCTGAAGGAAAATGGTCAGTTCAAAATCCTTGATTCCCGGTATGAAAATAACAGAAGTCTAATAAGGCTTAAAACTGAAAAGGATATCCCGTCAAATGAGATACTGAATGAGGTAATGAAGTCAGGAAAAATAATTTCCTTCAACCCGGCCCTTCCTTCAATGAATGAAATTTTTATCAGGGTAGTAGAAGCACGTAATTAATTCTGAAACATCCACATTATGAACAAGATATCTGTTATTATTAAAAGAGAATACCTTACCAGGGTAAGGAAAAAATCATTCATCATAATGACTATCCTGGCACCTTTGCTAATAGCGGCTTTGATAGTGGTCCCCACTTTAATAATGATGAACGACGATAAGGATTTTAAAAAAATAGCTGTTATTGAAGATGGATCTGACCTTTTCCGAAATGTAATACCTGACACAAAAGATGCTGATTATATCTACCTCGAAAACACCTCTGTCAATGATTTGAAAACAAATTTCGAACAAGCCGGGTATTACGGCATCCTATGGATCTCACCCGAGTTAATAAATACACCAAATGCGATACAGCTTATCTCAAAGAAACAACCGCCTATTGGTCTTCTCGATCATATCTCCTCATCTCTTGAAAAGGAAATTGAGAAACAGAAGCTTCTGGCATATAATATCCAGAACCTCGATGATATTTTGAAAGACATAAAGACTAAGGTTTCTATTCAGACAATCAAGATTGATGATTCGGGCAAGTCAGTACAAACAAGTACCGGAATAGCAATGGCTCTTGCATATATAGGTGGTTTCCTGATGTATATGCTCGTATTCATGTTCGGAGCCCAGGTGATGCGAGGCGTTATTGAAGAGAAAACAAGCAGGGTTGTTGAGGTTATTGTCTCATCAGTAAAACCTGTTCAGCTGATGATGGGTAAAATTGTTGGGATAGCTCTGGTTGGACTGACGCAATTTCTGATCTGGATAATCCTTACCGTTGGAATGGTTGCAGTAGTAAAAACGGTTGTCTTTAAAGATAAGAACATCACAGAGGTAGCACAAGCCATGCCTCAGAATATAATGACTGAAACCCAGGAGTCCATAACCCCGGTACAGACGGAAGAGATGTCTGAAGGTATGGCTGAATTCACAAGATTGTTTGAAAATGCCATGAACCAGGACTGGCTCCTGATAATTTTATCATTCATATTTTATTTCCTTACAGGTTATCTTCTTTATGCGTCTGTTTTTGCGGCAATTGGCTCAGCCGTTGACAATGAAACAGAGACACAGCAGTTTATGCTGCCGGTAACAATACCTATAATATTTGCCCTTATGGTAGCCATGGGAACCATGCAAAATCCGGAAAGTTCAATAGCTTTCTGGTTTTCAATAATTCCCTTTACTTCTCCAATTGTTATGATGGCACGTATCCCCTTTGGAGTGCCATTCTGGCAAATCGCCCTTTCAATGTTCCTGATGGTGATTACATTTATCGGATTTGTCTGGATGGCAGCCAAGGTATACCGCACAGGCATCCTGATGTACGGAAAGAAATCATCATGGAAAGAGATATGGAAATGGCTTAAGTATACAGGATACTAATAAAAATATGCCAAGAATATTAGTTATAGACGATGAAAAAGCGATCCGGAACACTTTGAAGGAGGTTCTGGAATATGAAAAACATGAGGTTGATCTTGCTGAAGACGGGCCATCAGGTATCGAGCTCTTTTCATCCAATACCTATGATGTTATCCTGTGCGATATTAAAATGCAAAAGATGGATGGCATCGAGGTCCTTGAAAAGATCAGTAATATCTCCAATATCACTCCTGTTATAATGATTTCCGGACATGGGAATATTGACACAGCTGTTGAAGCAATCAAAAAGGGGGCATACGACTTTCTCGAAAAACCGCTTGATCTAAACAGGCTCCTTATCACTATCCGGAATGCAATGGATAAATCGACTCTTATCACACAGACCCAGGTTCTTAAGAATAAGGTGAGCAAGATGTATGAGATTGTCGGCGAATCCGAGGCTATAAAAAAGGTAAAGGAGATGATCGACAGGGTGGCGCCCACCGAAGCAAGAGTACTGATAACAGGAGCAAACGGAACCGGAAAGGAGCTGGTGGCACACCAGATACATGAGAAAAGCAACAGGGCGAAAGGACCATTTGTGGAAGTTAATTGTGCGGCTATCCCATCGGAACTCATTGAAAGTGAGTTGTTTGGTCATGAAAAGGGATCATTCACCTCGGCAATTAAACAGCGTATCGGCAAATTCGAACAGGCAAACGGAGGAACTCTTTTCCTGGATGAAATAGGTGACATGAGTCTTTCGGCTCAGGCAAAAGTATTGAGAGCCCTCCAGGAAAACCGTATAACCCGTGTCGGTTCCGATAAGGATATCCAGGTTAACGTGAGAATAGTTACCGCCACAAATAAAAATATTAAACATGAGATTGAGAAGAACGGATTCAGGGAGGATCTGTATCACCGTCTCAGCGTTATACTCATTCATGTTCCCACACTGAATGAACGCGAAGAGGATATTCCTCTTCTGGCCGATCATTTTAATACAGTGATCTGCAAGGAATATGGAATGACCAAAAAGAAAATTAACAAGGACGCAATAGAAGAGTTGCAGAAGATCAGGTGGACAGGAAATATAAGGGAATTCAGGAATGTCCTGGAGCGACTTATCATACTTTGCAAAGACGAAATAACAGGAGCTGATGTTGTTGCATATGCCAGACCTGTTTCGGGTTCCAATATTTAAATCTCTGAAAATCTGCGAATTATTCTGCACTTTTATCTGCAGTTAAAAGTGTTAATTTAGTACCGTATTTATATCAATATATATGTCCAAAGGAAGAGATTCCAAACCTCATATCGGTATTTATGGGCGCCGCAATTATGGTAAAAGCAGCCTCATAAACTGTCTTGCAGGTCAGGACATTGCTATTGTGTCCGATCATTCCGGTACAACTACTGATCCTGTTAAGAAATCATTCGAAATTACAGATTTCGGACCAGTAATACTTGTCGATACTGCCGGGATAGACGATTCAGGCGACCTTGGACAAAAAAGAGTCGACAGAACAGTCAGAACGCTTGATATCATTGATCTTGCAATGCTTATTGTTACTGACAATACATGGGGCAGTTTTGAAGATGATATGGTTACTAAATTTCGCATGCTGGATATTCCTTTTATCATAATTCACAACAAATCAGATCTTCAGCGACCTGATACAGATTTCATAAAAGAGGTCAGGGAAAAGAGCGGTGCAGAGCTTTTTGAGTTTTCATCTCTCGATAAACGTAATTATGAAGAGCTGATAAGCCTGATAAAAGAGACCATACCCGAACATTCCTATAAAACCCCTGCCCTGCTTGGCGACCTTATCAATTACGGCGACATCGTAATCCTCATCACGCCCATTGATGTTGAAGCTCCCGCCGGAAGACTGATCCTTCCCCAGGTACAGGCAATTCGCGATATACTTGATAATGATGCAGTTGCCATCGTAATGAAGGAAAGGGAAGTAGATGCATTCCTGAAAAAGACCGGCATAAAACCTGCCCTTGCCATCACCGACTCACAGGTTTTTGTAAAAGCTGATGCTTCGATACCTCCTGAAATTCCTCTTACCAGCTTCAGTATTATGCTTGCCAGATTCAAAGGCGACTTTGAAAATTACCTGAAGGGAACGCCGAAAATATCTGAACTTAAAGATGGTGACAGGGTGCTGATCCTTGAATCTTGTACACATCACATAGCCTGCGATGATATAGGAAGGACAAAAATCCCACGATGGATAACTAACTTTACCGGTAAGAAGATTGAATTTGATGTTGTTGCCGGTCTCGATACCCTGCCCCGGCCTGTTACTGATTATGCTTTGCTGATCCAGTGCGGAGGCTGCATGATAACAAGGAGACAGCTTCACAACAGGCTCCAGCCGGCTGTAAAGGCTGGAGTTCCCATAACCAATTATGGCATGGCAATCGCATATGTACAGGGAATCTATAAAAGAGCTATTGCTCCGTTTGTGAAGGGTGCAGAGGCTGATAATTCTTATTTGTAATTGATTTCTAAATCCAGTAACAATCATTTATGGATCCGCTCCGCGGATGGTAATCAGTTTCTAACCTAAGGAAGTTGGTTAAGTCATCTAACGTTAAGAAACCCACCCCTGGCCCTCCGCTATCGCGGAGCAGGCTCTCCAAGGAGGGGAATATTGAATCACTTGGGGCTGTTGAAAAAGTAATATTATTTTAATACGAAGGACTTTTTCAACAGCCCCAAAGCCCGAACAAAGTGGGGTAAGGCCTGCCTGCCGGCAGGGGGTGAGTACATGTTTAAAATCTGAAATAAATAAATGGTATGATATCTGTCGTTCTCATACGGAAAAGCAGGATGGCAACAAACATGATAATAACTATCTGTAATGCCACAGGTATCCTGATAAAAAGTCCCCTGTAGGATTCTTTAATTCTATCGGGCAGAAAATGAATGATATATCCGACAGCCATCAGCAGAAAAACACTCGCATAGGCCGGCAGGACATCCATATATGATCCCGGTGAAAAATTATCAAAAATCTGATTCAGCATAAGCCGAACGGTGTCCGTATCCTGTGCCCTGAAAAATATCCAGCAGAAGGATACAAAATTAAAAGTAATAAAAACAGCTGCTGCCCTTCTTAATTTTCCCTGTCTATAACGATTACCAAAAAGCGAATTCCATATCTTGTTTATTACGAGGCCTAAGCCATGGAGTCCTCCCCATATAACAAACCGCAGGGCTGCTCCATGCCACAAACCCCCAAGCAACATGGTGATCATCAGGTTTATACCCGTCCTGAAACTGCCTTTCCTGTTCCCTCCAAGCGGAATATAAAGATAATCCTTCAGCCACCTCGACAGTGAAATATGCCAACGCTTCCAGAAATTACTAATGCTATTTGCTTTGTAGGGTGAGTTGAAGTTTACCGGCAGCCTGAAACCAAGTATCAATGCAACGCCAATTGCAATATCGGTATAACCTGAAAAATCGCAGTAAATCTGGAGTCCATATCCATAAACGGCCATCAGGTTTTCAAATCCTGAATAGAGAGAAGGCATGTTAAAAACACGATCAACAAAATTGATTGCAATAAAATCTGAGATAATTATCTTTTTTATAAGCCCTTTTGAAACAAGAAATAATGCATGGCTGAACTCCCTTTTCGAAAGACTGTAATTCCTGTAAAGCTGAGGTATAAACTCTGAAGCTCTGACAATTGGTCCGGCTACCAGCTGAGGGAAAAATGATACATAAAATCCAAAATCAAAGATATTTCTTACAGGTTCCAGTTTGCCTCTGTAAACATCAATGGTATAACTGAGCGACTGGAAGGTAAAAAACGAGATCCCTACAGGCAGGATAATGCTGCTGACATCAAATGAAGTTCCCAGATGTATGTTCGAAAATGTTGCAAGAAAATCATGTACCTGATAAGATGTACCTAAGAGGTCATTTACCGTATCAATAAAGAAACCTGCATATTTAAAATATGCCAGGATACCGAGATTAGATAAGAGACTGACAATTAAGAAAATACGTTTTGCATACTTCTTTCCCGATCTGAATATCAACAGCCCACAGGTAAAGTCAACAATAGTGACCAGTACCAGGAGAAAAAGGAATAATCCTCCCGACTTATAATAAAAGAAAATGCTTACCAGCAACAGATAGAAATGCCTTAAAAATAGTTTCCTGTAAATCAGGCTATAACCTGCCAGTACGAACAGGAAAAAAAGCCAGAATGCCGTAGTGGTAAAAATAAACGGCTTATTCTCATCATAACTGAATATCCGGCTGATAATACTTCTTGCCAGGTTGTTTGCTCTTATTTCATAATCCTGCAGGCTCTCCCTGCTTATGTCGCTGACCATAAGTGTATCTGCCTCATTATCTGCATTTTCCTTAAATATAGCCTCAGCCAGCATCTGTGAAAGTGTATCGGCACCCGGATAGGTTAAATGTACATAGTCGGTCTGGGCAAGGGGAGGTTTCTTTTCAGCCCATTTAATGATTGATGAGCTTCCCCCCATCGCTTCATACGGGTCCCAGAAAGCAGCTCCTGCTTCGGAGGCCGCTTCTTTTTGTGCCTTAATTATTGCAGGTATATTGCTGAACGACTTTATACTGTCACCCTCTACAGCAGCCATATCAGTAACACCTATTACCATCCGTGCGGCTGAGGGAGCGATCTCTTTAAGCAGAGTGAGCTGCCTGTAAAGACCTTTTTTATAATAGGAATATTCTCTTCTTACATTCTTTACAATGTTCAGTCCGTAGTGCAAAACAATGAGATCAGGATCAAGCATCGACAAGGTCTCTTCAAGAATATCCCTGTCAACCATAGTGAACTCAAGCCCGGCACTACCCCTCCTGGGTATGTTGTCGACGATCACACCTGATTTGCTTTCGATACTGATGCCAAGAACATCGGGACTGGTTTTTCCTTCAAATTCTACCACTATATTATTTGCTCCGTTCAGGTTACATTGTATCTCATGAACTCCTTCTCTATTTTTCAGTCTGCCTGTAAAGACCTGATTATCATTTGCTTTAATTACAATCTTTACTTCTTCCTGTGCATTGGAGTAAAACAATCTCAATGTTTCATATTCAGCAGCGGCACTGTCGGCAAATACTGAAGGACGTATCCTTACATATGCCTTTTCAGGTTCAGTTGCAGTAACCCCCTCAGGTAAATATCTGCATACTGTCATCAATGGTCCCAGCCGGTTATGAGTCAGAATGCCATTCCTGTATGAAATATAATTATACCTTTCCCAGTTAGATGAAGATTTAAGCCAGATTGATTTTGTGTACATCACCGGCATAGAGGGGAGAAACAAACCGGGACCTGTACCTTTCCGTCCCTCCCTCAGCAACTGCCTGAGATAAAATGTTATACGGTCACCTTCAACCTGTGAATCACCATAATACATTATTCTGATCTGCCCCTTTGATTGCCGCAGAGAGTCAATTAATGGCTTTAGAAGAACAGCGGAGGATTCAGTAACTAAAGAGGAATCAGAGGTATCTTTTAATACTTCGGTATCGGCCGGTGTAATTGCGACAGAATCAATAACGTGCCCAATAACAGCACTCTGAGGCTTTATTTCCGGGATAAACTCGTTTAATGGCGGGAATATCCTGCTGCCCGGGAACAGATAAACAAGGCCTGACAGGGAGGCAATGATTATCAGTAATAATAAGAACGACCTGAAAGGACGCATATTTCAGTCAGGGATCAGCTCTTCTTTTTAATTTTAAGTTTTTGTCCTACCTGTATCTTATCAGGATTGGTGATATTGTTCAGATTAAGCACATCTGTAGTGGTAACATCATCGAACATTTTAACTATATCCCAGATCGTATCACCTGATCGTACAGTATAGGTAATATAGTCGCCATCGGTTTGAGTTGATACTGAGTTACTTACTGCTGATGTATTGGGTGGGACAGCTTTGCCGATCATTTTTTGTTTTTCGGCAAATGACATTGAATTTATCTTCGAGAAGTACTCTGATTTGGAAGGATCGACATATACCACAAGTTTCTGTCCTATCCGGATGGTGTTCCTGTATGCATTATTCCAGTATCTCAGCTCTGAAAGCCCTACATGATACCATTCTGCTATGTATCCGAGGTTATCGCCTTCTTTGACAGTATAAACGAGCCTGGTTTTTCCCTTGATATTTGCCGGCACAAAAGACGATCTTGAAGGATCAGCGATTCTGGTCGTTCCATTAAGGTAAACATCCGGTTTATAACTTCTGATTGTATCATTCAGATCGATAAAATCGCTCAGGTGATTCATGGGCAGGGTAAGTGCAAGTGGTTTTGCCGAACCCGGAACCAGGCCTGTTCTGTATTGAGGATTCAATGCGCGGAGCTCTCCCAGCGGTATTTTCATAACTTCAGAGATCTGGGCAAGGTGAATATCCTTGTTTACCATTATTGTATCGGTAGCGACAGGGATATTTATTGACAGAGGCCTGATATTATGTTCGGCGTAATTATTCAAACCATAAGCTGCAGCAACATATTGCGGTATATAACCTCTCGTTTCACGCGGCAGCCGGTAATATATCTCCCAGTAGTCCTTTTTATTTCCTGATCTCCGGATTGCCTTATTTACATTGCCCGGACCACAGTTATAAGCGGCGATCACAAGGATCCAGTCGTTGTAAATATCATACAGGTCCTTTAAATACTTCGCTGCCGCATGAGTCGATTTCACAGGATCTCTCCGTTCATCAACAACTGAATTGATGGTAAGACCATAAAACCTTCCTGTGCTGTACATAAACTGCCATAAACCTGTAGCGCCGGCCCGGGAAACACCGTTTGGATTAAGCGCCGATTCTATTACTGCCATATACTTAAGCTCGGCCGGAAGCCCGTATGAATCAAATATATCCTCAATCATAGGGAAATAATAATCTTTTAATCCGAGCACTGCACTGAACTTTTCACGTTGTTTAATGGTATAAACATGGATATGGTTCCTGATTATGCTGTTATATGGGAGTCTGATTATCGATTTTATCTTGCTCAGCCTGTCATTATATACTGAATCCGGATATTGTATCCCTGCAGTATCATCTGAAAAGGTTTGCGGATTATTTATAAGAGCCATTTTCACATACCAGCTGTTAACCAGGCTGTCGAGATCGGCAGTTATTCTTTCAGCGTCAATATCTGACTTAATGATTATTGTATCGGAAACCGGAAATGCTCTGGCATTAATTATTGTCAGTAAAAGGATAACCGGAATTATTTTAATTCTCATCATCAGTTTATTTATCAGAATGCCACTATCATACTAATATTCAACCCGATACCTGCCCCTGACAGTGGCATTTGAACCGGAGCGACGGCAAAGTCAAGGTTGTCACTTATATCATAATTGAAAAGACTGGCATCAACATTTGCATCGAGTACTGTAATGATGTACCATAATGCGACCCCAATATATGAAAGATCGCGGTATTTTTTATTAGAATCGATCTGTTTTAGCATTCTTTCCCTGTACCATGCGGCGGCAGATTCATCATATGTATCGGGGTAAAGGACAGGATCATAATCCACAGGATCAGCAAAGGAAAGAATGTTAAGATAAGAATCCGTTTCAGGTATATCATCAGTGAAATCCTGGTAGGCTTTCATATACTTGTTGTATAATGAGGAGTTATAGCTGATAGCATATGCAATGCCTCCAAAGCCTGCATAAACCAGGGGTATCTTCCAATATTTCCTGTTATAGATCTGTCCAAATCCCGGGAAGGTCAGGGCAAGCATTGTTGCCCTCTGGGGATCTGCGTTAAAGGCAGCTTTTGAAGGTTTAGTTACAGACAATGTATCCTGAGCTGTTGTGTTTTGCTGAAAACAGAACTGGAGTACAATAATAAAAATCGTTATTTTTTGATACGCCTTCAAAACAAATGCCACCTGGAATATTTTCCGGTTTATCTATAACGGCGCTACAAAGATAATTATTTTCAGGAGTTAAGACGGTCAAATATTCCCAAAATGCGTTCCATCTCATCCGGATTATCAAAGGGTATCACTATTTTTCCTTTCCCCTGTTCATTGATCCTGAAGTTTACTTTTGCAGCAAAGATACTGCCCAGATGTTCCGATAGTCTTGAGAAGTCCTGGTTTAGTTTTTGTTTCCTTTCCTGTTTTTCAGGATTTTTTATCTTCTCGGACTGGAGTTGTCGAACAAGCTCTTCTGCCTGTCTTACAGAGAGTTCTCCGTCAATTATTTTATAGTAGATATTGATCTGTTTTTTAGGATCCTCAATATTCACGAGTGTACGTGCATGGCCCATCATCAGCTGTTTGTTCTTGATTCCGAGTTGTATCTCGGCAGGTAATTTAAGCAGTCTCAGGTAGTTAGCCACTGTTGATCTTTGTTTTCCGACTCTTTCGCTTAGTTCCTCCTGTGTAAGCTTACATTCTTCAATAAGCCTCTGGAAGCTTATTGCCACTTCAACAGCATCAAGGTCTTCGCGCTGTATATTCTCAACCAGTGCCAGTTCAAGCATTGCCTGGTCATCGGCAGTACGTATAAATGCCGGAACATGTGTCAGCCCGGCACGTCTTGCAGCCCTCAGCCGTCTTTCCCCGGCAATGAGCTGATATCTTCCATCGCCCGTTTCCCTTACTGTCAGTGGCTGGACAATCCCCAGTTTTTTAATTGATAACGTCAGTTCTTCGAGTGATTGTTCATCAAAGCTGGTTCTCGGTTGAAATGGATTGCTTTCGATTGAGTCGACTGAAATATTCTTGTTAACCTCGATTTTTTTCTCAAGTATCTCTTTTTCAACGCCTTCAATCAATGCGCCCAAGCCACGTCCCAATGCGTTTTTCTGTGCCATGTTTATCTCTCTTTCAAATGAATGTCCGTTGTAATCATACCGGATTCAGTCTGGCTTCCTGTTTCTCTATCAGCTCTTTGGCAAGATTAAGGTAGTTGACTGTCCCTCTTGAGTCAGCATCATATAATATTGCCGGCTGGCCAAAGCTCGGTGCCTCCGACAGTTTCACATTACGTTGAATAATCGTTTTGAAAACCATCTGCTGGAAATGCTTGTAAACCTCTTCTGCAACCTGATTCGATAACCGGAGTCTTGAATCGTACATTGTAAGAAGAAAGCCTTCAATTTCAAGATTATTGTTCAGGTTATTCTGTATTATCTTAATAGTATTCAGCAATTTGCCCAGTCCTTCCAGTGCAAAATATTCGCATTGTACAGGAATTATTACCGAATCCGCAGCTGTAAGTGCATTAACGGTAAGCAGCCCGAGTGAAGGAGAGCAATCAACAAATATATAATCGTAATTGTTCCTGATTTTTTCAAGTACCGTCTTAAGGATCTTTTCCCTTGAGGGTTTGTCGAGCATCTCTATTTCAGCGCCTACAAGATCGATATTTGAGGGTATAAGCGACAGATTCTCCACACCGCAGCTCAATATCGTGTCGCCCGGCTCTTTGCCGTCGATGAGACAATCATAAATCGTGGATTCTATCTGACGTGTATCAACTCCTATTCCGGAAGTAGCATTGGCCTGCGGATCGGCATCAACAATAAGTACCTTGTTTTCGAGAGCAGCAAGACTTGCTGCCAGATTAATTGCTGTTGTTGTCTTACCCACTCCGCCCTTCTGATTCGCTATTGCTATTATCCTTCCCATCTGTTTCCTTTTTTGTCTTTTTTGTATTTATTTTGAGCTTCAAATTTACTATTTATACTACCATAGCCTCCGGTGGTGAAAGATGTAATTGTAAACAATTTTTTCGTGGTTTTCAACATCTTATTAACATAAATTATCAGCCTGATAATCAAATTAATACTATAAGAATAACCTCTCCTTTTCTTTTTATCGCTTATTTTTCAGGTGTTTAAAATTTCAGGTGGAGGTCAGAAATTATCCTGTTTATAGGATATTGTATAATCTCCGGGAGCAGACAGGAGTTTCCGGCGATACTTAGATTTTTTCACCCTCGTAATTATCTCATTATCAATGATTTTAAGAATAATTTTAATAATATACTAAAACAGGGTAACAATTCGATCTCTATTCCTAATTAATATAACGATGAGCTAAGATTTTATCCAAGATAAAATTAGTCTTTGTGAAATGAGTCAATGTAAGTATACTTAAAGTATGTTGTTATGGCCCTGAATTAATTATTATTCAGTGCTAAAATGTATATTTTTGTAATATGTATTGATCCTGGTTAAAAATATCTGTCGAAAACAAAGGATAAACAATTCAATGCCATGAAAAAACCATCTGCTTTTCTGGCTCTGTTTATTATAACCGGCACATTTTTATTTGCACAACCGGTTAAAATATCAGGAAGACTCTTTGATGAAGAAGGAAAAACAGTTCAGGGCGCTGTTCTGTTCTTAAATCCTGACGGAAGACAAACGATCTCCGCCCATCTCGGCGAATACTCTTTTACTTCTACCCCCGGTAGCAAGCAAATAACTGCCAGGGTGCTGGGCTATAGGTCTGAGTCCGTAAAATTCGAGATAATATCCGACACTGTTATCGACTTTTATTTACAGCTTTCGCCTGTTGAGCTAAATGAGGTGGTCATCACAGGTGATTCGACAAAGAATATTGTAATAACGCCCCGGGGAAGTTTTATTATTACCCCGGCTGCTATTCATGAGACTCCAAAACAGTTCAGTGAACCCGATCTTTTGAAGTCAATTCAGATGCTGCCCGGAGTGGTATCAGGGAAAGACGGTACATCCGATATCTATGTTAGAGGGGGAGGTCCCGGACAGAATGTTGTTCTTACCAACGGTTGTTATTTTTTCCTTCCCGGTCATCTCCTGGGTATTGTATCTCCTTATGATCTCGACTTCCTCGAAAGTGCCGAACTGTATAAAGATTATTTCCCTGCCGAACTCGGTAACGGGGCCTCTTCGGTGATAAGTCTCGATTTCAAAAAGATCCGTTCCGATTCTCTCAGATTACAGTTCAGGCTGGGACTTCTATCTTCAGGTTTAATAGTGGAAACGCCTCTAAGAAAAATAAACTGGGAAATGACGGCAGGTATTAAAGCCGGTAATTATTTTATTTATGCTCCAATCCTGAAAAAGATTGTCTCAGATGAAGTAGGTGGTTTTCTTCCTCCCAACAAATATTCTTTTTTCGACGGATTCTTAAGACTTTCTCATTCTTCATCGAAATACGGAGATATTTCTTATCTGTTTTTCGGTAACTACGATAACGGAAAAGATGAAAACAGGTTCGAAAGCCAGAGCGGTGATACCCTGATTAAATATATCGAAGGAGTATCGACAGGCTGGAATAACATGGTTCATTCCGTTCATTGGCTACCTTCTTCCAACGGAGCAGTGAAATGGAAAATTGATCTTAACTATAACAGGATATCAATAGGCAGAAAAATCTATTCAGAATCGGAAGAATTACTCCACGGATCTTATAAAACAGGTTCATCAGAAACTCTTCTTTCTTTTTATCCGACAGTTCATAATGTTGCCACACTTCTATCAATTAACCTGGCAAAGGAAAAACTTAGTTTTAATACAGGTGTCTCAAACAGGTTCAGGTATTTCTCACAGAATAACTATTCCTTGAATTTGATAGAT
>Ga0315537_1002617_pt1 | contig 13649 bp, 15 predicted proteins | sample SalMarSW160270MG_FD_203091 | JGI IMG/M metagenome (GOLD analysis project Ga0315537, IMG submission 203091) | Salt marsh sediment microbial communities from the Plum Island Ecosystem LTER, Massachusetts, United States - Salt Marsh Sediment SW1602-70 ... | reverse complement strand
GCGACGGGGAGGCCAGTATGGAGCTGGCCGAACGGATAGCCAGGGGTGGGGAGGTGGCCGCCGGTATGCTCGGTAACGTGTTCGACCGGGTGGCGCCGGGCTGCTTTGAGGGGCTAGCTCTCTACCGGGAGCGCTTTCTTACCTCCGGGGCTCCCCAGGTTCACCTGGCCGGCTCGGGGCCGGCCCTCTTTACCCTGACCCGGGACCGGGCCCAGGCGGAGAGGATTCACCGCTCCCTCAGACGGCAAGGGCTCGAGTCCTATCTTGCCCGCAGCCTGGACGCCGCGGAATATACCTGAGGAACCGTATTATAATTGGTAAACCGATACCAAGGGGGAATCGATGAGTAACACGCAGGATAATCTCCAGGAGGCCTTTGCCGGGGAAAGCCAGGCCGGACGGCGCTACCTTTTCTTTGCCGATAAGGCCGATAAAGAGGGGCACCCGGTCATCGCCAGGCTGTTCCGGGCGGCAGCCGAGGCGGAGACGGTACACGCCCGAAACCACCTCGAGGCGATGGACGGGATAAAATCGACCAGGGAGAATCTTGAGGTAGCTATCAGCGGGGAGTACTACGAGTTTACCCAGATGTACCCCGGCTTTATTACCCAGGCCCAGGCCGAGGCCAACCAGCCGGCCGAGACCAGCTTTACCTGGGCGAACCAGGTGGAGAAGGTCCACCACGCTCTCTACCAGCAGGCGCTAAAGTCCCTCGACGGGGCTGAAGCCCCTAAGGACGAGCCCTACTTCGTCTGCCAGCGCTGCGGCTACACCGTGGCCGGCGAGGCCCCCGACAGGTGTCCGGTATGCGGCGCACCGCTTAAGATGTTCAAGCGGGTGGAGTAGGGATTGACCGCCCGCTCTCTTTCGCCAGATTGACTATCAGCTTGATAAACCTGACCAGGGCACCAATCCCCAGACCGATAGCAATCAGAATCATGATGACCACGGCCACGGTGGGCAGCGCCGCCGCGGCTCCCGCGTTAGGCACCACGCTGAAATCGAAGGGGAAAACCCGGAGGAAGGTTATCACCGTTATCATACCCAGGGTGTGGAGTACAATCAGGGTAATCTGGCGCACCAGATACCTGTCTTGGGCAATGGCGATGCTGTGCCCGATGATAGACAGAATCAGGGTTACGTTGAGGATGGGGAGCACCAGGCTGAGCTCCGGCGTCAGGAGGGGGTATACCTGCCAGCGGCTAAGGCCGTCTATGGCCTCGTGCGAGTAGACAGCGAAGTACCGGCTGAAGAAGTTGAAGAAGACCAGGAAGATAGCGCTCCAGACAATCGTCGCCACCGAGGCGGCAACCCTGCTGGCACGGGTGCCCTCAAGGTAAGAGTCCAGACCGGTTTTGGCTGCTGGCGTCTCCTTGGGGGCGGGGGGCGGGGCCGGCTTACTGGGGGCATGTGCCTCCGCCAGCGGCAGCTCTCCTTCCTCGAGACCATCCAGCTTGGCCAGTAGCTTCTGGGCAAGCTCCCCGAAGAGCGCCAGCTTCAGCAGGCGGCCGTGATAGGTCTGGTACATCATGACAATCCACAGAACGATGCTGATTGCCATGAAGACCCCGAAGACGATACTGGCCACGAGCCACTGCGGCTGAAAGAGCCAGTTCCAGCCCGTACCCAGCCACCAGGGTGCCCAACCGCGAACGGCATCGGCGATGGCTATCACGATTTGCAGGATACCGAAGGTGACCAGGGACTGCATGGCGTGAAACCGTACGACCTTGTTCTTACGCTCGATGATGAGAAAGATGATGCCCGTTACCCAGATTCCCAGGTAGCACAAAAGACCGGCCGTTTCCGGCTTCAGGCTGGTGCTTGAGCCCGTGTCGCCTTCGGACTCAAGCCGTGCTTTCTCCTCCTCGTAGATTTTCCTTCGCTCCTTCGGGGATAGCTCCATCTCCAAGCCCTCCTCGCGGATTCATTCCGGCCCAGTTTACCGCCCTATTATAGACTATACCGCCTCCCCCAACCACTCCCTGAGCAGCGCCTCCTCACCCCGCCGGCTGGCCACCTGGCCGTTCAGCCGGGCATCACGCAGCCGCTCCAGGAATTCCCTGACCCGGGGGCCGGGGGGGACACCCATGCTTATCAGGTCGTCGCCGTTCAGGGTTGGCTTGACATAACGTAGCTTGTGCCGGTAGCCTTCCAGGTGCTGACGGGCCACCGGTGAGGCGGCGGCTATGGTCGCGGCGGTAACCGCCGCCAGGGAAAGACCGTGCAGGAGCCGGTAGACGTAGCTGGGTCTAATTTCGGGGTAGGAAAGCGTCTTAATGTTAGCCCTGAGGGCAGCCGTATCGCGCACTACCTGGGCGACCGGCCGGGACAGTTTGAGTTCTGAGATAAGCCCGTCGCATTCCTGACCGCTGAGGCGGTAAGCGAGCAGCGCCAGATAGAGCCCGAAAGAGGGCGAGTCGGGCAGGCTAAGCCTGCGGGCCAGCCGGAACCTGTCCCTTAGCCAGCCGTCCGCCGCCAGCGCCGGGTGCATCTTCTTAAGGACACCGAGCTCGTCGGCGCGGCAGAGGACCTTCTCCGGCTGCGCCTCACGGAAGACGCACTCCAGCTCGTAGCGCAGGCGGTCGCCGCTTACGGTATCCAGCATCGGTATATCCCGCTTGAGCCAGTTGAGGGTATCCTCTTCTATCTGGAAGTCGAGGCGCTGCTCGTAGCGCAGCCCCCGCCAGATACGGGTGGCGTCGTCGATAAAGCTCCTTTGGTGCAGCACGCGGAGCAGCCTCCGCTCAAGGTCAGACCGCCCCCCGTAGTGGTCAATCAGCTCGCCGTAGCGGTCGGCGTCGAGCGAGACCGCCATGGCATTAACGGTAAAGTCACGGCGAAAGAGGTCGCTCTCCAGGGAGCCGGGCTTGACGGTGGGTAGCGCCCCGGGCCGGTCATAGCTCTCGGAGCGGGCGGTGGTAAAATCGACGCTGAAGCCAGCCCAGTCGAGCTTGGCGGTCTGGAAACGGGGGTGGGTGGTAATCTTGGCGGCCGTTCCGGCCAGCCCCTGGGCCAGGGCCACGGCATCCCCCTCGATCACCAGGTCAAGGTCGAGATTAGGCCTTTCCAGGAGCAGGTCACGCACTACTCCGCCCACCAGGTAGAGGCGGAGACCCCGTTCCGCGGCCAGCTTAGCCGCTGCTTCTAGGCAGCCGATAAGCTCCGCCGGCAGCCCCTCTTTAAGTTTACCGGCCAGGTTGGTCTCTATCATTTCCCGCATTATAGCACAGGTCGGGGGTGGCTTCATTGATATTTAGGCGCTGTTTCTCTTATAATGAAGCCCATATAGCCTATGGATAAAAAAGTAGTCTCCGTGGTCGGCATGGCCGGGGCCGGTAAGTCCGAGGTCGCCAGGGTGTTCGAGGAAGCCGGTTTTAGCCGGGTGCGCTTCGGGGACATTACCGACCGGGAATTAGAGAAGAAGGGGCTAGCCCTGAGCGAGGAAAACGAGCGATGGGTAAGGGAGCTCCTGCGTGAAGAGCACGGCATGGCGGCCTATGCCAAACTGAGCCTGCCCGGGATTGACTCGGCTCTGAAAGGCGGCGACGTGGTTATCGACGGGCTCTACTCCTGGGAGGAGTACCTCCTGCTTAAGGACTACTATGGAGACGGCCTTTACGTGGTGGCCGTCTATGCCTCACCGAGGACGAGGCGTGCCCGGCTCAGCCGGAGACCGGAGCGCAGTCTCAAGCCGGAGGAGGCGGCCAGCCGGGATAGGGCGGAAATCGAGAAGACTAACAAGGGCGGCCCCATCGCCGTGGCCGACTTCACCATTATTAACGAGTCCTCCGTGGAGAACCTGAGAAACGAGGTCAACGAGGTCATCTCGAAGTTGAAATAAAAGGGTGACGCAGCGTATTAAAGGGGTCTCGAAGTTTTTATGAAAAGACCGGATACCGATGAGTATTTTCTGAAGATAGCCTCGGTGGTTGCCGAGCGCTCGACCTGCCGCCGGCACCACGTCGGCGCGGTAGCGGTGCGGGATAAGCACATACTGGCCACCGGCTACAACGGGGCCGCCGCCGGTCTCAAGGACTGCCTCGAGCTCGGCTGTCTCCGCGACGAACAGGGTATCCCCTCGGGGACACGGCACGAGATATGCCGGGGCATCCACGCCGAGCAGAACGTCATCATCCAGGCCAGCCTGCATGGTGTCAGCCTTGAGGGGAGTACCATCTACTGCACCCATACCCCCTGTGTCCTGTGTGCCAAGATGCTGGTAAACGCCAAGATAAGACGCTACGTCAGCTTCGGGGAGTATAACGACAACCAGTTCGAGAGCCTCTTCGGGGAAGCGGGGATAGAGGTTGACATAAAGAAAAGGCCGCCCTCCGGGATAAGCTACCTGGACTGACCCTGAGGCGGCCTTTGCAGCACCTCGATGAGACGGTACATGTCCTCATAGGCACTGCCGAAGTCTGGGGTAGCCTTACGGTACCTCTCTTTTAGGGCTCTCATTCTGCGGGCAAACTGCTCCTGGTCGCCGGTAGCGACCATCTCCGCCCAGTCTCTGACCTTCTCCTCAAAGCCACGCTCGACCTCGGTAAGTTTAGGCAGGTGCATCTGTAGGGAAGCGTAGAACTCCGGGTCCTCGGAGATAACGCTCTCCGTCAGGGTAAGCAGCAGCCGGAAGGTAACCCCACCAATCGCCCCCAGCTCTTTCAGCCGGTCGAAGCTGAGCAGGGCATCGGCGGAAGCGATGGCGATAAAGTGGGCTAGCCCCAAAACAACCGCCATGAGCTCGTCATGCTCCTCGGGGCCCATCAGGGTGGCCCGGGCCCCCCGGCTCTCCAGGTAGTCCTTGACCTTTTCGGCCAGGGCCTCCTCTTCATCATTGGTCGGGGTTAGAATGAAGCTCCGGTAGGTAACGTCTTTCGCCCCCGGCCCGAATACCGGGTGCCCCCCGAGCACCACCCCCGCCTTGATATGCTGGTGCATCTTGGCCACCGGGAACGACTTAATGGAGGTATCGTCCATGACGAACTGACCCGGCTCGATGTGGGGACCGATCTGCTTAAGGACCGCCTCGAAGCTCTCGATGGGTACCGATATCAGCACCGCCCGGGCCCCCTTTAGCGCAGCCAGGTTATCAGTGGTGGTAGTAACGCCCAGCTGCCGCCCGGCCTCTTCGAGCTTAGCCTGGTTCCGGCCGGTGATGACCACCTGGTAGCCTTCCTGGCTTAAGAAGCGGGCAAACCAGCATCCCATCTTCCCCGAGCCGCCGATGATGGCTATCTTCACCTAGTTACCTCGCAGTCTAACTACTTTGCCCTGGGGTAAGAACCCAGGATTTTCAGGAATACCGAGTAGGGCTCCAGACAGCCCAGAACCTCCTGGGCGACGCTGTCCTCCCGGTGGCCTTCGAAGTCCAGGTAGAAATTATATTCCCAGGGCTTATGCCGGGTGGGGCGGGACTCAATCTTGGTCAGGTTGATGCCCCTCTCGGCGAACTCGCGGAGGAACTCATAGAGCACCCGGGGCCTGTCCTTGACCGAGAAAACGATGGAGGTCTTATCGTTGCCGGTGGGCGGGGAGTCCTCCCGGGAGAGGACAAAGAAGCGGGTGAAGTTGTTGGGATTGTCTTCTATCTCGCGGGCGATTACCTTCATCCCGTAGATTTCCGCGGCGCGCATACTGCCGATTGCCCCGTCACCGGCCAGGCCCGTCTCCTTTATCAGCTTAACGCTGCCCGCGGTATCGTAGGTCGGGATTAGCTCACAGTCCAGGTGCTTGAGGAAGGCCTTGCACTGACCCAGGGCCTGGGGGTGAGAGTAGACCCGCTTTATCAAGTCCAGACGCGCCCCGGGATTAGCTATCAGGCAGTGAACGACCCGTAACTCTAGCTCGCCGCACACCTTGAGGCTTGAATCCAGGAGCAGGTCGTACGACTGGCTGATGCTCCCCTCCAGCGAGTTCTCCACCGGTATGATACCGAACTGCGCCTCGTCCTGTGCCACCAGCCGGAAGACCTCGTCCAGGCTGTCACAGGGTCGGGTGGCTACCAGCGGCCCGAAAAACTGAAGGGCGGCCTCCTCGCTGTAGGCGCCGGCTTCGCCGGGAAAGGCGACCTCGGTGCCCTGCGTGCGGCGGCACACCTTTATTAGCTGCTGATAGATACCCTCGATAACCTCCTGATTTACCTTTTCACTGCGCGCCAGGCTCCTGATATGCCCTAGTACCCGCTTTTCCCGGGCCTGGTCGTTGACCCGCCGGCCCTGCGCGCGCTTCTCCCTGCCTATCTCCTGGGCGACGCCTATCCTGTGGCCGATAAGCTTGACAATCTCGGCGTCGATGGCGTCTATCCTCTTTCTCAGCTCTTCCAGGCTCATGCTATTATCCTCGGAATCAGTCCCGCCCTCAGCGCCAGGTCGCACAGGGTTAGCGCCATCATGGACTCCACGACCACCACCGCCCGGGGCACGATACAGACGTCATGCCGACCCTTTACCGTCACCGTGGCGGGCGCCATGTCCTTGATATTGACGGTCGGCTGGCTCTTACTGATTGATGGCGTCGGCTTAACGGCTACCCTGAGCACTACGGGCATGCCGTTACTCAGTCCCCCCAGGATGCCCCCGGCGTTATTGCTGGCGGTGGCTATTCTCCCGTCCTTCAGGGTAAAGGGGTCGTTATTCTCGGACCCCTTTTTAGAAGCCGTCGCAAACCCGGAACCGAACTCGACCCCCTTGACCGCGGGGATAGCCAGCATGGCCCGGGCCAGCTCGCCGTCCAGGGTGGCAAAGAGTGGCTCGCCCAGGCCCACAGGTACGTTAAGCGCCACCCCCTCAATCACCCCACCCAGGCTGTCGCCCTCCTTCTTGACCGCCTCGATTAAGCCTAGCATCTCCCGGGAAGCCTTCGGGTCGGCGCACCAGAGCGGGTTCTTGACCCGGTTTTTCCGTATCTCATCAAGGCTCTTAGCCTCCGCGGTGACGCCGCCGATAGCCACGGTATGCGCCACAATCTCAACGCCCAGGATAGCGAGTAGCTTCCGGGCGATGGCCCCGGCCATGACCATGGTGGCCGTAATCCTGCCCGAGAACCTACCCCCACCCCGGTAGTCGTTAAAGCCGCCGTACTTCATGAAGGCGGTATAGTCGGCCTGCCCCGGTCGGGGCAGGAAGCGAATCTTCTCATAATCAGTGGAGACGACATCCTCGTTCCAGACCACCATGCAGATGGGGGCGCCGGTGGTCCGGTCGTTAAACACCCCCGAGATAATCTCGACCCTGTCTGCCTCGCTTCTTTCGGTGGCGGCAACGCCACCGCCCGGCCTTCGCCGGTCCAGCTCCTTCTGGATATCGGCCTCGGTGATAGCCAGACCCGCGGGGCAGCCGTCGATAACCGCGCCCACACAGCGGCCGTGGCTCTCGCCGAAGCTGGTCATGGTGAAGAGTTTACCCAGGCTGTTATCCACTCTGCTTTACCTCGCCGCCGATGCCCTTAAGAACCTCCCAGAAATCAGGGAAGGTCTTGGAGACGCACTCGGCTTCGTTTATCACTGTATTCCCGGCCACGGTGCCCAGCACCCCGAAGGCCATGGCGATACGGTGGTCGTTATAGCTCTCGATGCTGGCTCCCTTCGGGCTTGCCCCGGTGATAAGCAGCCGGTCTCTTTCTTCCCGAACCCTGATACCCATCCTCTCCAGCCCCTCCCTCACCGCGGCCACCCGGTTCGATTCCTTTATCCGGGCTCTCTCTATGCCGCTAAGCTCGCTGGTGCCGCTGGCCGCCGCTGCCAATGCGGCCACGGTCGGCAGGAGGTCGATGGCGTCCGCTAAATCGGCCTTCAGGGCGTTCAGTCTTGATTTTCTCACGGTTACGGTGCTCTTGTCTATCTCGATTTGGGCGCCCATGTCCCTGAGGAAGCCGAGCAGCGCCCGGTCGCCCTGGAGGCTCTCCGGGTTCAGGTTGGTTACGGTTACCGGCCCCGAAAGCGCCCCCAGGGCCAGAAAATACGAGGCCGAAGACCAGTCACCCTCTACCGGGTACCTGGTATTTCTATAACTCTGCGACGCTATCTTAAAATCCCTCAGGTCGGGAGGGGCAGTGACCTCTATCCCGAACATCTTGAGGCACTCCAGGGTCATCATTAGGTACGGCTTCGACTCCGGCGCCGTGGTCAGCCTGATGGTGACCTCACCCCCGGCGAGCGGTGCTATCAGAAGCAGCGCCGAAACGAACTGAGAGCTGACATCGCCGGGGAGCTCGGTAACTCCCCCTTTAAGTCCCCCCCTAACCACCAGCGGCGCTAGCCCCCCCTGGGCTGAGCAGTCCACGCCCAGCTGCCGGAGGGCGGTTACCAGCGGCCCCACCGGCCTCTGCGCCAGGGAAGGCCCGGCAGTAAGACGGCACTCTCCGGGGACCAGCGCCGAGACAGCGCCCATGAAGCGCAGCGTCGCCGCCGAATCGCCGCAGAAAAGGTCGGCCTTCGGCTCACGGAAGTTCCCCCCGCTGACCCGCCACCGCTCTCCTTTTTTCGTATCGACTTCACTGGTAATCTTTACGCCGATGGCGCGCAGCACGCTAGCGGCGGCCACGGTATCATCCGAGATTAAGGGAGCGATTATCTCACTGTCACCCTGAGCCAGGGCGGCACACATCAGGCCGCGAATAGTATAGCTCTTCGAGGCCGGGGCTCTTACCGTCCCGCTTACCCGGCTCTTAGAGACAGAAACCCTCATCTTCCTTCAGCCTGTTTATTATCTCGTTAGCTACCGACTCGATATCCAGGTTCGAGGTATCCACGGTAATCTCGGCGGCCCGCTGGTAAAACGGTTTCCGGAACTCCAGAAGCTCCCTGATAGCCCGGGCGGGGTCGGCCACCTTAAGCAGCGGCCTCTCTTCGTCGTCGCTCCGGGTACGGCCCAATATCACCTCCGGGGAGGCGGTGAGATAGACGACCGCCGCCTCTTCCCTCAAGCGGTCAATATTTATCTTGTTGAGGACGATGCCGCCGCCGCAGGCGATAACCGCTTTTTTCCTGCCAGCGGCCTCTTTGGTGACCGCAATCTCAAGCTCGCGGAAGGTTATCTCCCCGTCATCTCCGAATATCTCGGGGATGGTCTTACCCGCCTTCTGCTCAATCAGGGGGTCAAGCTCGATAAACTCCCGGCCCAGCTTCTCGGCCAGGGCCTTACCCACCGCCGTCTTCCCCGTCCCCATGAAACCGATGAGAGCGATGCTGGTCTTCATAACCTGCCCCCGAGCATCCTGATAGCTTCCCTCTTCATAAGCTCAACCGGGGCCTGCCTCCCCGTCCACATCTCGAAGGAAAGTGCCCCCTGCCAGACAAGCATATCAAGCCCCATCACCGCCTCGGCTCCGGCCGCGGCTGCCTCCGTAGCCAGCCGCGTCTTTAAGGGGTTATAGACGATATCAAAGACCACCATACCGGGGCGCAGTAAGCTAGCTGCCACCGGGCTCTCATCGCTACGGGGGCTCATGCCGACGCTGGTAGCGTTAACCACCATATCGGCGCCGCCCAGGACGGCTTTCAGGTTTGCCTCGTCCAATTCCAGCGCCTTAACCTCTTTCTTGAAGGTCTTACTAATCTGACCAGCCAGCGCTTTCGCCCAGTCCAGCTCCTCAAGCCGGTTGAGGATAACCAGGCTCGCTCCGCTCTCCGCAAGCACAAAGGAGATGGCCCTGGCGGCACCGCCCGCCCCCAGGACGGCCACCCGTTTCCCCCCGGGCTCAACCCCCCTGTCCTTTAGCGCCCTGAGAAAGCCGGTGGCATCCGTGTTGTAGCCCTTGAGGGAGCCGGCGTCGTTTACTATGGTATTGACAGCGCCTATCTTCTCCGCCAGCGGGTCCAGCTCGTCCAGGAAGGGGATAACGGCCACCTTGTGGGGGATGGTAACATTGAGGCCCCGGATATTAAGGGCCCTCATGCCCTCGATGGCCCGGGCCAGCCCTTCGGCCTTGACCCGGAAGGCGAGGTAAACGTAGTCCAGACTCAGCTCGCTGAAGGCGGCATTATGCATCACCGGCGACATGGTGTGTTCTATGGGGTCGCCGATGACCCCGCAGACCTTTGTTTTTCCCGATATTTCGATACTCATCTCTTCATCATCCCGTAAATCTTTCTCAACTGGGCCAGGGTCGGCTGACCGGGGGCGGACTCCTTACCCTCAGCCAGGGAGGCGTAGGTGAAATAGCCGCCGACCAGGGGGGAGACAACCCGGCTCACCAGGCCCAGAGGGCCCATGGCAAAGGAGACTATCTTTATCTTGGGGAACTCGGCAATAAGCTGCAGGGTGGTCAGGTTGTCGCCGAAACCCTGCGCCGTGGTAACCACCTTACAGATATCAGCGCCGGCATCGAGCTGCCTCCTTACTATCCCTTTCAGGTGCGTAAGCGAAGGGGTCTTCTCCAGCTCGTGAAGCGATACTAAACACCTCGCCTTCTTCTTTATCAGCGGTATCGCCACCGTCAGCTCAGTGGTGCTAAGCTCGATATCGACCATGGCTGCCCCCAGGCTGGCCGCGGTAATAAGATCTTCCAGCTTGGCGGCATCGCCACCCCGCCACTCGCCGCCCTCGGCCTGGCTTCTCAGGCAGGCTATCCAGGGCTTCCCCAGCTCGCCGACCAGCTCCGACCACCCCTCGCCGATGAGGTCGAGGCGAAGCTCGAAGAAGTCTACCAGAGGCGCTGCCTCTCTTATCGCCTTACGGTCGCCGTCGGTGACCGCGGCACAGATTCTGGGTTTCATTTATGCCTCCCGCCCGCTACTGTGAATCTATCATGCTAATCCGTTAAAACCTGCCTTACCAGAGACAGGTTCACATCGTCGCTAATAAAGACCCTGCCCAGCGCGCGGGGCAGGACAAAGCACACCTTGCCGCCCGAGACCTTCTTATCGTGCTGCATAGCGGAAACCAGGCCCTCCACGTCCAGGCCCGGGTTTCTAGTGGGCAGGCCAGCCTTTTCCAGAAGGCCCTCCAGACGGGCTAGCTCGCCCCGGCCGAGGATGCCCATCTCGCGCGAAAGCCGGGCCGCCGCCATCATGCCGATAGCCACCGCCTCCCCGTGCCCCACCCGAAAACCGGACACCGACTCGATGGCGTGCCCGATGGTATGCCCGTAGTTCAGGCTGGCCCTCAGCCCCTTGAGGTCATACTCGTCCCGGGAGACTACCTCGGCCTTGATTTCAACCGAGCGGGAGACGACCTTCTCCAGCACCGGCTCGTCAAAGGCCTTTATCCGGCTCATGTTCGCCTCAAGAAAGGAAAGCAGGCCCCGGTCCCGGATGACGCCGTACTTTATGACCTCCGCCAGGCCGTCGCTGAGGTGTCTGGCGTCGAGGGTATTCAGGGTGGCGATATCGCTGATAACCAGCCGCGGCTGGTAGAAGACCCCGATTTCATTCTTCAGGTGGCCGTGGTCTACGGCCACCTTACCCCCGATGCTGCTGTCGACCTGCGCCAGCAGGGTGGTCGGCACGTGTACCAGGGGCACCCCCCTCTTGTAGGTAGCAGCCACGAAACCGGCCAGGTCACCGATGACGCCCCCGCCCAGGGCGATGATAGGGGTCAGTCTCTCCGCCAGGCAGCGCTCCAGCTCTAGGTAGAGTCTGCCGGCGGTCTCCAGAGACTTCTCGCCTTCCCCGTCAGGGACTTCTAGAAAGTCCACCGTGGTAAAGTCCCCGCCGGCCAGGCTTTTCTCCAGGGCCTCGCCGTAGAGGCCTCCGACCACAGTGTTGGTGATAACCACCAGCCGGCCGCTAAGACCCCTCGCCCTAAGCCAGCGACCGGTCTCGGCCATTGCCCCAGGGCCGATATTGACCTGGTAGCTTCTATCCCCTAGGTTTACTGCGATTTTTTTCATTACCGTGCGCCTTGGTCAGCTTACTAATCTCCTGGCAGACATTAATAATCTCTTCAAGCTCATCGGGCACGATGGCCTGCTGAGCATCAACCATCGCCTCCGCCGGGTTGTAGTGCACCTCAATCATGAGCCCGCTGGCCCCCGCCGCCACCGCGGCACAGCTCATGCTGAAGATGAGGTCGCGACGGCCGGCTGCGTGGCTGGGGTCAACGATGACCGGGAGATAGGTCTCCTTCTGGATGGAGGGCACCGCCCCCAGGTCGAGGGTGTACCTGGTATAGTTCTTCCCCTTGCCCACCGGCAGTATCCCCCGTTCACACAGGACAATATCTTTGTTGCCCTCGGCGGCCATGTACTCAGCGAAGGACAGGAACTCCTCAATGCCGGCACCGAAATGCCGCTTAAAAAGGATGGGTTTCCCCGTCCGGGCTACCTTGGTCAGCAGGTCTTGATTATACATGTTTCTGGTGCCGATTTGAAGCATGTCGATATACTCGGCGGCCAGGTCAACCTGCTCCTCGCCCCTTATCTCGGTTACCGTAGCCAGCTCGAACCTCTCCCCGGCCTCACGCATCCAGGAGAGGGCCTCCTTGGCCTCTTCCCAGCCGATGGAGCCCAAGCCCTGAAAGGAGTGCACCGAGCTCCGGGGCTTAAAGATGCCCCCCCTCAGCATATGGGCCCCGGCCCCCTTAGCCTCCTCGGCGATTCTAAGTAGCTGGTCATGGCCCTCTACGGCGCAGGGCCCGGCGATGAATACCGGGTGTTCGCCGCCTATCTCGATATCGCCGACCCTGACTACCATGCGCTCTATCTCCTCACCCTCGAACTGTTTACTGTATTCCCGGCTGATGAGCTTGTATGGGACTTCGACCATCCTCGCTTCCTTCACCCCGGGCAGGGTGGCAAAGTGCTCGAAGGATACCTTGCTCTCATCACCGACCAGCCCGATTATGGTGCGGAAGCTCCCCCGGGAGACATCGGCCCTCAGTCCATACTTCTTAATCTCCTTTACTACCTCGGCTACCTCTTCCGTAGTGGCATCTGTTTTCATTATTATCATCTATCCCCCTCCGATAAAATTTTATCTCCGGTAACCTCTCCAGGGACAAGCCCCCTCGGACGTTCCCAAAATAGAAGAGCCCTCCGCTTGGGAGGGCTCTGGACTTCCTTATTCTTATTATCTTTTACGCCTTATTTTAGTAAAACATCCCCCCAAGCGCGCCTCAGGCGCTTCTAAATACGAAGTAATAATACCAGCTGCGGGGGATGCCGCTATTCAGCATATAGCCGTACACCTTCCTTCTTCTAAGATAAGCTAACATAAGGCAGCCGGTTTGTCAAGCGTCTTTTATGCTAGAAATCCGCCAGGCCTAGCTCTTGAAACACAAAGGGGCAAAGAGTAACTCTCTGCCCCCTTATCATAGGTCTAAGGCTTGCGAGAAGCCGTAGAACCCTTAGTCGAGCTATTATAACAGTATATTATCAATAAGTCTAGTAGCCCCGATTTTTACGGCCAGCGAAATGAGGGCCGGCGGCGTAACCCTAGCAAGCTCGTCCAGGGTCTCGGCGTGGGCGATAGAGACATAGTCAATACGGGCCAGCGGCTCTTTCTGAATCAGCCGGGTCATCTCCCGCCTGATACGCCCGGCGTCTCTTTCCCCCCGCTCCCAGAGCTCGCGCCCCAGGGTCAGGGCCTGATAGAGGACCAGGGCCGCCCGGCGCTCGTCGGGGCTGAGGTAACCGTTACGGCTGCTCATGGCCAGCCCGTCGGGCTCGCGCACCGTGGGCAGGGTCACGATTTCCAGGTTCATGTTGAG
>Ga0315537_1002611_pt1 | contig 13669 bp, 11 predicted proteins | sample SalMarSW160270MG_FD_203091 | JGI IMG/M metagenome (GOLD analysis project Ga0315537, IMG submission 203091) | Salt marsh sediment microbial communities from the Plum Island Ecosystem LTER, Massachusetts, United States - Salt Marsh Sediment SW1602-70 ... | reverse complement strand
ATCGCCCGTATCGCTTTCTGAAGCGGGTTATCCTCGAGTCTGCCTTCGCAGCAGCGCGGATTTTCCAGAAACTGCGGGCTATGAAGTTCCTTGATTGTTTCCGCCCCGGCGACACCCGGCGCCGCAACCTTGCACCCACCTGAAAATCCCGCCATCAGGTGCGGTTCGATGAGTCCGGTGAGGATTTTCAAGTCAGCGTCAAGAAAATCACGCGAAATCCACAGCGGAATCCCGCCCTGCACATCCCCCAGATGAACGAGAGACTTGCTGTCTGTCGCTTGGTGATTCACGACCGGGTAGTCTCTCGAGATCCGTTCCCCAAGACTGTCGACGATCTCCATTTCGCTCATCGGGCGGTGCAACCCGCAGGCGAACAGGAGCAGCGTGCGTTCGCGGGGGATACCTGCGCGCGCGATTTCGTCAAGAAGCGGCGCAAGGATAACCTTGTGTGGCATGGGTCGTGTGAAATCGCACAGCACCACGACCGCGCTCGATCTCCCCTCAGCGATCTTGCGAAGCGGTGGCGTGTCAATCGGCTCGGCGAGTGCCTTTGACACCTCTTGCACCGGAGCCGGAAGCGCAGGCGTGGCACGCGCTCGGAGCACAGTCGCACCCGACGGCACATCAATCGTCACGGTGCCACGACCAAAAGGCAAGGCAATGTGCTGCACAGGTCTCATTTACTTCAACAGCACGAGTCTGCGAATAGCCTGCTTCCCATCCACTTTCAGGTGGGCAAAGAAAAGACCACTCGCCTGTGAAGTCGCTGACCATGAGACGCGATGCGTGCCGACAGGGTAATCCTCTCCATTGATAAGCTTGGCGACCTCGCGTCCGAGGATATCGTAAATGATGAGAGAGACTTTCCTGGGCGAACGCAGCTCAAAAGGAATCACGGTCACGGCATTGAACGGATTCGGGTAATTCGGCAAGAGGTGGAAGGTGACCGGAGTGCTGCTCGGCACCGGTGGCGCGCTGGAGTAATCAACATGAAGCGGACGCCATGGAATCAACGGCGTCGTTGGAATCTCAGCCACCGGAACCTCCTGATAGAGAACAGGATTCAGACTCGGTACCGCACCGTCAAGATCGATGTCACCCTGAAAGAAAATGCGCAGATTGCCGTCCACGACTTCGGCCAGCGACGCATCGCGTTCGTGAGCCGTGGCCTGAGTGTCACCGACCGTCCATGAGAGGTTAATGCCCTCGGCCCACGCCATGCCGCCGTCCGTCGAGACTGTTGCCCAAATGTCAGCAGCCACAAGACCCCCCGGAGAAACATCGGCGGGATTCGAGTGCATGTAGGTGCAGTAGAGGAATCCCGCTGTCGTGTCAATTCCCAGGGACGGTTGCTGAATCATATGGTCAAGGCTGGCGGGGAGAGAACCGTCGAATTCCTCCCAGCCCTCGGCGAGCGGTGAAAATACTTCCGTCGCCTCGCTCCAGTGCCAGATCATGCTGGCTTTGTCGGTCGTCATACCCTCGATTGCCCAATAGCCAATCGTCGTGAAGGCGATGTGAAGGTTGTCTTCCTCATCGAAGAGAAGCGCACAGTCGTTGAAGGACCGCAGCGTATCTTGATCGGCAAGCAGAGTATCCGGCAGCGCACTCAGATCCGGTGGGAGAAAAGAAGTGACATTGGTCACCTCTCCCCATGTTGTGCCACCATCTTCAGAAATCATCAATAAGATGTCGTTGTTGTACTGATGGTAATTGCCCTCGTAATCCGGCCGGAGGTCACTCCAGGCAATGGCGACTCTCGCGCTGTGGCGCGAACCGGCGACATTGTGCGATGAGAGAAGTTGCGACCCGACCCGCACAGCGTCCGTGCCCTCGAACTGCGCCGTGATTGTGTCGTATATGGCTGACGAATACCAGACGCCGAACGAATCCGCCTCCGTGGTCATATCGGTGAAGATGGCATGGACACGGCCGCTAAGGTCACCGGCGATGTGCGGCTCAATCATCATGTAAGGCTGACCGGGGAACTCATAGCAGTCGAACTCACACACTCTCGGAAGATAATCCACGCAGACCTGGGCTTGAGCCTGCATTCCGCCATTGCCATGGTACGCGACCATCGCTCGACCCTCCGGTCGAAGGGCGAGATTTCCGTAGCCTGCTCGGGAGCCGATATCAACACGGCATCCTCCCGGCATGACCCATTCGCCCTCAGGGGACCGCACGCCGTAAGATATGTGACGCTCCGCTGGCGGGACATTGTCATCCATGGCATTCATCCAGCAAACATGGACGGACCCGGAAGCGTCGAGTGCAATCGTGCGGCCTACTTCGCCGCTGTGCTGGCGGCTGATGTACGTTGTCCCGACCGTATCCACGATGCCCAGTGGCTGTGCAGCCAATTCCGCCGCCCCTCCGGTGATAATAAGGGCCAATACGAGCACGGCGCCCAACATCGGGGGTCTTGGTGTTACTCTGTCAATCGATGAGTATCGCATTCGTCGTTCACTCCAAAATCCTGATTACGGATTTAAGATAACGGGCAGCCCGTCCTTGCCTGAACCGATGATGACCATCTTCGCGTTCGATGATTCGGCAAGCTTGGCGGTTGCCTCGATGCCTTTCCAGCGAAGCAGCCCTTCCGTGATATCTCTCATAACGATGCGCTGGAAATCGGAGATGCCCTTCGCTTCAATGCGCTTGCGCTCGGCCTCTTGCGTCTCCTTGGCGATGACGAATTCCATACGCCGCGCCTCGTTTTCAGCGGCGGTCACTTGCTCGATGGCTTTGCGTACTTCATCGGGCGGGGTAACCTCACGAAGAAGTACCTTCTCCAGAATAACCCCCTTTTCCATCAGGATGGGCGATGCCGATTCCATGATGGTATTGGCGATGAGCGTTCGATCGGAAGTGTAAAGGAACATCGGTTCATGCATCGCCGTTACCGCGCGCAGTTCGGAACGCATAAGGGGGGCAACGACCGTGTGCGCATACGCGATCGAAAGTTCACGATAGACTCGCGGGGCGGTGGCCGCATTGAGCCGATACCAAACGGAAATATCCATCCCCAGATTCAGTCCGTTCTTGGCGGGGACTTCGGCGTGTTCTTTGAGTTCCGCAAGCTGGATATTCATCATAATCACGCGCGCCCAAGGGAGCTTGGCCCGCATGCCACTGATCAGCGACGTCTTCTGCACACGACCGAAAACATCCACAACCCCCGCATGGCCCGCCGGCACCACCACGAGCCCCGTGGCCGCCAGCAGAATCAATAGCAGCACTCCGCCCCCCGCGTACACGGCTGTGCGCATGTGAGGTACAGACATGGCAGCGATCCCCGTTCCCAAGATGATGATGACTGCAAAAACAAAGAATTCCATGATAGCTCTCCCTTAGTGTAATGTTTTGGATTTTGCCCTATAGGCCTTCTTGCCGCTTTTCCACAAAAAAATAAACGAAACTTCAACCCTTACAGCGGTACGAAGTTCCGCTTTGTCGCACATCCAACAGGCCCGTCTCAGAACATCTCGACGACGCGCACCGGAATCGTCGCCGGTCGGTAACCCGCGTCAGCGACCACCTTCTGTCCGGCATTCGAGACAATGAAGGTGAGAAAACCGGCGGCCACATCCGACTTCTGCCGGTTCGTAATGTAAGCGATCGTGAGCTTGAAGGGATAACGGGGCGGTTCAACGATTGTCTTGATATTGGGAGGGATCTCGATGGTGCCCGTTCGCCACCACAGCTTGCGCAGGTGCGTCTGATTGATCGGGAGGGACACAACCGCCAGCGCTCCAGCATCGGCCTCGGCCTTTTCAACGAGGTCCGCCTGAGTCGTACAGATGACCGCAATGACCTTATCCAGGAGGCCGAAATAACTCATGAGTGCTTCCCAGCCTCCCTCGCCGGGAAGCGGCACATAAGGATGGCACGGGATATCCGGGCCCCCAACCTCGTCCCAGCTCTCCCATGTCCCGGTAAGAAACCGGCGCAGCGCCACCGAATCAATGGCCCGGACCGGGTTGTCGGGATGTACCCCAAAATAGAGCGGCAGCGTCGCCACCGGGTACTGGTAGATGGGTATGCTGTTTTGGGCGGCAACCAGAGACTCCGCCTCCAGAAGCGGTCGGTCCAAGAAGATCTGTTCCAGCGAGCCAAAAAGAAGAGAGTCAACCGCCACGCGTGTCCGGAGCTGTGCAAGATCAATGCGTGCGTCCGTATAATAGCTTTCGAACCGTTTGGCCAATTCCACGCCCAAATGCTCGGTGGATGAGGAGGCGTAGATGAATGCGGACCCCGAAGTGGGACTGGTTTTTTTCCCGGCAGGAGCACACCCGGCAAGCCAGATCAAGCCGAGCACAAGCGCTATGGCGAGACTATACAGTCTTTGATTCATTGTCCCCGTTGGAAGTCTTCTTTGCCGAGCTCTCACGCAGAAACCTGTCACGAAACCCGCCGTATGGGCGACGCGGCGGCGGGGGCGCAAGAAGAAAAACCACGCCGCGGTAAAGGCCAAAAAGGACGGTTACAACGCCGAGCATGGGGCGCATGCCCGTGCCCGGCGGCAATCCCGGAAAGATCCAGCCAGCAAGAATCCCTGTGCCCATCACCAAAAAGAAAATCGGCAGGCCAAGTCGAAGCAGACGCACTATCCTGCACCCGGAGAGGCGAACGAAAAGGGCCTCGTGAATGAGGCCCGACGAGGTTACTACTTGAATTCAAAATTGAAGGGAATGGCTATCCAGACACCCACGGGGTTGTTCTGCTGAATCGCGGGTGTGAACTTCCACTTCTGGATGACTTTGATGACCTCCTCCTCAAAGCCAAGACCAGCCGGCTTGGCGGCCATGATCTCCCATCTGCGCACATCCCCCTTCTTGTCCACATAGATCTGCACGACCACTTTCCCCTTCACGCCAGCTGTCTTGGCCATTTCAGGATAATCTGGCTTTGGACTGACGATGGGCTGGGGAGCCACCTCGTAGGGCGTAAAAGTCTCCGAAGACGGAATGAGGTCCCCAAGTTCGAGCTCCTTGAACACCGTCTCCACATCGTCGCCGCCGAAAAGCGTGGTGTCCTCCGCTGGCGTGGCGGCCACGGCAAGCTCCTCCTGCGATTGAATCGTCACTTCTTCCTTCTCCTCCTCATCCGGCACGGCGACCGGCTTGGCCGCCGCCGGTGGCGCAATCTTCGGTTGGGCCACCTTGATCGTCGGTGGGACCGTCTTGTCCGTGATGGACGGAGGAGCGCCAAGCATGGACGGATCCAGAACCACGACACGCTTGGGCGGAGGCGGCTTTCGGGTCAGGGCCAGTGCCGCAACATAAGAACCGACGGCCGTCCCATGGAGACCTACGGAGACGGCAAGGCCAATCCAGAGGTAACGCTTCAGATATTTCCTCAACTCGAAAGAACCGTAACGGTCTTTGGTCAGTTCTTCATAAACATCCATCGTTTACCTCCTCTCCGCTAAGCCCGTTTGCGCATGTCCCTGTCAGGCCTCCACTTCATAGGACGTGTCGGAACATACACTTGTTGCACTGGCGGATAGAGCTCTCACCTATTATACTATTCACCTGTTTCCTCGGTGCCCGCTTCTGCCGCGGCAGCAGCCTCGGCGGCCTCCGCTTCGGCGACAAGGGCCATGCAATTCGCAGGGACACCCCCAAGCCGCAGCACCGAATCGTCTGCGAAGGTGTAGCGATCCAGACTGAAGCGAGTCGTCTTGGCCACATTGAACTCATCGATCAAGTTGACCATGCTCTCATAGTTTGCCAGTCGGCAAATCCGAGCCACGATAATCAGGCGGCTGCGTCCCTCTTTGTCCAGGCCGACAGCCGCTCTCCGCTCCAGGAGCTTGGGCCGCAGCGAATCCCACGGCAAGGGCTGGGGTAGATCATTCCCTACATTATAGAATAGCTCATCGGTCTCGATAACCCGCAGGGTCAAAAGGCGCGACTCGCCGACCTCCAGCTCCGTCGGGACTTCGGTTTCCGGGGGGAGATTGATCTCCATAGCCTGAGGCAATCGGAAGACGGTCGTCACCATGAAGAAGACGAGCAACAGGAAGGCGATGTCCACCATCGGCGTCATGTCGATCCGGATAGCAACCCGAGGGCGCTTCCACGCCTTTGCGCCACCACGTTCCTTCGGTCCGGCAGCATCAACAGCAGCCATTCACAGTCCTCCTTATCCAGCCTCTCCAACCGGCCGAACACCCTCGGGCTCGGTCTCGAGCTCAGTGATGAGATGGAATCGGGTCATCTTGTTCTTCTGAAGAGCGCCCATCACATCTTCCACCAGCCCGTAGTCGGCCTCCTTGTCCGCCTTCACGATAATACGAACCTTCGGATTGTGCAGCCGGTAGTTCGTGATGACAACCGGGAGCTCACGCGTGGAGAATTCCTTGCTCGTGACTTGGCCGGTCTCCGTCTCCTTGATGAACCCGTGCTTGAGGTCCAGATTGGCCGCGCCAGTGGTCAAGAAGATCTTGTTCGCCTTCGGAATCGTGATGATGACAACATCAGACTCGGGGAGTTTGATCTCGGAATGGCTGGCCGCCAAACTCACCGAAAACTCCTCGGGTGGCTTGAACTGGGTCGTCGACATGAAGAAGACCAGAAGAAGAAAGGCGATGTCCACCATCGGCGTCATGTCAATCTTGATCGGGATGCGTTTTGGCTTTGGAACCGCCACGGCACTACGCCTCCTTTTCCTTCAAGAGTTCGACCATCACATAGGACGCTTCGTCAATATTATAGTTGAACTGGTCCACCTTGTTGACAAAGAAATTATAAGAGATGATACCGAGAATCGCCGCCGCGAGCCCCCCGGCCGTATTGACAAGCGCCTCGGAAATCCCCATCGCGAGCTGGATCGCGTCGGGTGCCCCCTGACGCGCCATGGCGGCGAACGCACGGATCATACCGATCGTCGTGCCTAAAAGGCCGACCATCGTCGCCGTCGACGCAATCGTCGAGAGAGCGATGAGGTTGCGCTCGAGGATCGGAATTTCGATCAGGCGCGCCTCATCAATCGCGCGCTGAGTCTCCGACAGCCTCTTCTCGGGCGAAATTTCAGCGGCACCAACCAGCCGCCGATACTGGTCAATTCCGGCTTTGAGTACGGCCGCTGCCGAACCTCGCTGCCGGTCGCAAAGCCCCGATGCATCCTCCAACTTCCCCTCTCGAATCGCCTTGGAAAACTCTGCGAAGAAGATTTGAATAATCCGTGTCCCGCGAGCCTTTCGGAGAGTGAGAATGCGCTCCACTACATACGCAACCACCATGATCAACATAGTCAGGAGCGCTGCGACGAGGGGGCCAGCCTGCACAACCTGGTGTATGATCGGATTGACTGCGCGATGGGTCGTGGGATCCACCACATCAATCGCTGGAAGCCACACGAAAACAACCGCGCAGCTGATCACCAACGCTACGATCAGAACGATCGTTGTAAAAGCACCTTGTTTCATTCCCAGAACCTCTCAAGTAGAAATCAACGATGATGAAAAGATGACAATAGAATTCACGGAATTAGAAAGAAAAACGCCCGACGTGGCTCCACGCCTCATTTGCCACCGAGGCGTTTCTTGTATTCTGTGACGGCTTCGTAGGTCTCCTTCAAGTCTTTGTCGCTTGGCTTGAAGCGAAGCGCCTGCCCAAACCCCCGCTCGGCCCCCGACAGATAGTCCCCGCCCTCAGCCAAGAGCTCGTCGCCAGGAATCAGCCCATCGTGGCTGTCGCGAATTCTCTCCCGAATCTTCAGGAAATGCGACCAGTTTGCATAGCCAAACAGACTCCAGAAATCCCCCCGGTCGGGGCAATAGGTCACGGCCTGTCTCAGATTACGAATCGCTGGAACATACTGCTCTTGATTGAAATAGATGAGCCCCATCTGGCCGTAGGCATCGCAGTTGGCCGAATCTAAACGGGTAACTTCTTCGTAAACCTTGATCGCATCATTCTGGAAACCCCGAGCCGCCAGGATTGACGCCAGATACGAACGCGCTGATACATTGACATTGTCGCACAGGGTTCCCTGTCTCAGAGCTTCGATAGCTTCCGTCCACTTTTTCATGCGCCCGTAGCTGTAGCCCATGTTAATCATCGCCCCGCACTTATCGGGCTCCAGTTCGAGCGTTTTCTTGTAATAGACAATAGCGGAATCAAGCTGGTCATTGTTGTAGTGCACCGTTGCCACCCGGTACGTGATCCGGGGTTGCGCCGGGTCGGCCGCAAGCGACCGCTTGAAGAAAACCGCCGCGGAATCGTAGTGAAGCGCCTTCAATTGCCCCACAGTATCCCGAGAGGCAAGGTTATAATACGCATCACCCGCCATCGTGAGCAACTCCGCGTCGGTCGTCGTATCGACAAACACCGAACGCAGGAACCCAATCTCACCGGCGTACTTTCGCTGATCCTCCATTGTCTTCGCCAGCAGCACAATGACTTCCCGACGGTGCGGTCGCAGCTCGTGGGCTTCACGGAGCGATCGCTCAGCCATGGGCAAATCGCCAAGATTGCGATAGGTCTGCCCAAGCAGATATTGCGAATAGAAATGCTTCGGCCGGTCTTTGACAGCCGCCTGCAGAGGTTCCAAGGCTTCGACATACCGACTCGCAGCGAAATACAGCTTCCCAATCTGGTAGTTTACCTCGATATTCGTCGAATCGGCGTCCCGCACCGTCTTGAACTCTGCCATGGCTTCGTCGAACTGCTTGTTGTTGAGAAGCACCTGAGCAAGTTCGAAACGAAGCTGCGCATCGGTCGGAGCAAGCTCGATAGCGTGGCGATAATGATCAATGGCCAAGACGAGAACATTCTGATCCCGGTAGACGCGAGCCAAGAGTTTCGGGTAGAGAGGGTTCTCCGGATTCTTCGCAGTCGCTTCAGCGAGAATCCGAATGGCCTCCGTGTTGTGTCCCTGACTGGCCAGAACGCGCGCCCGGCTCGCTTTGATCTCCCAGAGTTTGCCCCGGCGATCTTTGGCTTCAGCGGCGGCCACAAACTGCTCTGCCTCCTCCACATCACCTCGGGCCAGCAGAGCGTCCACAACGGGGACGAGGCTACCGACATCCGTCGGCTTGGTCGACAGCACCTGCTTCAAGTGCTCAACACCTTCGACGGTATCTCCGAGAGCAATCTGAGCCACTCCCAAGAGCCAGCGTGCTTCCACAGATTTGGAGTCACGGCCAAGAACAATCCGCGCCTTCTCGATGACGGCGTCCCACTTCTGTGCCTCCGCAGCAGCATGAGCCGCCTGGAGATCTGGATCCTTCGCCGCAAAACCCGCACGGGGCAGAAGCAGCACCGCGAGCACGAGGACACAAAAATAAAAGCGAAGAGAAGGCAAGTTCATGAGCGAGGTTTTCTCGATGGCTTCGCTGTAAAGTAGTTCAATTTAAGTATGTAATATACCCAACTTCCGCCTAAATCGCAAGTGAAAATCTGCACACTCCTTCCCCTTACCCTCAGTAGCTCTCGCTCCCTCCAAACCACGGTTCATTGCAGCCACTGCACATCCATGATGCCGACCCAACTCCTTTAACAACAAGCCTATAGACGTCATCATCCCAGGTCCGGCGGCCTCAACGCAACTCCCACTCAACCGGCCCGGCTCTGCGCAGCGGCATAACAGCAGAGTAACCAAGCCATAAGACCCACTTGTGAGTTCGTCTCCTACCGGAAGCCAGACGAAATGCGCGCGGCACCCTATCGCTCGGGTATCGCGCGCTTGCCTTGACTAAAGTCTCTCCCGGGGTGCAGCTAATCTCCACGACAGCCGCTTGCCCGATTCAGTCCACCACTCCACTGGGCCTTGAATGAGCAATCTCGGCCGCCCGGTCAAAGAGGGTGAGCGCCGTTTGGACTTGTCTGTCACCCTGCACCCGAACCGCGTAGTAGTACTGACGACGGTTAAAGAGCGTGCTGGCAATCTCTCCTCGTAGCGCGTCCTTGATAAAACCTTCGTCCGCATTCCACGCTGCGGTATCCAGCTCGATGTCTTTGGCCCGAACAAGCTCACGGAAATCTTGCAGCATCTCATCCGTAATCTGGAACTCTTTCGAGAATTGTGAGAAATCCTCGCCGAGATCCGGGTGCTTCAAGGCAAAATCCGAAGCATACTCAAAAAAGAGCCGTTTCGACATGAGTTGGTAGGTTTGCGCGCTCGCCATATCTGGCGCGATGATCGTATCGGGTCGAATGCCGCCACCGCCGAAGACGAGTCGTCCGGACGCCGTGTAATAGACCTCCCGATCAGTAGTGTCAACCCCACTCTCATCTCGATCGCTTCGTCCTTCCTCGATGTAATCCGCAACTCCTTTATCATAGGGCCGCTGGATCAGACGGCCCGAAGGCGTGTAGTAGCGAGCCGTTGTGATTCGAACAACCGATCCATCCGGAAGGTCGAACGGCGTTTGCACCAGGCCCTTGCCGAAACTGGTCTGCCCCGCAACCAAACCCCGGTCAAGGTCCTGGACGGCTCCGGAGACAATCTCCGAGGCGGATGCGCTGCCATGACTGATAAGGACGATGAGGGGAAAGTCGTACTTCTTTCCTCGGCCGGTTGAAGAATAGGTCTGATTGCTCTTGGGAATGCGACCCTTCGTATAGACAATGGTCTTACCTTTGTCGGGGATGAAGAGATCTGCCACACGCCAGGCTTGGTTCAGGTAGCCACCGGGATTGCCACGCAGATCGAGGAGGAGCCGCTTCATACCGATGTTCAGTAGACTGTCCATGGCCTGCGAGACTTCTTCTTCGGTCACCGCGGTAAACTGCATGATGTTAATGTAGCCGGTTTGACCGTCCTCGAGCAGAAGTGCCGCCGACACCGAATGGATGGGTATCTTGTCCCGCGTAATCGTGAAGTCCATCGGGTCTGGAATTCCTTCGCGCGAGATCGTCACCGTCACCTGCGTCCCCTTGGGGCCGCGCAACTTCTCGAAAACCTCTTCGTTGGTAATGCCGTAAGCAGAGACGCCCTCGATCTTGATGATCCTGTCCCCGGCTCGAATCCCCAGCCGGTCGGCTGGCGTGCCCGGGATCGGGGAAACCACCGTCAGCACCTTGTTCTGGATGACAAACTGGATACCAATCCCCTCGAATTCACCCTCGAATCGCTCCTTGATGCGCTTCTGCGCGTCCGCCGGGATGTAGACGGAATGAGGATCCAGCTTCTCCAACAGCCCACGAATGGCCCCATCCAGCAGCTCTCCCATATCCGGCTCTTCCACATACACATCGCGAACCACCCTCAACACATAGCTGAGTTTGGCCAGTTGCCGGTTGACATCCTTGGCATCAGCCCAAAGGTATGGTCCCCAGAGAGCCCCCACACTCACAAGCACGGCGACCGTGACCGCCATAGCGACCCAACCTCTTCGTCTCACGCTCGTCTCTCCTTCTTTACGATGAACTCATAGTGGCGACGCATCAATTCTTCCGCAGCTTCCGACAGTACTTTCTCGCGGCGGGCCATCATGGCGCGCGCTGTCTCCAATGTGCGGCTGAGGGGCACTGGCAGAAGACGCTCGGCCCCTCCCCAGTGGAACGACGGCACAAAACGCTGCGGGAATCCGGCGCCAAAGAGATTGCACGCCACCCCTACCACCGTGCCCGTATTGAACATTGTGTTAATGCCGGTCTTCGTATGATCTCCAATGAAACAGCCAATATGGCGATGACCGGTGTCGAGATATCGGCCGCCGACTTCCACATGCACGGACTCATAGTTGTTCTTCAAATCGGAGTTGTTCGTGCCGGCACCGATGTTCACCCACTGTCCCAGATGGGCGTGTCCCAGGAAACCGTCGTGCTGCTTGTTGGAATAGCCCTGAATGATACTCTGAGTAATTTCGCCGCCCAGCTTGCACACCGGCCCAAAAGATGAACCGCTGTAGAGCCTCGCGCCCGCCTTGATGAGACAATGAGAACCAACAAAAAGTGGACCTTCCAGATAACTGTGAGGCAGAATTTCGGTCCCTGCGCCGATGAAAATTGCACCGGTATGATTGCCGAGAACCACTCCCGGATGAATCTTCACCTCGGGCCCCACGAAGATTGGCGCTCCGCTCAGTCGACCGCACACATCGACCCCCGGCCCCGGATCCCGCAATGGTCGCGCACCCAAGAAGGCATCATTCGATGCGCCGAGTTGCGCTTGCAGAAGGTCCGCATTGGCCAGCATCGGATCCCAAACATGCCGAGCAATCCGGCAGCGCCAGCCTGCCGGGAGCGCCGATACTCCTCCCTGTTGAACGAGCAGCTCGGCGAGGTTGTTTCCGCCGTCAGCCAGCAGCCTGCGCGCAATCGTCGCACTTCGCCGCGCGAAAAGGAGTCGACCCTCATCATCGACCGCCGTCTCCGGCAGCGGCACGAAGTCATGGGTCTGTTCCGGTCGCAATTCGAAAACGCGCCCATTCAGGAAAACGACATCCTCTCGTTCGGTCGAACGGACCGCATCCGGCCAGAGCTCGTCACAAAGCCTCTGGAGATGAGTTCTCGGCCTCAGCTGGAGAGACATCTCCGAAGCCCGCTGAACATGATCGATGATTGTGCCCGTGCCCACCAGCATGTCCCAGACAGGCCGAAGCACGGTCAACGGGAAGAGATCCGTTTCGACGCCATCGTCTTCGAACAGGCAAACCGTGGCACCTTCGAAGAGCGAGGGATGAAACGCCAGATTCTCAAGATTAAAGCTGGACAAAATACTTCCCCGGCAATTGCCTGACAATTCCCTTAAGTTCCATCAGGAGCAGTGTCCCCAATGCCTCCGCCACCGACAGGTTCAGCGCCTCGGCGATGGCGTCGATATGCCTGGCATCACTCTGATCCAACAGGTGATAGATGCGCTTCTCTTCTTCCGGCATGTCCGGCTCGAGCAGTTCCGCTTGCTCAGAAAGTCCAGCCCGTGCCTTCGCTCCAACTCGCAGGATACGCAGAACCTGCGCGGCATTTTCGACGAGGGTCGCGCCCTCGCGAATGAGCGCGTGACAGCCCCGCGACTTGTGATTGTGTACGGAGCCGGGAACCGACATCACTTCCCGTCCCAAGTCTGCTGCAATGAGCGCGGTGATGAGCGCACCGGAGCGCTCACCCGCCTCGACGACCAGCGTTCCGCGAGAAAGCCCGGCAATGATGCGGTTGCGTCGAGGGAAATTTCCCCGATGAGGTTCCGTGCCGAAGGCAAATTCCGAGACGAACGCTCCGCCACTCTCGAGGATATTTCTCCCCAATTCGGCATTCGACGGCGGATAAATGCGCTCGACTCCACAACCGAAAACGGCCAGCGTCGGCAGACCACTCGAGATCGCCGCGGCGTGTGCCAATCCGTCGATGCCGGAGGCTAACCCCGAGACGATCGTCAGTCCTGATCCCGCAAGCCCCTCGACAATCTCCTTCACTACCTTCTCGCCGTAGGGAGTGAAGCTGCGAGTTCCGACGATCGAAATGGCCTCCGTCGTTAGCAAGTCCGCGTTGCCGCGCACATAGAGCATCGCAGGCGGATCGTAGTCTACCTGACTCAGGCGCGGCGGATAATCGTCATCCCACAGTGTGACAACACGAACGTGATACTGTGTGATTGCTATCAGTTGCCGTTCAACCTTCTTCGGATCCGGCCCGCGGCGAATGGCATCGGCCTTCTTCGAGCTGATGCCGTCGATCTTCTCGAGCTCGCGAGCGGGAGCTTGTAGAACCTCTTC
>Ga0315537_1002609_pt1 | contig 13684 bp, 14 predicted proteins | sample SalMarSW160270MG_FD_203091 | JGI IMG/M metagenome (GOLD analysis project Ga0315537, IMG submission 203091) | Salt marsh sediment microbial communities from the Plum Island Ecosystem LTER, Massachusetts, United States - Salt Marsh Sediment SW1602-70 ... | reverse complement strand
GCCGTAAAATACGATGTAAGTTACGCTTTTGACACTGAAATTACCAATGTGTATAGAATAGTAACAATTTCATAAGTTATTCAGAGCTCTCAATCATTTATCAACAAATGCTTGCAAGCCCTGATTTGGGGTTGTCGAGACGAAAACTAACGGAGAGCCACCATTTGCGGTAAAATCATTGGAAAATAGGGGTGAAAAATGGTAACATAGCAGCCATCAAGGAGGGTAGCTGGTTTTTTGTCGCTCAAAAAGGGGGAATATTGTGTATTTCGTAGTTTTTTCCCTAATTTACGGAAAACGTGAGTAACGAAAAAGACTGTTTGGCCGTCTATATTAAATTAGAGGGTCTTTTTTAAGGAGGCAGGATTTGAAGAAGGTCTTGGTATCAGCAATCATAGTAGTTGTTGCAGCAGGGGTCATAATCTTTGTTGTCAAAGCGGTCAGGAAGAAGGGGCAAGATGATAAAAATGCAACGGCTGTCCGTTTGGAGAAACCCGTCAGAGGTGAATTAGTTGAGTATGTAACCTGCCCCGGTACGATAGAACCAAAGAAGAAGGTTATGATGAGCGCCAAGGTATCGGCGAGGATAATCGAGCTCCCCTTTGACGAAGGGGAGAAGGTGACACGAGGCGATGCCGATGCAAATCCGCCGATACCGCCGTCGGTTCTTGTGAGGCTGGATGCAACGGAGCTTGAAACAGGATTAAAGATAGCCCAGGCCAGGAAAGATGCCCAGGCGAAGCAGATAGATGTGGAGAAGATGGCCATAAAGTCCTTGGAGGATTCTTTAAGAAGCACCGAAGCTTCACTGAAGATGGCGGAGCTTGATTTCAAAAGGATGGAGGGGCTTTTGCAGACACATGATGTCAGCCAGTCGGATTATGACAGGGCCAAGACGGCTTATGATGAGATTGCGGCCAGATGTGATTCGGACAAGCACGGACTCGAGTCATCAGTTATAAACATAGAGGTGATGCAACATAATCTTGAAGCAGCCGAGGCGGAGATACTACGGGCGAAAGAGGCGCTTACATATACGACGATAACCTCTCCTATAGACGGTGTTATTACTCGGCTTAATGCCGAGGTGGGCGAGGTTGTTGTATTTGGAACGATGAATAATCCGGGGACGGTGATAATGGAAGTTGCGGACATGTCAAAAATGCTGGTGGCTGCCGAGGTTGATGAGGTGGAAATTAACAAAGTCAAGCGGGGACAGGCGACAAAAATACGAATACCTGCATTTCCCGACGAGATATTTACAGGTGTCGTAGATACGGTGGCGCTGAAGAATTCGATATCGAGAGTCGGGAGCAGCTATTATAAGGCGGAAGTTTTAATTGATTCGAATGGCGTCGATATTTGTTCGGGGTTGACGGCTGATGTTGATATTGAAGTAAAAACATACAAGGATATCTTGAAGGTGCCGACGCAGGCGATATTAGGCCGGAAAGTAGATGAGCTGCCGACCGATATGCGTGAAAGTGAACTTGTCGACAAGGCGAAGCCGTATGCAACGGTTGTCTATAGATACAATGACGGCAAGGCGATTGTAACACCGGTCAAAATGGGGCCAAGCGATTTGACGGATACGGTGGTTCTGGAGGGAGTGGATGTGAACGATGTTATAGTGACGGGGCCGTATAAGGTTCTTGAGGCTTTGCAGCATGACCAGAAGATAAAGGATGAGAAGGGAGAAAAGAAAGAGACAGAAGACCCTAACAGCGTGAACGATAAGGGCGCAAGAGCAGCCGGGACGAACGATGCAAAGAAGTGACAGGAAGGTGGTTCTGAGGCTTAGAGGCATACACCGGCTGTATAAGGTGGGTGTTGAGAGGATTCATGCGCTCAACGGAATCGAGCTTGAGATAGGAGAGAATGAGTATGTGGCTGTGATGGGCAAGAGCGGCTCCGGTAAAAGTACGCTGATGAACATTCTGGGTTGTTTAGACAGGCCGACGGGAGGTTCGTATGAACTCGATGGTAAAGATACGCAGAAATTAAGCGACGGTCAGCTCGCCAAGATTCGAAATGAGCAGATAGGTTTTGTATTTCAGTCGTTTGAACTTCTCGGCAAATTGAATGCTATTACAAATGTTGCGATGCCGCTGATATATTCAAAAGGCGGATGGATAGACCGTAAGAAGAAAGCGATTGCGGTGCTGGAAAGGGTAGGTTTGGCCGACAGGGTAAAGCATAAGCCGAATCAACTTTCGGGCGGCGAAAAGCAGCGGGTGGCGATCGCAAGGGCCCTGGTCTGCAATCCGAGCATAGTCCTTGCCGATGAGCCGACGGGGAATCTGGATACGAAAACGAGCGATGATATTCTTAACTTGTTTGACAGACTTCATAGCGAGGGTCAGACGATAATAATGGTGACACACGAGGAGAGCGTCGCAAAGCACGCACACAGAATAATCACTATGAAAGACGGGGTAATTGTCAGCGACGTAGAGGGGGACAAATTCAGGGAATCGTTGTCGGGGGACAGGGCGGTGCCAGATGCTTAGATTTCTTTTGATGCCGTTGTATGTACTGAGGTTTTTGACGCAGAGTATTTCGATTGCAACCGGGCAGATATGGTCCAACAGGACGCGGTCGGTATTGACTGTTATCGGGATAATCATCGGAGTGGCGGCGGTTATACAGGTAATAGCGGCATTGAGCGGGCTCAAGGCAAAGGTCTTGACCGACCTGGAGACATTCGGAACTAATAACATTTATATGTGGCCTCATTGGCCTGAGGGCAGGCAGCTTTCTTACGAGCAGGTAAGGTTTAAACCGGAAACTTTCGAAGGGATGCTCGATAAATGCCCGTCTGTCAATAAATTCGGGCTGGGAAACTGGATAGGTCAAAATTCGGTCAGGTATGCTGACAAGTCCGCCGAAGGCGTCAGGGTGGTCGGAATCGAGCCGGATTATCACATAGTAGAGAAAAGGCCGGTTGTCGAGGGAAGGGCCTTTACGGTAATCGACGAGATGCAGGCACTGCCGGTATGCAAGGTCGGGCAGGATTTACAGGAAAAACTCAATCTGCCAAAGGACTGCACGGGGGAGATTATAATCGTAGGAAACAGAATGTTCAGAATCGTCGGCGTTATGGAGAAAAGACCACAACTGAGTGTGATAGGTCAGGGTGGAGAGGGAAGGGACGATTTCGAAGTTGTTATACCCTATAGAACAGGGCTCAAGATGAGTAATGATGCCTGGACGTGGGGAATTGCCGAGGCTAAATCCACGGAACTTGTCGAAGAAGCACAGGCGGAGATAAAGTTCTTTTTGCGAAAGGTCAGGAATATAAGGCCGGGACAGGAGGATACATTTAACGTTGAGTCGGTGAGCAGTCACATCCAAAAATTCAAACAGATATCGATGGTGATAACGCTTGTCGCCGGGTGCATTGTGGGGATATCGCTGGTTGTCGGCGGGGTCGGGATAATGAATATTATGCTTGTTTCGGTGTCCGAAAGAACCAGGGAAATAGGTCTGAGAAAGGCCATCGGCGCTAAAAAGTCGGCAATAATGATGCAGTTTTTGATTGAGGCGATAGTGTTGTGTCTTTTTGGAGGGTTGATAGGGGTCGGGCTGGCCGAGCTTATAACGCTTGGGATTGTCAAGTCGGCCCCGATATTGAATCAAACGTATATTCCCGGCTGGGCGATTCTGATTGCATTCGGGTTTTCTTGTATGGTGGGGATAATATTCGGATTATTTCCTGCGATAAAAGCAGCCAGGCTTGACCCTATAGAGGCGTTGCGCCATGAGTAGAAAATTAATATTATTGCATGGAATTACCCTGGGGGTGTTTATCCTGACATTGGCAGGCTGCGATGAATTCTCGTCGCAGGAGAACTTTTACAAAATGAAGGCGGACCGCGAGAAGCTGCATTCGGTGGAGAACCTTTCGTTACCTGAAAAAGAGCAGGGGCCCAATGCGAGCGAGCCGCAATATTTGATTGATGTAAACAGGCCGCAGGCTAATGAGCTCAGGTTGACTCTGGAGGAATGCAGGGCATATACACTGGCGGATAATCTGGACCTGAAGGTGCAACTGGTTGAGCCGGCGATAGCGGTACAGCGGGTCAGTGAGGAGGAGGCCAAATTCGAGGCGGCGATATATTCGAATATTCGTTACGGCAAGACTGATACACCGACGTCATCGACGCTTGAGGGGACAAGTATGGAGTCAACAAATGTTGATTTGGGAGTGACTGTGCCGTTAAAGACGGGAGGGTCAATTTCAGTCAATCTTGCGGATGATATGCTGAAAACGGACAATCCTTTTTCCACGCTTAATCCTTCGTATTCATCTGATTTATCGGTGTCGATAAGTCAGCCGCTTTTACGCGGCGCGGGCAAAAGGGTAAATACATACGCGATAAGGGTGGCCAATTACGACCTTTCTATCACGGAAGCCAGAACAAAGCTTGAAGTTATAAGGATTCTTACCGTTGCGGACAGGGTTTACTGGAGATTGTATGCAGCCAGGAAATTTCTGGAAGTGAGGCAGGAGGAATTCGAAGTTGCCAAGGCGGAACTTGAAAAGACCAAAAGGTTGGTCAAGTATGGGCTTAAGCCGGAGGTTGAGATTGTACGGGCTGAATTGGGCGTGGCCGAGAGACTGGAAAGTGTGATTGTTGCCGATAACGAGCTTAGAGACAGGGAGAGAGAGACCAAACAAATAATGAACATCCCATTAGTGGGTACATCTTCGAGCACCACCCTTATACCTGTTACAGAGCCGGACCCTGTAAGATACCAGTTAGACCCCGGTGAGCTTGTAACAAAGGCGATAGAAAACAGAATGGAGATGCTGGAACTGGAGCTTCAGATAGCTCAGCAGGCCGAGGCAATCGATTATTACAAGAATCTGGCCCTGCCTCTGGTGAATCTTGATTATACGTACAACATCAACGGACTTGGGTCGACCAGGAGCGACAGCTATGACTTGTTATTTGATAAGAGATTTGAAGACCATTTTTTGGGGCTTAACATCTTGATACCGCTGGGCAATGAGGAGGCGAAAAGCAGGGTAAGACAGGCATTTTACAGGAGGAAACAGAGCATCGCAACCAGGGAAGATCGCAGGACGATAATAGAGTCGGAGGTATTGAGGGTAACGGACCAGCTTGAGGCAAACTGGCAAAGAATCCTCGCGACGAGACAAAACGCAATACTGGCTGATAAAGTATTCCAGGCTGAGCAGAGGCAATACGAAAAGGGCCTTAGAACCATGACGGAAGTGCTGAACGCGCAAGCTAAATATGCTGACGCAGTCAGTTCGGAAATAGCGGCATTAACGGAATACCAGATAGCTCAGGTTGATTTGGCTTATGCGACAGGAACCGTACCTGGCTTAGCGAAGGTACGATGGGAAACAGCAATAGATAATTCCATTGAGAAATAAGTATTTTTCGAAGAGAAAATTTGCTATAATGAACAGTTTGAATTTCTATTTCAGCGCGTACACCAAACTTACATGCAGCCCGGTAAGGGCTATATCTCTATTAATCTGCTCTTAAGTTTAGAGGTGCCTCGGCTCACTCTTCGGCCATTTTTAATCTTTGACGAAGAGAAGAGAATCTTATATAAGTCATCGGCGCTGAACGAACAGGTGTTTCTATAATAAGCCGGTGTTTCATCGTTCGTCGTTTTGGAGGTTGTTATGCAATTCGAACATTTTGGTATCAACGTGCCGGACGCTGCTGCGATGGCCGAGTGGTACGTAAAAAACTGCGGCATGAAAATAGTTCGAGCTATTCCCCAGGCGAACCAGACGCATTTTCTGGCTGACGAAAAAGGCCGGGTTATGATGGAAATATATACCAATCCGAAATCCGCGGTTCCCGACCATTCGGCGGAGCACCCGCTGCGTTTTCACTTTGCTTTTGCGGTGCCAAACCCTGCGGCACTAAAGGATAAGCTGGTAGCAGCGGGGGCGACGGTGGTCGAGGAGCTGAAAATGGATGACGATTCTTATTTGATAATGATGCGCGACCCCTGGGGTGTGCCTTTGCAGTTGTGCAAGCGGGCCAGGCCGATGGTATAATTGCCGTCGGATGTGCTCAACCGGGTTAATATAGTTAACAAATGGTGTAATCAAATAGGAGGCTAAAAAATGGAAATGCGTTATGTTGCCGACCCTGTTCGGTTTGAAAGAATGAATTCGCAGGAGTTAAGGGACAGCTTTCTGATAGATAATCTGTTCTCATCCGGCAGAATAGATTTAGTATATTCATTCGATGACAGGGCGATAATCGGTTCGGCTGTTCCGAGCGAAGGGGTGTTGGAACTTGAGGCCGGCGAAGAGTTGGCCTGTGACTATTTTGCCGAGCGGCGAGAGATTGGTGTTATCAATGTCGGTTCTAAGGGCATCATCACTGTGGACGGCAGGAAGTTTACGATGGGCACAAAGGACGTGCTATATATTGGAAAGGGCAGCAAGGACGTTAAATTCGAAAGTGCCGACGGCAAAAAGCCTGCCAAATTCTATTTGGTAAGTTACCCCGCTCATGCAGAGTATCCCACGATGCAGGCAAAGCAATCCGAAGCTGAACCGCTCCAACTCGGCAGTGACGAGTGCTCCAATAAAAGAACCATATACAAGTATATTCATCCGGACGGTATAAAGAGCTGTCAGCTTGTAATGGGATGTACAGACCTTGCTTCAGGTAACGTCTGGAATACTATGCCCGGCCATACGCACGCAAGAAGAACGGAAATCTACATGTACTTCGGAGTGGATTCTGATTCCGTCGTGGCGCATTTCATAGGCAAACCCGACCAGACAAGGCACATCATTGTCAGAAACCAGCAGGCCGTCCTTTCGCCGAGCTGGTCTATTCACGGCGGTGCCGGCCTGAAAAAATACAGCTTTGTCTGGTCTATGGGCGGTGAAAATCAGGCGTTCGCCGACATGCAGGCCTTTTCACTGGAACAGTTAAGATAAACCTAACCTCAAAAAGTATGACAGGAAAAGAAAAATGATTCTGGATAAATTCAAACTCGACGGCAAGGTCGCAATTGTTACCGGCTCAGCGAGAGGATTGGGACAGGCCATGGCTGTGGGCCTAGCGGAGGCCGGGGCTGATATTGCCCTGGTTGATATACTTGATATGAGCCAGACTCAAAAGCACATTGAAAAGCTCGGTCGACAATGTATTGCGATAAAAGCTGACCTGAGCTCAAAAGACTGCGTTGAAGAAATCGTCGATACCACAGAAAAGAGCCTCGGCGGCATTAATATCCTGGTTAACAACGCGGGCATAATTCGACGAGCGCCACTTGTCGAGTTCAGTGAAAAAGACTGGGACGATGTGATGAATGTAAATGTTCGAACCCTTTTCTTTTTGAGCCAGGAAGTTGCAAAGGTGTTTATCAAACAGGGACGCGGGGGGAAAATCATAAATACAGCCTCAATGCTCAGCTTTCAGGGCGGCATATTTGTTCCTTCATATACCGCCTCGAAAAGTGCAGTGGCAGGTCTTACCAGGTTGATGGCTAATGAATTGTCAAAGGAAAACATTAACGTAAACGCCATAGCACCCGGCTATATGGCCACCGATAACACAGCACTACTGAGGAACGACCCCGTACGAAGCAAGGCCATACTTGACAGAATTCCGGCAGGGCGGTGGGGTGAACCTGAAGACCTTAAAGGGGCTGTTGTATTTTTGGCATCCGAGGCCGTATCGTATCTGCAAGGTGCTATAATACCTGTCGACGGCGGCTGGCTTACACGATAGATGAGTAAATTAAAAAGTCATGAATTTTACTGAACAAGATAGAGAAGCAATAGATAATATCATTCGGAAGTCCTCTGAAGTTAATATAAATCTCTCGGGAGCAAAGGTTCGGCGGACTTCATCTCGCGTTTGTCTCGGTGTAGAGCATGGTGACTATAACGGGACCGAGTTGTTCGGTGTGGGCACCGACAGGTTTATCTGGTTCGCCTATAAGCCGAATTCAAGCAATCACATGAGGCTTTACAGCGCAAATTTTCCACAGGATGGTATGATTGAATACAAACTCGGCAATATCCCTGTACCGGTCTCAGCTCAGGTCGCTGATACGTGGGCGAGATTTCCCTACGGCGTAGATTACATACTTAATAAGCGCGGTTATAAGCTGAAAACCGGTATCAATGGGATTGTTTATGGAAATATCCCCGGAGGTGGAATGTCGCGAAGCGCTTCTTTGACGCTAAATCTGATACTTTCAATTTTAGATGCCAACACAATCAAAGTTGATGACCACTTCGATATAGTCGGCATGGTCCAGGCTGTCGAAAATGAGTATATAGGTTCTCCGTGCGGCGAGCTCGACCAGATTATGATTTTGTTCGCGCGACAAGACGCCGGTGTTCATTATAAGCCTAAGACCAGGTCGGTTGACTATATTCCCTTCCGTGTTGGCGGTGATGATTTTCGTATAGTAATACTTGACACAGGAACGGTTCGCCTGGGCCTAGAGAAATCAACCTATAGAAAGCGCCGGGCTGAATGCGAAAAATTGGTCGGCCTTGTATGCAAGGCCGGCTTCGAAATAGATACCCTGGCTGATGTAAAAAGCCATGAGCTCTATGATAAAATAATGAGCCGGTTTGCGGGAGAATATCCTGAATTGTGCGAACGTCTGAGATATATTTATCATGCACAACAAAGGTTTTACGAAATGCTTGATGCGTGGAAAAAGGGTGATATTCGGACAGTGGGGCGATTGTTCAATGAAGATAGTATTGGACTTAGAGACCAGTACAAGATTTCGGGACCGCAGCTCGAAGCAATGTGTGATATTGCACGGCAGGTGCCGGGCGTATTGGGAGCGAGAATGCTCGGCGGTGGAGATAAGGGCGCCGCGGGAGCGCTGGTAAAAACTGACGGCATAGAGGCATTGATAGAAGCAGTTGGACAAGAATATCCTCGCAGATATCCTGAATACGCCGAAAAATTTTCTGTACACGTGTGCAGCCTGACCAACGGCGTGCAGGCCTTAGGCAAGATTGGGCAGGGGCGGATTTGAACCGCCGACACACGGATTTTCAGTCCGTTGCTCTACCAACTGAGCTACCTACCCATACCCGGCAAAACCATCAATATATCAAAAACAGAAATCATTGCAAGCCAATATCTTTCGAACTTATCAACTGGACTGATTGGCGATTAGGACTGTTAGCGTACTGAATTTGAGCCGGGCTATGAGTCCATTCAATGCGTCTATTTTTGTTTGTAAGTTTAGTTCCGACGGCGCATCTTATAAGTAATAGCCTATAGAATATAAACGACGGTTTTTTATGGTCCAAAGTAAGGATATGAAATATGAAAAAAATGATGATTATGACACTAAGTGTATTGACGATGCTGACCATAGCGTTCGCAGTATCTGAAAAAGCGGCCACTGAGCCCAATTCGGTACGGGCCGAACTTACCATCCTCGCGCTGCCGGCGCAGACCGTACTTTACACAATAGTACGAGGTCACTATCAAAAAACCGGCCAGGCGGTAGGCGAGCTGTTTGCGCTGGCGGGTAAGAAAGCTATTCAGCCGACCGGTTCACCTACTTGAACAATCCCGAATTTGTTTCGAGCGAGCATTGGCTGACAGAAATCCGTATCCCCGTCGCAAGTGACGCGCTTAAACTGGCTGGAACCTTGGGAGAGATGATAGATGTCAAAGAGATTCCCGCGATGGCTTATGCCGTGGCCGTCAAACCGGAGGGCATGTCGGAGCCGACAGAGGTTTATGAAGAACTTCATAGATGGCTGATACAGCAGGGATACACGCAAGTAGAGTTCCCCTCGGAGCTTATACTTTCTAATGCGCAGGCCGGCGATTATACGCAGATGAAGTCCGAGATAATGATTCCCGTAGAAAAAGCTTCTGTGCGTAACAAGTAAAGGTCTTGGTATGATTAACCCGCGGCTTGTTGAGTGATGACGCAGGTTCTGATGGCCCGTGACAAGCCCCGCCTGACAGCGCATATCAACTTGATTTGACGCTGGTCAAAGCTTTGGCCGGAAAGTTTGTAGAGCAGTATGAACCCGGCAACTAGTTCATTAGCTGCGATTGGTACGGTTATTACCGAACTATCTTTAAGCACCGCCGGACTGACTTGTAGCCCCATCTGAAGCAACCCATCCAGATTACAGGGGCGGTTGACCTTGATGATGGACTCGACCAGTTCGCTCGTAAAGTATTGCTCTAATCGGCGCGCCTCGTCAGTGCCGTTTGTATTGCAGTCGAATGCGTATAGTTGGAAGTTGGCCTGCTGACTGAGGAAAAAAGTGAGGTTCACATCCGGGATTTGCTTTTTTATCACAGAGGCACAGGTGCAAAACAGGCTATCCAGGTCGTGGACGTCTATCAATGACTCGTAAAACTTGCCTGCAAAGGTCAGCGTTCTTACTGTATCGAGAAAGTCATTATGAGAGGCGATTATGTCATTGCACAGCAGGTCAATCTGGGCGGCCTGTTTTTTACGCTGGCGGTTCAGATGCCTGACGAGCAGTCGTATTCTACTGTTGCGTTTTGAGTCCTTCATTAAACCCTTCTCCAAAGTAACGGCAGGGGCCCGACTCCGCTCTGGGATTCGGCATTAAGACGTAAGTTCTTTAAAAACAGGGTCATAAAAAAAGGCCGCTTAAATGCGGCCCTATAAACAAGGGTGTATCAGTTTTATGTGTTTGTCTTTTTCTACCAACTCCGACTGCAACGTTTATGCCGGCCGGCTTTTCTCGGACTTAACGTTCCTCCGGTTCGAAAAATGTCACTTCAGTCTCGACCGTCTTTCATTCGGTCATATCACTGATGAAAGCATCCGCCTCTGCTATGGAAGCCTCCATTTCAGCAACCAGCGACGCTACATCCGCCTCGATAGTTACAAGCTCGTCCTGAAGTGAAGCGACGGCCCTGGCATTGAGGTGGTGTTTTAAGTAAAGCACCTGGTCACGAAATGCGCTGAGCACCGGTTCCATCTTTGATTCAGCCCGTTTCATTGCCGTAATCAGCTTCGCATAGCTTTGCTTTGTCCGCGTCAGGAGCTGTTCGTCCGATTTCCGGTAGCTCTCATTGGTATATTGGTCGAGCTCCTTTTCCCACTCCCTGAACAGGGCCTCGGCCACGTCCTGCACGGCATCTATACGGTCGCTTACCCTGGCGGCTTTTGTCTCACTTTTGTCCAGCTCGGACTTTAGCTGGTCGTATTTCTTCTGGAGCTCACCGCCTTCGAAGGTCACTACCTCGCTGAATTTTTCCAGGGCCGACTTGAACTGCTCCTTGGCCTGCTCCTGGGCATCGCGGCTTTCCTCGACCCGCTCGACAAGGATATCGCGTTTGTGATACCCGAAGGTCTCCATCGTTTTGTAGTATGTCTGTTGACAGCCAAACAAACCAAGCAGACTGAACATGAAGCCAAGAGTAATACACTTTTTCATAAGTTTCCTCTTTTCAAAAGTTCCCATATGACTGGCTCCTTCTTCAACTGTTCTGATAATTTTAGGTGTTCCGTGGAGCAAATCAAGCGAAAACATGACCTTCGTATCATAAACGACGTTAGTCACCGATGGTTTTCTGCAGAACCTCGCCCCAGTCGATATCGCTTGCCTTGGGAATCTCTGGTACCGCAATTTCGCCTTTCTTGCTTATTGGCAAGGGCAAAACACCAGCGCCGGGTGCATCAACCAGCAATTCCACCTGAGCTTCGTAAGGTATTTTAGTGCCTGGCCGTATGTCTTTGAATGCTCTAATCAAATCTAAGTACTTAACATCGGCCTGCAGGGGGACAACTGCGCTTTTCTTGGCGGGAATACTTGCGCTTGCCCCTGCCTCACCCGCCAGGAGCTGACTACCTCGGCTATTGAGTTTGTAATTGAGGTTCGTAAGCGGCAGAGACACGGGATAAGGGTTATTTACTTCAATGTCGAACAGCAGCGTTGCTGCTTCCAGAGAAACATCCCCGAAGTTGATAGATTTTATACTTGCTGTGGGCTTAGGAACACCGAGCATATTGTTTATATCAGCACAACTGCCGGCAAGAAATAAAAGTAATAATGCTGCTAATGTTATTCCCCAATTGTTTTTCATTATTTCGCCCTTTTATATGATAAAACTGTCCTTTATTCCTTTGCATCCGGCTTGGTTCAGAGTTTTACGGGGTTGCACAGATTTCGAGGCTTGGCGGCTACCCTGCCGCATTTTTTGCATACAAACCTGGACTCACGGACCAGCTTCCTGTACTCAGAGGGGTCGCGGTCCTGTATGCCCAGGTTAACCAGATAGCATAAATGTTTGTTGTGTCCTGAATGGGGTAGTTTAAATTTTGCCATACCGGTCCTTTCAAAAGGCAGATTTGGATGTTCGTATAGTCTTTTTCATTAGCTCAGAAATTCGAGATTTATCTTTTCAAAGGCCGATTCTTTTTGTCGGGTAAATTCCAACCCCCGGCCTGTGACTATGTCGTGCTGTTCCTTAACGAATTCTAAATACTGCAGAATGGCCCATGCCGTGTTATCCCATTTCATCTGATATCCCCGCCTGTGCGCTCTTTTTTCCATCGCCAGTCTTTTCGCTCGGTTGAAAACAAGATAATCCAGCGCCTGGGCAATCTGTTCTACGCAGTCCTGCCCCGGGTCAACCAGAATGCCCCTTGCATGGGAGCCGATTACCAATCCCTTTTGCCTCAGGTTATCCGCGTCCAGCAGTTCCACAGCATACCCGAATTTTGTGGCAATGGCGACTCGTCCCGAACCTACCGTATCGGCCAAAACGCCGCTGGATATCTGTTGTATGTTCAGATAAGGCAGCACCATAACATTGGTCGCGCCGTATAACTTCATCAGGGCATTTTCATCTAAAAACGTATCCCACAAAACAATATCACAACAGCTCAGTTCATCGGGCGACAATTCTTTCAGCCTGCACCAGCGAACGTCCGCCTCGGCAAGGGCTTTGTCCATATCGGCCTTGAACTGCTCATACGGCTTGCCGCCTTCAGCCTGAACGAACTCGGGGTGACATTGCCCTGCAATAAGGTAGACAATCTGATTTCTCTGCTTCTCGGTGAGCGACTCATTGACAAATTTACCATAGGCCCGGATTCCGTACGGCAGGCCTTTGTCCGGCGATTGCAGTCCGAGCGTAGTTACAAGGAACTTGTTTTCGAGATGCAGTTGTTGCTTGATTTCCAGCCGGTCGTATTGCGAAGGATTCTGCATTCTTATACCGTGGTCGATGTGTTTTATCTTCGTGCGGTCGATTTTGTAAGTGTCTGATTCGAGGATATCGACGGCGCTTCGCGTGGGGACAAGCAGGCCGTCTGTATACCGGGCCAGTTCCTGCAGCACCGACTTCTGGTGCTCGTCTGGACTGTCCAGCACCGTGTGCAGATAGGCCATGGTTACAAGCCCCGCGGTTCGCAGGGACTTTGCCATTTCGATAAAGTTTTTACCTTCTCCGTCCTTACCCGGCCCGGCCGGGTCAAGCCCATATTCGTGCTGGAGCAATACCACAGTCGGGCTGTGGCTTTCCTGTGCCCTCGAGGCGATAGTCTCGGCGACTTCCCTCCATGAATGTGGATTATACTGGTCAATGACAAGGTCCACCGGGATGTTGTACGTCAAACCTTCCTTATCGATGGCGGCGACACGCACATAGCCGACTTCGCCGGTAAAGCCGGCTAACGCATTGGC
>Ga0315537_1002608_pt1 | contig 13685 bp, 13 predicted proteins | sample SalMarSW160270MG_FD_203091 | JGI IMG/M metagenome (GOLD analysis project Ga0315537, IMG submission 203091) | Salt marsh sediment microbial communities from the Plum Island Ecosystem LTER, Massachusetts, United States - Salt Marsh Sediment SW1602-70 ... | reverse complement strand
AGGTGTTGTCGTATAAGTTGAATGAGACCACGGTATTAGAGCCGTTTTGCGCGGTGCGTGGAAACTCGGATAGAAGGCTGAACCAATCAAACAAATTTTAACTTGACAGGCCTGGCTTCATAGAAGAACACAGAGGTCACAGAGACGAAAAAGATTAAGGATGCTCGATACTTGATACTGGACTCGCCTGCGGCGAGCAGGGGTGTAAAGAGAAGTGAAGTTTCAGGTTTTCAAAGACGGTAAGGCGGTAGATAATTTCGACGTGACCGGCGCGTATCTTTTCGGCACGGATGGAATCGCCGTCCGCAAGGCGGAGATAGAATTTACCGACGGCTGTATCAGGTGCATCAGGAATAACCTCGATACGGCCGGTATGGTCCTGCTCTGGCCGGTCGAAGGTTTCGGAAAGGTCTTGCTGCCGACGACCTGTCTGCCTGGACGTGAACGGCCTTATTGTCTCAATGTCGAGCTTGTGCGCGGCAAGCTCATGCAGATAGTCAACAAGTGTGAAGACTGGGCCTACTTCGGCAAGGACGGCCTGGGACAGAAATTTGAAGAAGCGAGAGGGCTATTCATAAAGGCGCTTAACAATATTTCGGATATGCCGCTGGCCTCGAAGCTGGCGGACCAGGCCTTGAAGAAGGCTGTTATTTTTGCCGACCAGCTTGCCGCCAGACAGGCTGACGCCATGTTCAAAGTCCGTGCAAAGAATCGCGGCTTCGGCAAGGGGTGTCTGGGAGTTAATGTTGACCCGCAAAACATTACAAATCAGCAATACATCGACGGCCTCTGCGACCTGGTCAGTTACGTGACTGTGCCGATAGACTGGGCGAAGATTGAGAAGAACAAGGGCGAATACGATTTCTCCGAAGTGGACAAATGCGTTCTTGCTCTCGGCAAGAAGCATCTCGCTGTCGGAGCAGGACCGCTACTGCGTTTTGACGAGGCATGCCTTCCTAAGTGGCTTTTGGTGCAGAAGTATCCATTTGAGAAGATTCGCGAAAGCGCCTACCGCTTTGTCTGCGAAGCCGTCGTCAGATATGCCAATCGGATTCGCACGTGGTCGGTCGTCAGCGGGCTTAACTGCCACAACCACTTCGGCTTCAGCTTCGAGGAGGTTCTCGAGCTGACCCGCGCGGCTAACATGGCCGTGAAGTCTGTTGACGCCGGAATACGCAAGATAATCGAGGTCGAGAATCCGTGGGGCCAGTACTACGCATCCGTACCCGGCAGCATACCTCCGCTGGTCTATATGGATATGGTCGTGCAGAGCGGAATCAATTTCGACGCATTCGGCCTGAGAATGGATTTGGGTGAAAACAACTTAGGCACGCATACCCGTGACATGATGCAGATTTCAGCGATGCTGGACTATCTGGCGCCGACTGCAAAGTCGTTTTATATTGGAGATGTAGCTGTCCCGGCCAACAGTCCCGCTGATAGCGGCAGTAACACCGGTGACCAGGAGCGGTGGACCGCCTCCAGGCAGGCCCAATGGCTTGAGCAGTTTTACAAGATTGTCCTTAGTAAGCCTTTTGTCGAGTCGGTAATTTATTCCAATCTGGCGGACTCTCCCGACGCTCAAAAAAGACAAACGGGACTTTTGACAAAGGACTTTCAGCCCAAAAAGGCCTTCGAAAGTCTTAAGAAGCTTAGAGACCTTATACTGGCTTAATGAATCTTGATGGAACGAATCAAATGCAGGGCCAAATGATTACCGAGCGCACTGCCATAAGGCGTCCCACGGAGGATGCCGAACACGACACAATAGAGAGTCTTTCATACCTGCTGGCCTGTGTCGCAGCCCTTGCTCTTGCGATGTTCTTTTCGTTTGGCGTCCTCAAAAAGGCCGGCGAGGTTTCCGTTGTGCAACTGCAAACGCGGATAAATCCGAACGATGCGCCCGCCGCCAGCCTGGTTCGCCTGCCGCAGATAGGCGTGACCAGGGCCGAGAAAATAATAGCCTATCGACAGGCCGATACCGGCGACGAACCGGTTTTTACATGCCCTGATGATTTGCAAAAGGTAAAAGGCATCGGACGGGCGATTGCCGAACAATTGACCGATTACCTGAGTTTTGAATGAAATAAAATTGAAACCACAAATGAACACGAATAAACACGAAATTTATAGAAGAAAAGTTAGAACCATCAATTAACAAATTAACCAGCTAACTAAATTTGCAAAAGCATGGACGAGTGGGAAATAACCAAGCCGCTGGGACAATGCTGCGGGACCGGCAGGCAAATCGCACCGGGCGAAGAGTATTTTGCGGCGCTCGTCGAGACCGAAGGGGGTCTTGAGCGAAGAGACTTTTGCGACGAATACTGGCGGAGCAATACACCGGAAGTCTATTGCTACTGGAGGACTAGGCTTGCCGACCCTGAGCAAAAAAAGCATTTATTCGTCGATGACGAGATGCTCATGGCCTTTTTCGAAAGACTTGAACAGGACAGCGAACAGGAGAAAATAAACTTCAGATTCGTTATTATGCTCGTGCTGATGCGCAAAAGAAAACTTAAATATGATTCTACTATGTTCCGCGACGGTGCGGAAGTCTGGAAGCTAAGAGTCGTCGGCACCGACCAGTTCGTCGAAGTTATAAATCCGCATCTCGACGAGCAGCAAATACAGGAACTTTCCTTTCAGATAGGTGAAATTCTCAGGGTGGAACTATAATGAAATATCGAAACAGCTTTTCTTCGGGATTGCTTTTGCTTTATTTTTCTGTTTCTGTCGTACTGATTGGCTGCGCACCTGAAAAGAGCGAACCTGTCAGGCAATGTCCCGGCAAGAGCTCGACACAGCAGGCCCTTACCGCCCTTCAAACCTCGGCATCACAGTTGCGGTCCTTCGTCGCTTATGGCGACGGGCGCGTATCTTTCTACGAAGAAAAAAAGGACGAGCCCCGCAACGAAAGGATACCTACTATAAAGCTCTGGTTTGACCCGCCCGGGAATATGCGGTTCTGGGGCGAAGTCGCTTTTAATCCGAGGGGACTCGACGTCGGTTCCAACGAGCGCGAATTCTGGCTGGCTGCAAAGCCCAGGGAAATCGGCAATGTTTATATCTGGGGCCTGTGGTCCCAGCAGACCGAACAGGCCGATATGCTGCTCAGCCCGAAGGTCCTGCGTCAGGCCCTTGGTGTTATCGAGACAGAAGAGGATAAGCTCTGGTCTTTTTCGCCCAACCAGTCGGGCGATGTGCTTACCCTGTATGATGAGCAAGGCCGCATCGTCAGGCGGGTATATATCGATAATTGTCGGTATCGTATCAGCGGCATCGAATATTTCGACAAAAACCAGGAACTAACGGCTACGCTGCGACTGGACGACTATCGGAATCTGGACGAGATGTTCGTACCGGCCGCAATAAAGATTATAAACCATAATGTTGACGGTACCGCCGATACGTTCGAGATTAGATTGAAGTCGATTAAGCCTGCGGATAGAATAAAGGCCGCTATTTTCGAAAGACCGGATACCAAGGGATTCGAAGAGGTTCGGCAGATTATAAAAGGCCGGGCCATTAAGCACACCCAGCCTAATTAGGAGACGGCAATTTGGCACGAGCAAAGTTGAAAGATGCGATTAGCAGCAGCCTCGTTATACTCGACGGTGCGATGGGGACACAGCTCTTTGCCCGCGGCGTCGAGGCCGGTGTATGCAACGACTATCTTAATATTCGCTCGCCCGAGCTGGTTAAGGCCGTGCACGCCGACTACATTAAGGCAGGCAGCGACGCTATACTGACCAACACGTTCGGGGCCAATAAGTTTGCTCTGACACGGCATGGCCACGGCCGGCAGGTAGAGCAAATCAACGCCGCGGCTGCGAAGCTTGCGCGCAAGGTTGCCGGAGATGACCATTACGTGCTGGGTGATATCGGTCCGACCGGAGATTTCCTCGAACCTTTGGGTCAACTAAAGCCAAAAGAAGTCAAAGAAGCCTTTTCTGTTCAGGCCAAGACACTCGTCGATGCCGGCGTTGACGCGATGATTGTCGAGAGTATGACCGCCCTGGATGAAATCAAGCTGGCCGTTGAAGCTGCAAAAGATGCCGCAGGTGAGTTGCCTGTTTTTGCTTCGATGTCATTTGAAACGGCAGGTAGTGATTTCAAAACGATGATGGGTGTAGATGTCAAATCGTTTGTATCAGCGGTTGTTGGGCTGGGTGTCGATGCCGTAGGTTTCAATTGCGGTAAGATGTCGCTTGACAGTTACGTGGGCTTGGCCGGTCTGTTTGCGGTCCAGCTCAAGTCGATGGATTCTGATGTTAAACTGTTGGCCGAGCCGAACGCCGGGATTCCCGAAATCATCGACGGCAAAACTGTCTATAAAGTAACTCCGCAGAAATTCGCTGCGGCTGTGGCAAAAATCCGCGACGCCGGCTTTACCATTCTCGGCGGCTGTTGCGGAACGGGCCCGAGGTACATCAAGGCCATAACCCGAATCCTCCGCAAATAGTTCCCATCGAACCGGAACCGCGGCCCAAATAAGTGGTGACAGACTTTAACGGTTCCGTTAAAATGCGGTTTCCAGAAGAGAACGGCTCAGGAGCGCGGCGAAATGATACCAGTCGATACGTGGAAACCAATAAGTGCAGACATCGAGTTGCTTAATCGATGCAAGGATGCCATCAGGCAGGTGGTTCCCGATGCCGACGTAATCTTGTATGGCTCTCGTGCCCGCGGCGACGCTGACGAGTATTCCGACTACGATATTCTTGTGATCACCAGCGGCCCTGCGGATATACCAGTTCATAAAAAAATGATAGAAAGCATATACCCTCTTGAACTTGACACCGGTGCGGTTTTGACTTTGGCTATTTACAACAGACAGCAGTGGGATACGCCTCTTTATCGCGCTATGCCATTCCACGAAAATATCGATCGCGATGGGGTGATATTATGACAAAAGAAAAACGGGCATTGATTGAATATCGGATGGAACGGGCGCGCGAATCACTCGATGATGCGAGGATAATGTTCGATGCCAGTCGAATTAACGCCTACGTGAACCGGCTGTATTACGCCTGCTTTTATGCTGTCTCGGCGTTGCTGCTCACACGAGGTTTATCAACAAGCAAGCACGGCTATTTACGCTCATTGTTACACCGTGAGTTTGTTAAAACAGGTTTGATACCGAAGGATTTGGGCACACATTTTGACTTGTTATTTGATAATCGACATAAAGGCGATTATGAAGATTTTGTTCACTTCGAGGCCGAACAAGTCGCCGGGTGGTTAAAACCAACTGAGGAATTTGTTGACCATATCGACCGGCTGATAAAGGCGATTAAATAGGATAATGTTATAGTTTTCCTTGCACTGCTTTTTGAATAGCGGCTGCGATGGCTGAATCATCACCAAGGGAAACATGTCGCTCTTTATGCTCATCGATAGCGTATTCCAACGGCGTTCCACGCAATACTGTTTGCTTTACAAGCAGTTTCTTGCTTGGGAGAAGATATATTCTTGCTCCATATTTTGGACACTTAGATTTTGTGGTACTCATGATTTTTCTCCTAAGACTTTGACGATTTGGTCGATGGTTTTTTGTGTTGCACCCTGGTTTTTTCGGATGACTTCCTGGCCGTTGTGGGCGATATTTTTTCTGAATTGGGAGTCGGCGAGGCACTTCTGCATTATCTGTAATAACTGTTCATCATCTTTAACCATAATAGCACCGTTGCCTTCAAGCAGGGCGTTGACGGTCTGTTGGAAATTAAAGGCGTACGGGCCGAAAATGGTGCACCTGCCGAGCGCCGCAGCCTCTATCATATCCGAGCCGCCCATCGGCACAAGCGACCTGCCAACAAAAATGACAGTCGCAAGCGAATAAAACTTTCGCAAATCCCCCATAGTATCACCGAGGATAACTGATTGGATGCTCGATGCTGGATGCTCGATACTTGATTTATCTGCGGTTTTGTCTTTAATCCGGCTGTATTGAATCAGGTCGAAGCCGTTGTCCTTAATCAGGGCCGCAACCTCATCGAAGCGTTCAGGTTTTCGCGGGATTATCGCCAGGCGGAGGTCTTCAAATTCCTTGTGTTTTTTGAGCTTCTTATATACATCCAGTATAATTGCTTCCTCGTTGTTTCCCGTTCCGCCTGCTACCCATAAAGGAATTTTGAATTTTCTGAAAAGCTGAGATGTTAGAATATCCGCGCCTTCGACTTTATCGGTGATTTGGGCGGTGTCATATTTCAGCGAACCGGTTACTATTACTTTGTCGGCACTGCAGCCGAGCCGCCTGAACCTTTCGGCGTACTGCTCGGTCTGAGCCAGGATGCAGCTTACCTTTTCGAACATTTTTTTGACGAAAGGTTTGACTTTCATATACCGGCTCATACTCCGCTCGGTGACCCTGCCGTTAGCAACGACGACCGGCACGTTGAGCTCTGCCGCCGTTTGCGCGAAATTCGGCCAGACTTCGAGTTCCATCAGGATACAAATCGCCGGCCTGATGACCGAAAAGGCCCGCCGCATTATCCACGAAAAATCCAATGGGAAGTAACAAACCTGAAACTGTGAGCCGTAAAGTGCATTTGCCCTTGCAAAACCTGTGTCGGTCGTTGTGGTAATCAGTATTTCATACTGGCTGAACTTTTTTGACAATTGCTCCACGATGGTTAGCGTCGCATTGACCTCACCGACACTGACTGCGTGGAGCCAGATGCACTTCTTCTGCGGGTACTTTCTGGTTATTTTCCCAAATCGATGTCCCCACCCTATGCGGTATCGTCCATATCGCAGCCGCCGATAAATCAGCACAGGGCTGTACCCTGCCGCGACCAGAACGTAAATCAAATCCATTAAATACTTCATCGGCGCTACCTGCATATTAGAAGAGCTTAAATGATATGACGATGCTAAGGTGGTGTCAATTGTGCAGGGGCTTAATTTACTGTGCGATATTTGCGCCAAACTCTGCGTAATCGACCATGTCAACAATATGGTCCAGGTCCATATCAGCACCGCGGCAGTTGAAGCTCAACCAGTCACAACTGTTTAGCCATTCTGACGCAATTATCTCCAGGTCACGCAAATCCACAGACCAGTCCCGGTTGATGTCACCTGTGGCGAAGGGCGGCTCGGGATTATCCGGCGGCAGAGTGTACTCCGTTTTGACGTCAAAACTCAAAATTCCCTCTCTCATGTCTATTACAATTCTATTGAAGGGTGTATCGCTGAGATCCCACGTCGTTAAATTCATCGACGGACAGAGAAAGTTGCTGCCAAACACTCCGTCGAGGATTATCTCCTGCCCTGTCTCGTCAATAATACCAATATCGTGGACGCAAATCCGCGCATTCTGAAACACGATGTCATAACCGTTCAGCGTTGGTACAGAAAGACTGTCGATTTCAAAACCAGGCAGCTCTACTTGGCCTCCAATTCCGCCTATCGGAACCGTAAAATCCACCGGGACAAGTGGGTCACCGTTTTCATCCATTAACCCCAGGCTCTGGGCCTGTTCGTAGGAGCAAAGGCTAATCATCCCGCCGGTGTCCAATAACCAATCACCTGTACTGGAGCTGCCGTTGTACTGGGCCCTGATACCCATTATCAGCGGGTTGTAAGCCAACACCGGCAGCGGTGGAATGTTGCCCGGATTTTCCGGCGTGATGTATTTTTCAAAGCGCAGTGCAACGTTAATATCCACCGGCGGTATCGCCGGGTCGTTTGATTCTTTGATGTCGGCGATGAAATAGTCTTCCAGCGTGCTCAGTTTGGTGGGGTCGAGGACGACGACCTTCCCCGCCATGGCCGGCATTCCTATAATGTCGAGTGGTTCCATCGGCCATTCGGCGTACTCTTGGCTGACCTGGAATCGCCACTGCGGATTGAGAAGATAACGGCTGGGGTCATAGGGGTAGAGGTCGTCGTATGCGACAGTCCCCAAGTACAGCGGTTCGCTGACATCGAAATAGTCCTGCCCCCCGACGCCGACGTCAACGTACTGTGCGCCGTTCTCGAGCGATATTCCAAGGGCCTCGACCGTTTCGCGCGACAGTAACAGTCCTGAGGCGCCCGTATCCAGGAACGCCCAGTTCAGTTCGAACTGACCTTCGTATTCCAGCGGCGGGCCGTTTGCGTCCCGCTTCAACAAGAACAAAATCCTGGGTAAATCCAGAGCCGCCTCGTAAACACCTTCGAATACAAGGTCGCTGCACTCGGCGGTTCCGCACCAGATAACGGCTGTTACCGCCATGACAAATATGCTCTTATTAGCCCCAAGCCGCCCCATACGCTGCACTTGTACAAAAATTCCTTGTTTATTTCATTCTACCAGAATTTCGCCCGGATTGTTTGGCAAAAATAAATTAATAATCGCGAATGCGCCTAAATCCATCCACACACTTGACCTACGAGATAGTTTTAGTAATACTAAAGGCGCCTTTTCAGTCCCCGTAGCTCAATGGACAGAGCGTTGGCCTCCGGAGCCAAAGGTTGTAGGTTCGACTCCTATCGGGGACGTTTAGCGTTACACTAAGTCCGGGACAATCTTCGCGGAAGGTTTGCTATTTTCCAATGACGAGGATTTAGAGCTACCAGGAACCCCAGCCGACAGGATAGGCAACAGAATCAGTACTGATATAGACTCGGGTCTTTTTTGCCCAATCCAGTGCCGCACCGCTTAATTTTTTGTTTCCACAATTAAGATATGCTGTAGCAATGATTCTGTCACCTTTTGCGTTGAGGGTATCAATAAGTTCTTTTGTAATTTCTTCTTTGCCAAGAGCGATGAAAGCATATAGTGCATTCTTAACGCTTCTGTCTTCATCAGACTTTAAATCGTTCAGCAATACCTGTTTTGTTCGGTCCCAGCTCTGTCTGAGCGTATTTCCATTTCTTTTAGCGACGAGAAAGTGCACTGTCTGGTCAATAGACTGGGGCGACCAGCCGAGTTCCTCCAAAGCATCTGTCGCCTCTTGAGCGGTATCCCAATGCTGTAGCTCTCCAACCAAAGCTGGAATAGCTCTTTTGTCCCCTATCTGGCCCAAGGCTTTGATTACTTCTATTCGAAGACGAATGTCCTGAGTTATACCTGTAGGGATGAATGGCTTCGCTGAAGAACTTGTTATCTCGCCAAGGTCTTCTGGTATGCCGCGTCGTGTATCACGGCCCTCATATTCCAATACAGCAACAAGAGAATTGACTGCACGGCCGTCTCTGAGCCTACCTAAAGCTTTTGCTGCTTCTATTCGGACTTCCCAATTATTTTCCCACAGCGCATACATTAGCGGGTCCAGGGCAGGATTGCTTATCTTGCCTAAGATTTCTGCTGCTGCTTCCCTGATATAGCTATTCCTGTCTTGTAATGCAGAAATTAACTGTTCCATGGCATGAATACCACCTATCTTAACCAGTGCTTCTGTTGCTGCCTGGCGAACGTCCGGGTCTATATCCTTCAATAGAACAATGAGCGGTTTTACCGCCTCGCTGTGTCCTATATTGCCTAATGTTTCAGCCGCTTCTTTTCGGATATCGCTGTTATTGTTTTCCAGCGCGAGAATAAGTGCCTGCACAGTACCTAAATCTCCAATCTTGACCAGTGTTTCTGTTGCCTCCTTTCGGACCTGTGGATTCTTATCACTCAGCACCCTGGTCAGAGCTTTGATGGTCACGCCATTGAGCTTTAAACACTCATCCCAGTCTTTCTTTGCTATAAAATAAAGTCGTTTTTCAGCTTCGTTACCAGCCTGCCAACCAAGCCTGTCAAGGGCTTCTGCGGCCTTTTGCCGGACGTCACTATCATCATCTTTCAAGACAGCGACAAGAGGCTCAACCGCATCGCTGTCTCCAATCCGGCCCAATGCTTCTGCCGCCTTTTCACGGACTTTCCAATTCGTATCATTCAGTGCGGCAACGAGAAGTTTTGTGGCACAGCTATCGCCTATACAACCTAAGGCATCCGCCGCCTTTTCACGGGTATAAGGATTGTTATCTGTTAACGCAACAATAAATGCTTGCGTGACACTAATGCCTCCTATCTTAATCAAGGCGTCTGCCGCTTTGGCCCGGACTCTATCGTTATCGTCTCTCAATGCAGCAACGAGTGGTTCAACCGCCGGATTTTCTATTCTGCCTAATGTTTCTGTTGCTTTCTTTCGAACCTGCGGGTTCTTGTCATTCATCACCCTAATCAGCTCTTTCATCGTCACAGAATTCATCTTTAAACATTTATCCCAGTCTCTTTTTGCTATAAAATAGATTTGCTGCTCGGCTTCATCTTTGGCCTGCCAGCCCAGTCTATCAAGTGCTTCCGCGGCCTTTTGCCGGACATCACTATCATCATCTTTCAATGCGGCGACAAGATGCCTGACTGCACGGCTGTCTCCAGTCCGGCCCAATGCTTGTGCAGCCTGCTCTCTTAAGCTGCTGTCAAAACTTTGTAACTGCTCAATCGAGCTTTCTGTCTTATCAACTTGACTGATAGTATTTATATATATATAAAATATCAATACTGATAGCGCAGCGGATAAAATCAGCGTGACAGGAAGAAATTTTTTTAAAGTCCTCATGAAATTTGGCTCATAAAGTACAAAGATACATAAGCACTCTAAATTATACATAGATTATATTATTTAACGCTTTAAAAGTCAAGGACTTATGTTATTATCTGGATATGAAAAATGAGACGATACGCAGAACTAAAGGCGATTGATTAAATTTGTCCATTATCACAGGGTTTTTTCGGCCGGAGATGGAGAAATGGATTAACCTGAGGCAGTCATTTGTGACAGATTTGGAATATATTTACGCCTCCGGAGCCAAAGGTTGCAGGTTCGACTCCTATCGGGGACGATAGCGGCTCTTATTCTGATACGAATGCCGTTATTTGTATCTGCGCAAGGCATTGCGCACAATGTGGTTGATGAACTCATTATAGCGAATACCTGCCTTTTCCGCGGCTTCGGCAACCTCTTCGCCGTAGGCAAGGTCCGGATTGGGATTAGCTTCGAGAACGACAATCCTGTTGTTCGGTGTTAGTCTCAGGTCTATTCGCCCGTAATCGCGAAGATGCAGGGCACGGTACACCTTTTTGCATGTCCGGTTGATGTCATTAAGGGTCTTCTCGTCGAGTTCGGCAAACCCAAACCGGATTTTCCATTTCTCTCTGAATTCAGCGTCCCATTTCACACGATAAGTAGCCATCAGTGGTCCGCCCTCTTCGCTTGCCTCAAAGGCACACTCACGAATCGGCAGCACCGTCAATTGCCTGTTGCCCAGTACGGTTACATAGAATTCGCGTCCTTCGATGTATTCTTCCGCGATAGCCGCCTGGTTCCATCTGTCGTGAACGAACCGTGCCCGTGCCGTCAGGGCGTCGGTGTCGTAAACGACTGACGCATTGGAGATGCCTTCGGAGCTATCTTCAAAGGCCGGTTTTACAACATACGGCCAGTGAATATTCTTAGGCACGCGAACTGCTTTACCGACCGGCACAGATAGAAAACCCGGCACACGAATTTTATGAAGGTTAAGCAGCTCCTTGCAAAGTCTCTTGTCCCTGCAAAGCATAAGTGCGGCAGGACCACTGCCCGTGTACGGCATCTCCAGCAATTCCAGCAGACCGGCAATACCCTGGTCAAGTTTTCGGTCGCCGTTAAACTCTTCGGTCAGGTTAAAAACAAGGTCACCCTTGTGTTCGGTCAGCTTTTCAACCAGAACGCCAACGTCGTTTATTGCGCCAACGACTGAAACTTTGTACCCGGTATCCCTCAGGGCCTCTATAACGTGATATTCCGTCTCGGTCTTTTCCTGCGGCGATTCGAACTGCGGGTCGTTTTCCGGGACCGTGGATTCATCGACTAAGACCGTAATTTTTAATTTTCGGGCCATTAGTGGCGTCCTTTCACCACTGCTCTGAATGTGTTGCTTGCTATAGTAGTCAGCAGTGCAGTTACTCCAATCAGGCTTTCAGACTCGCCGAGCTGAGTATGAAGCCCAAGGGTATCGCACCTTAGGATAAATTTGTTGAGTAACTGGCTTATATCGTATTTGCGATGTCCCGTCCAGCTTGTGACACTGTCGACAATCTGGCGTCTGTGTTGCCGCAACAGTTGCGATGCCTTTATTGCGGTGCCGCCGACCCTGATTTCGGAAAATATTTTCCTGAGGCTGTCGTCATAATAACCCTGAAATTCCGGGCCCAGAGTCCGGCGCTTGCGTTCATAATAGGCTAATAACGTGCTTCTCATTCGGTCGGCGCTGAAAGGAGGGTTGCGCTCGGCTTTTTTTGAGGGACGTTTGTTTCCTATTTTTTTTATCAAACCATCCACGTAATGCAGTTTCTTTATCACGGGCCAGCCTTTGTATTTGCTTTCCCAGTTGATATCCGGGTTGAGCCAAACTGCAAACGTCTCCGCGAAATCGTCATCCGGATGCGACTGTGCATAATGGTCGGCAAGGTGTACTACGAACCGCCGCGAGTAAGGCTGGAAATCGTAAGAATCGGAATAGTTGGTTGAGAATCGGCCGAACAACTGTCGCCAGCGTGTCCTGCGATATAACTCGTATGCGTAATTGAAGGCGTGCCCGCACTCATGCCGCAATAGCCGCATGAACTGTTTGTCGGTTCCGCCTTCAACGTCAAGCATCATTTTCTGCTCTATTCTTTTCAGGCTCGGATGAGCAAGAAAAAACGGGATACCAATCACCGGTATCTTATCCGGGCACAACCACTCGTCGGACAGATAGCATGGCGGACGAAAATCTATCCCCTTGGTCTGGAGCTCCTCGTATAGTTGTTTTGTCATGGGTTCAAGCGACGAGCCCCGGATACGCAGCTTCAAATCCATTATGCGCATTTGCAGAATCTCTTCCTCGGAGAGCTTGTCCAGCCTGACACGCCGAGATTTCTTCGCTGCGCACATCAGAATTACTCTATCAAAGCCATTACGACAAACGCCCTTTAAAGTCTGCATATCCAAAGGTCTTTTGAACCTTGAAACTACCATCCTTGCCGTCAAAGACTGCGATGTCCGGCAGAGCCAATCCATTAAACGCTGTGTTCTTGACCATTGTGTAATGGGCCATATCGTCGAAAATTAATTTATCTGCGACTTTCAAAGGCTCATTGAACGAATACTCGCCAATCACATCACCAGCAAGACAACTCCTGCCTGCCAGTCGGTAGGTGTACTTTTTGTCACCCGCCTTGCCCGCCCCCCGGACATTGGGGCGGTAGGGCATTTCGATAACATCCGGCATATGCGCCGCCGCGGAGGTATCGAGAATAGCAATTGGCTTGTCAGCCTGCATTATATCAAGCACCGCTGCAATCAGGTAGCCCGCATTAAGCGCAACCGCCTCGCCCGGCTCAAGATATACTTCAACTCCATAGTGCTTCTTAAAATCAATTATGAGCCTGCACAAAAGTTCAACGTCATAATCGGCCCTGGTGATATGATGTCCGCCGCCGAAATTCACCCATTTCAACTGGCCGAGGAGCCTGCCGAAGTGTTTCTCGACCGCTGCCAATGTCCGCTCCAGCGAGTCCGAATTCTTTTCGCAGAGAGTGTGAAAGTGCAGCCCGCAAACATACTCAGGCAGCTTGTCCGGCATCTGGCCAGGCCGAACACCCAATCGAGAGCCCGGCCCGCACGGATTGTATAAATCGACCTCGACCTCCGAGTGCATCGGGTTTACACGTAATCCGATTTCTATATTTT
>Ga0315537_1002605_pt1 | contig 13695 bp, 17 predicted proteins | sample SalMarSW160270MG_FD_203091 | JGI IMG/M metagenome (GOLD analysis project Ga0315537, IMG submission 203091) | Salt marsh sediment microbial communities from the Plum Island Ecosystem LTER, Massachusetts, United States - Salt Marsh Sediment SW1602-70 ... | reverse complement strand
CGATGCGGAAAAACGCATTCTCAACGCTGGCGTTGAAGAAATTGTCGCCACCGACAGCGTTCCCAGCCATGTCAGCAAAGTTTCACTTGCACCGTTAATCGCCAAGGCTTTGAAGGCGCAGAAAAGTGGCTAAACTCTTCTTTTTGCTGTCGGGCGAAAACGAGACTTTGCCAGCCGCCGAATTAACAGCCATTCTCGAAGCTGAAGGCTTCGCCTTTAAGCGTAAGGAAAAACTCGACCAAGTCGTAAGGCTCGACGCAGCCCAGACCAGCGTACAAGCCGTTCACCGCAGGTCAGCATATACCATGACAAGCGCTCTTGAACTGTTCACTTGCCAAGCCGAAGAAGCCACAATCACGAAAACAGCTGAAAAAACAGACTTCACAAAAACCCTAAACGCTGGAGAAAGCTTCGCCGTACGCATAAAACGCATAAAAGAACACGCGCCACAAGTCAGCACCGTGCCGCTCGAAGCAAAACTCGGCAAGCACATACTCCACAGCACATCAAAGACAAAAGTCAACCTGAAAACACCAGACAAAACATTCTTCGGAGTCTTAACCACCAACAAGCTAGTTTTCGGCATAAAACTCACAGAAATTAAACCTAAAACTTTCTCTGAACGTCGTCCAAGAAAAAAGCCCTTCTTCCACCCATCCGCAATGCCCTCCAAACTGGCACGGTGCATGGTCAACTTGGCACGCGCAAAGGCTGGTGAGATAGTGTTAGATCCTTTCTGTGGCACTGGAAGCGTAATGGTTGAAGCGGCGTTCATCGGCTGCCGCGTTTTGGGTTTAGATGTTCAACGGCGCATGGCAGAAGGCTGCCGAAAAAACCTCCAACATTTTAGCGTAGAACCAGAAGGCTTAGTGATTGCTGATTCCCGAAAACTGCCCCTAACACGAATCAACTGCCTTGTAACTGATCCGCCTTATGGAAGGTCGGCAACAACTATGAAGTCGACTACCAAGCAGATTGTTGAAGGCGTTCTCGGTTCAGCGCGTTCTTTGCTGCGCGAAGGGCAACGGATTTGTATAGCTTCGCCAAAGACATTAAATATTGCGCGAATAGGCGCAGAGTTAGGCTATAAGCATTTGGAGTCCCATTTCGCATATGTCCACAGGACTCTGACACGAGAGATAGCCGTGTTCGAAACAAAAGGTGTAACATGATGAGCATGCGCGTGATCTTCTTGGGAACCGCTGGCAGCGTTCCAACCGTCGAGAGGAGTTTGCCAGCCGTGCTCATAAAACGCCAAAACGAACAGTTAATGTTCGACTGCGGTGAAGGCGTCCAAAGACAGATGATAAAAGCTAAGGTGGGTTTCCACAAAAAAACGAAAATATTCATTTCGCACATGCACGGCGACCACGTTCTGGGTCTGCCTGGGCTGCTGCAGACCATGGCTTTGATGGACAGGCAAAAGAAAATTGAGATTTACGGTCCAGAGGGCGTGAAACAATTTTTAGAATGCGCCAGAGAAAGCTTGCAGTTCGGTTTGACATTTCCAGTTGAAATCCATGAGATTTACGATGCTGGCGTTATATGCGAAGAAAAGGACTACATTGTTGAAGCCGCAAAGTCAAACCATGTGGTTACGAGTTTGGCGTACGCGTTTGTGGAAAAACCTCGCCCGGGAAAATTCTATCCTGAAAAAGCCAGAGCCTTAGGCGTTCCTGAAGGCGAATTATGGTCAAGACTTCAACACGGTGAAAAAATAAAACTGCCAAATGGACAAGACATAAATCCTAACGCTGTCATGGGGTCGCCGAGACAGGGACGAAAAATCGTTTACACAGGCGATACAAGACCATTCAAAGGTTTTGCAAAATTCGCAGCTGGTGCGGACTTGGTTATTCACGACGCCACTTTTGACGACACGCTTAGCGAAAAAGCCGAGGTGGATGGGCACTCAACTCCATGTCAAGCGGCGCAACAAGCGAAGAAGGCGAAAGCAAAGAAACTGGTCTTAACGCATATCAGTGCGAGATACGCTGATGCAGGGCTGCTTTTGGAGCAGGCGCAAAAGTTTTTTAAAAACACATTGGTAGCTGAAGATTTCATGGAGTTGGAGTTGCCGCTTCTCGACAGTTAAGCCAGTAACTGCCGTAATTTTTGCAGGCTTTCTTTCACGTGTTCCGTAGACTCGACAATTACGGTTTTGTCGTAGGCTATTTCGCGCAGGGTTTCTGCGAACCGTTGCCAGTTGATTTTGCCGTAGCCTATTCCTAAGTGCTGGTCATTTTCGCCCATGTTGTCGCTAACGTGCATGTGTACAATTTTGTCCGGTAACTTCCTCAAGAAGGATTCTGTTTGTCCTTCAAGGTTTGCGTGTCCAACGTCTAAAGCAATGCCTACGTCATTTAAGCCAGTTTCTTTGTAGAACTTTTGGAAGTCTTCTGGTTGTTTCATGAGGAACCCGTATTTTTCAGGCAGATTTTCTATGACTATGTTTAATCCGTACTCTTCTGCGGTTTTATGCAGTTCGCGTATGCCTTTGATGTTTTGTTTCCAGTCTTCGCCGGGATAGAACGTGCTGATGCCTGTTTTGTTGCCTGGATGGAAAACCCAGAACTTGGCGTTTAGGGCATTGGCGTATGCCATGGACTCTTTTAGCCGTTTAAGTGAAGCAGTTAGGATGGGTTTTGATGGTGAGGCTATGTTTATGTCTGCGAAGGGCGCATGCACCGTGTATTCGATGCTGCGGGATTTGGCAGTCTGATTAAGCGTGGCAACTCGCTTTTTGTTAAGCTCGTGAAGGCCCTCATCAAGAACCTCAACGTAGCGAGTTTCAACCTTGTTTAAGCGTTTGACCATCTTGTCGAATGGTTCGCTTAGGCAGTAAAGCATGGAAAGACCAATCTTCGGTTTGGGCATGCGGTTCATCCTATTCAGGGGTTCGAGGTTTACTTTCGAACTCGCGCTTAATAACTCTAGTCTGAGATTGATGTGTCCACGGAGACTTATGCCCCTCGTTAACTAGTTTCAACATGGCGAAAAAGCGTCACTAGTGCTCGGGAAAGACTATAGCCCCCTTTTAAATACTCTAAACAGAGTGCAGACATTTGACGCGGTAGGCTCCTATCGGTTTCTCCAGCCCCTTTCCCTCCTATGTTTTTTGGTTGAGAAAACAGCCAATATGTGACCTATCCTCTACTGGTTTCTGCATTGATTGGCTATTAGGCGGCAAATATGCTGGTTTGGCGCTTACTGCTTAGAAAAAGATTATACCTTTTATATGAAGGCTGAAACCTGAGAGGCTCCGTCTCCAAATTCCTCAGGGTTTATTTGAATATGCTTATTTAGGAAGGTCCAAAGAATCGTTTTGCCATAAATCATAAGTTTTAGAGACAAAAAATAGTAGTTTAGAGAAAATTTAGAGACAGAGCCATCCAAAGTAATGAATTGTAAAGCTGTCATTTTAGGAGTTTGAGGAATTCTTCTTTTGTTAAGCCTGACTCTGCTATGATCGCCATTAGCAGTCCTCTTTTAATCTGTTCGTGCCTTGGAACAGGAACGATGCATTCATCTTTAACGAGGATTAGGTGGCTTCCTTTTTGTCGAGCAATCTGAAAACCAGCCTTTTCAAGGGCTTTAACGACCTCACGCCACGAGAGCAGAGGGAGCTTCGACAATTACCTCAGCCTTCTCGCCTTTAGCTTTACGACCGAGAAGTTTGGTTTTGACTTCCAAGTAGCCTTCTATGGCTTCCTTGATGTTTTTCAAGGCTTCCTCTCTTGTTTCGCCTTGACTTGCGACTGGAAGCTCTAAGCATTTAACTATAAAGCCGCCTTCCTCTGCGGATTCTAAGAAAACCGTGAATTTACGAGCAACCATGTGATCGCCAACAGCATAATAACTTGTGACTTACATATGAACCTATCTTTGGGATATAGCAGCGTCCTGTAACAGAAACATGCGTGCATAGAACAAAAATCCCAAACTATTTTGACGGCAGGAAGAGTCCGATTTCCGCGAGCAAGTTTGGAAAGAGACGCAAACCACATCTTTTAAGTATAAGTGTGTTATATTTTTCAAGCGTTGAAAGCCATGTCGTTCTCATGCGAAAGCATCGCCCGTCACGTTCTGCCGCTTTACCGAGCTTACGTCGCCAAAGAACTGGTCGAAAAATACGGTTACACGCAGGTGAACGCAGCCAAAAAACTCGGCACAACGCAACCCGCCATAAGCCAGTACCTATCTTCTAAACGTGGGCGAAAGAAAATCGCGAACTACAACGAGATTGCGCCGTTGGTGCAGAAAGCCTCTGTTAAGGTGGCAAAGCGCGTGGCGACAGCGGCTATGAGCAGGGACGAATTCACCGCGTCTTTCTGTGACCTGTGCCGAGAGTTGCAGAGAACCAAAAAAATCTGAAAACCGACGTGTGCTGCTTATTTTTCGGTTGGGCTGAGTTCTTCGAGGAGTTCTTTGGCTCGATCCATGCGGATTTTCCGTTCTTTCACCATTCTTTCCGCCACCAAATTTATCAGTTCTCCTTCTGCGCCTGCTGCCACGGCAATGTTTCTGGCGTGGAGCGACATGTGACCGCGCTGGATGCCCTCATGCGCCAACGCTCGCAATGCGGCGAGGTTTTGGGCTAAGCCGACGGCTGCGAGCACTTCGGCGAACTCGTTGGCTGTTTTTACGCCTAGGATTTTTACTGCAATTTTGGCTATAGGATGCGTTCGCACGGCACCGCCTATTAAGCCGACTGCCATGGGCAGTTCGATGAAGCCTTTGAGGTCACCGTTCTCGGTTTTTTCCCATGTGGACAGTGTGGTGTATTTTCCGTTCAGTGCGGCGTAAGCATGGGCTCCTGCCTCGATGGCGCGGTGGTCGTTGCCCGTGGCGAGGATGACGGCGATTATGCCGTTCATGGCGCCCTTGTTATGCGTAGCAGCACGGTAAGGGTCTGCCGCTGCAAACGCCGAAGCGTTAACGATGCCGTCTACGACTTCTTCGCCGCCCACGGCTTCTTTGGGCACGGTGCACCATGCTCGGGCTAAACGTTTCGTGGCTAGGTTGCTGATTATCCGCAGGTACACGCGACCGCCTGTGATTTGCTCTATCAGTGGTGCTACGGCTTCTGCCATGGTGTTGACGGCGTTGGCGCCCATGGCGTCGCGGCAGTCCACGTGCAACTCCACGATGAGCATGGGTCCGACCGTGGTTTGGATGATTTTGGCTTCAAGGTCTTTTGCGCCGCCGCCCACCGAAGCTAAAACGGGGTCCTGTTCGTTCGCCTTCTGGAGAATCGCCGCTTTGGATGCGAGGACGCGCTGCTTTGCCGCGTCTGGGTCTGCGAGGTCAACCACTTGGACCTGCCCAATCATAACGGGAGCGGTGCTGCTTGTGCGGAATCCGCCGCCCTCGCGAACCATCTTCGCGGCGTAGCTGGCTGCCGCCACCACGGAAGGCTCCTCGATAGCCATTGGGATGAGGTAGTCTTTGCCGTTGATTAGGAAGTTGACGCCGATGCCGAGTGGCAGGGGGAAGGCGCCGACCACGTTTTCTATCATGCGGTCAGCCATATCCAACGGGAGAGAACCTGTGTTCTGGAGCAGGGCGCATTCTTCATCGGATAAACTGGCAAACTCTTTGACGATGGCTAAGCGCTCCTCTGGGCTAAACTTGTAAAAACCAGATATCAAAGATGATTTTTTCATAGAGTCTGTGCACCACTTTAATTATAATGTGATATGTGTGTGAGCATAAAATATTTTCTTAATTGCTTTTATTATTAAAGACGTTAAAGTTTGAGTAAAAGCATGCCTTTTAAGACTTACCCTATTTCAGTCAACTATATAGACATGTCAGAAAAAACAAAAGATGGAACAAAGAGAAAAAAAGAAGGAGGCTATGGTGTCTGCACGTATGCTACTTGAACTTGGAAGGTTCCACCTGTTGCAGTTGACGCTTCTATATCAATTGTAAAGCTCAATATTCCAGAGGCAGCTAAGGTACCCGCAACAGTGTCTGTCGGGCTTTTCAGATCCAATGTATCTACATAAGGTCCTGTAGCTTCGTTGGTTGCGTAAACGTGTATTTGAGCTGTGGTAAAATCAGTTCCTGAAAGGGTAGTCAAGACACTTATCGTGTAGTCATAAGAAACTGCGTCATTGTTCGTCAGGAAAAGGGCATCAGTGAAATTAATTGGAACATCCTCTTCCACATTTAAGGTTATTGTTGCGGTGGATCCAACTATAGTTGCTGTAACACTTCCATTCGACCATACCAGTTTCGCGGAACCTACAGTGACAGTGCCATCAATGTACATATAACGATAAACATCAGCACTTGCCGTTGCTATGAATATTGCAGTTATAAGTAATGTCACGATTTTTAGGCTTTTCTTATATTTCGCATTCATTTTGTCTTTTTCACCTCCGTTTTCTGTTTTTTTCTCTAAGGGTTTCTTTCCATATTCGCACGATGATGTACAGGCTTACAGCTAAGACCAGCACACAGGATATTACAAGGGCTATGGCTGAAACTACGAAAACCCCCGTGCCCGATGAAGGATTATAGAGCGCGTAGATTGCTGCGCCTGTTATGCCGACGCCTGCGCCGAGAGCGATGTACCACCATTTTGGTTTGAAGAACATGTAGGTGCCGAAGCCGATGACGAAGGCGTCCAAGGCGACTATGCCGATGAAAGTGGTTTCCCATGAAGTTTGCGGCAATATTGCAATTGGATGCGTTGAAACGGCTGAGTAGCTTGCGAGGAAGAACGCGGTTACTGCGAAAGAGGGGAATGACACCGTGAGCAGGAAGGCTTTTGCGTAGTTGCCCATTTTCTTGATTATGCCAAGATAAGCGTTGATGGCTACGATGTTCGCTAAGGCTACGACAAGGTAGAGGAGGCTGAACCAGAAGCGCATATAAGCATCGAACATCGCCATGAACTCTTTGGCTACGATTAGTTGTCCGAAGCCAGCAAGCGACGCGACTTGGTACAGATATGGAAGTTGCCATGGAAAGTGTTTGTCCAGCAAGCATGACAGTAGGCTTGTAGCTAGGAAAAGGTCTATGCCCAGCAGTAAGAAGAATTCTGGCTGGAGTGGGGTTGCCATTGCTGTGCGCTCTCGTCGTCGAATTCGGATGTGGAGTCCGAACCCTTACGCGAAAAATATAGGGGAGACGCCAAGATAAATATTGTGTCGTAATATTCAATACGAGAGCTGCGTTCTTGCTAAGCACCATGCTTTCTCGGCATCGCAACCGCAGGAATCCCCAAACGCCTACTTATCTCCCTAGCCAACGTCACGCCATGACTCATCCGATAATTATCCGTGACCACCCGCTTAGGCTTAGAACGCCTAACATACTCAAGTAAACCACTAAAATCCGAATGATCACTCAACGCAACCAAATGCTCCCGTTCACCAATCTGCCTACACGGAGAATGAAACTCCCAACCACTAACACAAACACGGGAACCCTTCAAACCCACGCTGTTCCTAGCATTCATATGATAAAACGCAACGCATGGAAGATTCCCATCTAACAACTCCCTGCCCTCCTTATCAGTCGCAAGCGTCAAACTACCCAACCGCATCCCATGCTGTTCACAAACCTTAGAAACCCGAAAAACCTTTTCAGGCATAACAAACGGCACGCTCACGTCAGCACCGTGAAGAATCTGCATGATCTCCTGCAGTTTACCGTGATAACCAAAAACGTAAACCGAACCCTCCCTAAGCCTCTTCTCCACCATAGAAACCAGAAGCTCTCTCACGTCCAACTCAAAGGAACGCCTACACAAAGGGCTTCCATAAGTCGCTTCCACAACAAGAACATCACAGTCCAACAAAGGCTCCGTGCCGTCAACCCTAAAGTCTCCAGTATAAGCAACCCTGTTGCCACCAGCATCCTCAACCAAAACCTGAGCCGCACCCAAAATATGATCCGCCTTAACAAGCGTAACCCGCTCATCGCCGTACTCAATGGTTTCTCCATAATCCAGCACTTCAACTGAACCATCGTTAAGCGCAAGCGACCCATTCATAACCTCAACCAAGTCTCTTGTGGCCGCGGTCATCAGAACCTTCTCGCAACTTCTCAGACTACGCCTCAAACCAACCAGATGATCCGCATGAGCATGAGTGACAACCCTTAAAGGCCTAGTCTCATCAAACGCGTCACAGGCAACTGAATCACCTAACAAAACTGCACCCCGTTCAGTCACAGCAGCCTTTGCCGACAAGCCTTTCCCTCCCAACTTAAGCAGTTCGCGGGGCAAGCCAGTCAATAAGCTGCCTCGGATTTTCACATTCAATTGTGACTCTTATCGGACCCAGCGGAGATTCCGCCACTTCCTCCGAGAAGGAAACGTGACCAGCAAACGCCACCTGCTTATTAAGGCAGAAACCAATGGTCTGTCCTCGTATTCCTTCAAAAAGCGCCTTTCTTGCAGCATCACGAATGCGATCCGAGCGAAGCAAATTACGAAGTTTAACAAGCGCTTCCTGTCCTTTCGCCTCAGCCTTCAGAATGTTTCCCTTATAGGACGGCTTAATCTCTGTGGATACGTCGCCGAAAAGGTTTGCCACAGCAATGTTCACCTTTTCTTCACTCTCCGTGAGGTTGATTTCGGTTTCAACGCAAACTGCTATTTCTTCCATTTTTCATCAATAATCCTAAGGGTTTCCTTGACTTTAACTTTCACATCAGCCTTCTTATTCTCGTTTATTATGAAATGTTCAGCCATAGCTATAGCGTTTCCTAAACCCACACTGAGCTCGCGCATGTCACGTTCATAGAAAAGTTCCCGTCTGTCTGGGTCATCGCTTCTACGCCGGCGGTAGAGACGCTTAAACCGTGTTTCTGGTGAAGCATGCACCGTTATAAGGCTGAATTTAGAAAAATGCGCTTTGAAAGCGTCAACTTCGCTTAGGCTTCTCAAGCCGTCCACGATCACTTTTCCGCTTTTTTGCTGTTCTATCTTTGGAATGCACTTGTCAGCTATTATGCTGTCTCCTCCTTTTTCCCTCAACTCAAGCATCACTTTTCCAATGTTCTTCGGGGTTGGTTTCAACCCGCGCTTTTGTGTCTCTTCCCTAATTACATCACCCATGACAACGACGGCGTAGCCCTCCGCGCGAGCGGTCTCCACCACGAGAGATTTGCCCGACCCCGGCATTCCAGCTAGACCAACAACGATTTTGTCAGCGTTCATGTTGCACCCATTTATTTCTTACAATAGCAATATTTAACATTAAAAAGCATTTATGAGGGGAAAATGTAAAAAGTACCGAGGGAACAGAAATGCCCGAGCCTATAAGAAGTTTCTTGGCTTTCGATATAGAAAGCGACACGGTTTTGAACAGACTTGCTGCAGTGCAGCGTCTGCTGGTTCAGACGGGCGCAGACTTGAAAATTGTAGAACCGCAGAACATTCACATCACCGTCCGCTTTCTCGGAAACATCACGCCAGCGATGGTTGAAAAGATTTTTGACGCGATGCAGCAAGTCCAGTTTGCCCCGTTTAACGTGCAAATTAACGGCTTAGGCGCCTTTCCCGACCTGCGCTACCCAAGGGTCATTTGGGCTGGAATAACCGACGGCGCAGACCAGTTGAAAAATGTCTTCAGCCAGCTGGAACCTCGACTTCGCGGTTTAGGCTTCACTCCCGACCATAAAGGTTTCAGTCCACACTTGACAATCGCTCGCGTCAGGTCAGGAAGAAACAAAGCGCAATTAGCCGATTTTATCACCGAAAACGCGAACTACGACTTCGGTGCCATTAAAGCACAGTGCCTCCGCCTCAAAAAGAGCGACCTAACGCCTAAAGGACCTATTTACTCAACGCTTAAAGAGGTCTGCCCACAACCATAAGGTATCAGCCATGCAGAAACTAAACGCGATTTACGAAGAAATCTTGAAGAAAATCACGCCTACCCAAGCGGACAGAGCCAAAATAACAGCTCTAGCCAAAGAATTACAGCAGAAGGTAGCCCGTGCATGCGCGGAACACGGCGTTAAAGCCACAGTAAGGGTTGAAGGCTCCGTCGCAAAAGACACGTGGCTAAGAGAAGAACCCGAAATTGACATATTCATGCGCCTGCCAACCACGATACCTCGCAAGTCTCTTGGCAAAATCAGCCTAGAAATCGCGCGAAAAGCCACCGAAGGCGCGGAGCAAATTGAACGGTTCGCGGAGCACCCGTATCTGGAGGCGTTCATCGGCGATGTCAGAGTGAACATTGTTCCCTGCTACGACGTTAAACGCGGCGAATGGCTAAGCGCCACCGACAGGACACCTTTCCACACAGACTACGTGAAAAAACGCCTGAACAAAGCCCTACGTGACGAAGTGCGCCTGCTGAAAAAGTTCCTACAAGGCGTCAATGCCTACGGCGCTGAAATAAAAACAGGCGGCTTTAGCGGTTATCTCTGCGAGCTTTTGATCTTGCGTCACAAATCTTTCACCGAAACTTTACGTGCCTTTGCAAGCTGCACGCAACGAATGATCATAGACATTGAAGGCTACTATACAGGCAGGGAGAAAGAGCAGCGGCTTCTCTTCACGGAGCCGCTAGTTGTAGTTGACCCTGTGGATAAAGGAAGAAACGTGGCTTCCGCTGTCCAACCACAGAAACTCTACATGCTCGTTGGCGCAGCCAGAGCCTTTCTAAAAACGCCAAACACAAAGTTCTTTTACCCGCCAAAAGCTAAAGCCCTCTCAGCAGAAGCCTTAAGGAGTAAGCTGGAAAACCGCGGCGCTTCCCTCATATTTCTGACGCTTGGCAAAATAGAAGCGGTTCCCGACGTTCTATGGGGACAACTGTACAGGACGCAGCGGTCTTTGCGGAAGCTGGCTGAGCTTAACGACTTCAAAGTCCTCAGGGACGCTGTTTGGAGCGACGAAAAGACGCTTAGCATTTTTGTTTTTGAGCTTGAGCAGCGTGTTCTGCCAAGCGTTAAGAAGCATCTGGGACCGCCTCTGGAGCGAGAAAAGGAATGCGAAAAATTCCTGTCTAAATACGCCAGTAACGATGGCGTGGTTTCTGGACCCTATATTGAGGATGGCAGGTGGGTTGTGGAGTTGCGGCGAAAGGTCATGGATGCAGTTGAGTTTCTGAAAGAGAAATTAAAAGATGGTGGCAGAAACGTAGGCGCTGCGGAACTGATTTCACAAGCATTTCGGGAAAAACTCAGAATTCTGGTCAACAGTGAAGTAGTTGAAGTCTACCAGCGCAATGGGGAGTTTGCAGAGTTCTTAACAGGTTTTCTTTCTGGCAAGCCTTTTTGGCTAGACGCCGCTGAGGCTTAGTGCTATTAGCACGGCGCCGAGAAGCCAGCAGTAGAACGCGAAGAGGTAGAATTTCTTGCCCGCCAATACCTTCCAGAGAAGCTTTAATGCAAAATAGCTAACTACAAGCGACACAGCGATGCCGACGAGGATTTCCGTCAAACCAACGCCTGCAAGAGTTAGCGTTTCATGTTGCTCGTACAAGGTCAAGCCTAAAGCGCCAATTACTGCTGGAACAGAGAGCAAAAAGGAAAACGTGAAAGCTTTCTCGCGTCTTATTCCCAGCAAAAGCGCGATGGCGATCGTCAACCCGCTTCGTGATAATCCTGGAATCAAGGCTATGCCCTGAGCAGAGCCGATTGCCAAGGCTTCCATGTAGGTTATGTTTTCTTTTCGTTCCTGCCCAATTTTTGAAAAGTAAAGCACGACGCCGCAGGTTATGAAGGCACCAGCTATCGGCAGAAAATTGCTGAAGTACGTTTCTATGGCGTTGTTGAAGACGACGCCGATTAAGGCGGTGGGTATTGTTCCGACGATGATTAGGGGAATTAGTTTTCCATTTTCCGATTTGAAGTCTCCTTTTACGAGCGCTGCAAGGATGGTCTTGATGTCCTTTCGGAAAAAGAGAAGTATGATTATGAGCGTTCCTACGTGTAAGGTGACATCAAAGAGCAGGGGCACTGCCAAGCCCAAGAAACGTTCAGCTATTCGTAGATGACCCGTGCTGGATATAGGCAGCCATTCTGTCACGCCTTGGATGAAACCTAGTATTATTGCTTGAATTGGATCCATGCACAGCCCGCTGTTTCTCGCTTATTCGATCATTGTGTAACGGAGTGGTACCAGCTGATTATGTACTCGGGCAGCTTAAGCCCTCTTTGACCCAACCTTTCAGCTAATTTAACAGGCAATGGGCTCAAAACGTAGGCGGCTCTCGTGTAAAACCGCCGTGGCGTGCCTGCTTTTACTTTTTCCTCCAAGATTATTTTCAAGTCAGCTTTCTTGGCTAGGGTTGAATCTTTTGCGCTGGTTATCGCCAGCACATTGCCGTTAAACTTTTTCATCACGTCCGCCCAGATGATTACAGGTTTGGTTTCGCCGGAAAAAGACATCAGAATTTCAAGGTCTCCAGCCCTCGGGTGAGGAGTGTTAACGCCTCTGGTCACGTACACGTTGTCACCTAAGAAGCTTTTAATGTGGAACAGCCTTATACCCGCCATTTTAGCGATTTCATTCGCAGTGCCTTTTCCTCCTATGAACACGTTGGTTCGCTTTTCCAACAGGTCAACCAACTGCGTGTAGGTTTCCGACTTCACGTTAGCGTCTATCATGGCGCCTATCTTTTCAAACTCCTCCTTACAGAGTTTGAACACATCCTCTGCTTCCAAATTTCTAAAGATAGCTTCAATCATCATGCACAGAAGCAGGAGCGTGCCCAACTCGAATATATCGCCCATCATGCCTGTCTCGCTGTACTCGAATGAGGGTTTGGATTTTCCACGCCCCTTAATCTGCACCACATGTCCATGTTGACTTGTTATCTGAGCCAATGGTGATTCTAAACTGGAAGTCATCAACCCCATTGTAAACCTGGAGGTTTTCTTTTCTTCAATGTACCGTGCCAAGTCCTGTGCCATCACTAATGGGTCATCTGAATAGCCGCTGCCAGAATTTATTAGAAGCAGGGTCTTCTTGTAGCGTCGTTCAAGATCAGCCGCCGCATCGTACATGCTCTTGCCTGGAAACCCTGGGTCATCTGGGGTTAATACTACTTTGTTTCTCCAGCCTACTTGACTGAGGGCGATTTGGCTCATAGCCGCGTTTAGTGAATGAAGTGATCTGCCTGATCCTGCGCAGACAACGCAGTCAGCGGCTTTCAGGGCTTCATATAAGGGTGAAAGATTTTTTCGTCTGATGCTGAGGATGTTGTCTCGGATTTTGTTGACGTATCCTATACTGCTGATTTTGCTTTTGATGCGAACGGCACCTACTGCAACAATTTTCTGACACTCTATATTATTCTTGTGCTTCCCACGTTGGCTCGCCCTTGATTAGCGTGTTCATTTCGTATGTTGGATGCAGATAAATGGCGCGTTTTTGGACGACAAAGGCATAGGTGGTTTTTGACGCGTGCTTGCTTGCTAAATGTTTATATCGATTGGACTAATCAAGCAAGAAGACGGTGAGAGCTGATGTTGTCTCAGATGGGGCTTGAAAAGTTCGAGTTTCTTAGAAAAATGGCTCTAGAAAGAGGTGCTGTTGACGCAAAGATAATCACAGCAGATAAAATCGTTGTGGAGGACAGAATTGTGCTCAAATGCAAGGTCGGCTGCACCCAATACGGGAAGAATCTGACGTGCCCGCCATACACGCCCACGGCTGAGGAATTCCGAAAAGTTGTCAGAGAGTACAGTTACGCATTGTTCATGAAGTTTAGATCG
>Ga0315537_1002604_pt1 | contig 13702 bp, 12 predicted proteins | sample SalMarSW160270MG_FD_203091 | JGI IMG/M metagenome (GOLD analysis project Ga0315537, IMG submission 203091) | Salt marsh sediment microbial communities from the Plum Island Ecosystem LTER, Massachusetts, United States - Salt Marsh Sediment SW1602-70 ... | reverse complement strand
CTGTCCCCAGTTTTAACTGCTTTAGATTATGCATTTTATGGTCGAAGTTTTGTTTTAGTTTGTGCATGTGTTCACATTCACAAAGTTTATTGTTGTTCCGAATAAAAGAAAGTCTTGCAATCTATTATTTGCGTTCTCTGTGTATTTGTGCTTTTGCAACTTGGCTGGCTGCTCTCTGCCTGCCGAAAGGCATACTGTGGACTGTGGACCGGCTTTCGTCCTTTGGCTTCTGTTTTCTGGCTTCCGTGCTGCGGCGGGGTGCCTTTGCCCCGACGAGCTAATTTCTCCATAAAGAGTCCAAAGGACTGTCTTCTGTTCTCTACCGGCTGAGCGTTAATTGTTACGGCAGTTCACAATATACCTATCTGCCTTTTGGCCTCAATGCCTCAATTATCTTGTCGTACTCCGGATTTTCTATATATCCATCATCATAATACCACAATCCTGAAATAAGCTCTTTGTCGCCATATTCAAAACTACTGAAAGGCTTTTGATAATCCTCAGAATATGCTTGTACCCCAAAATGGACAAATCCTCCATGCATTTCCAACATAACGCGCCCACTGTTGTTCTCATCGATGTAGACATAGTTTGGTGCGAGATCCAGAATCGATTGTGGAAATCGTGATACAGCAGGGAGACGCCGACTCCTACTCAGATAATATCTCCCTGGTTTTAGCTCTCCTCTGGCAACCATTCGTGAAATCTCTCTGCAGGCCTCCAAGAGGGTCTGATGATCCGTCTTATACAATAGGCGTACCTGCTTTTGTTGCACATCTTTGGCACCGAAAAACAAGAATCCTCGAGCGACCAAATAATCACCCGCCATATAGCCAACAAAGATAACGACAGCCAAAATGATCACCGCAGCAATAACGATTACTTTAAGAGTCATTCTTTTATATCCCTTCTTCTTCATTACCAATCCTTTCTTGTACCGTATTCGTTGTATCCTTTATTAAACCAATACCACGTTCCGACTGAAGGTTGTACGGGATTACCTGCTTCGTCTTTATACGTTGCCTTCCAGTAAAAAACATAATAGTATGCTATATCGTATGGTACACCCAAGTGACTAAAAATATGTCCCCCGTTTATATAGTTGATTTCGACATTGTTAAATTCTCTACCCTTGTATTTCCAGCTTTTTATCTTGGAATCGTAGAATGGACTATCCCACTTGTTTTTTAGGTCTAAGGAGTGAATTAAGATATCAGTTCTCCAGCCAGGATAATTCCACCACCCATTTAGTCCATGGATTGTCGCTTTTAATATCCTGTCCAGTGTCCTATCTCCACTATCAAGCCGGGCTACTTCATCAATTAGCACGACTTGAACGCCAGCGATCATGTCGATTCTGAACTCGGGTACTTTGACATCACAGGCATCTGTGATATCACTACCGTCAGTGAGGCTAATGTTGAAGAATGCACCGTCGATGTCAACGTATTCAATGTACCACCTCTGGTAGTCATCCCCAAAGCCAACGTCATATAGCCAATCCGTAACATCACCGTAAGCGGTCGTCGCGTCAGGTTTGTCGGTTATACAATCAGTCGGGATTCGGACAGACATAGAAAAAAGCCCACTTGGGTCCGTATAACCCAACGGATTATTTCCACAATAGGCATAACAGTTGATGCCATCAACATAACCAACCGGGTCGGTCTGCATAAATCGGCCGATGTGTGGATTATAGTACCGGGCGCGGTAGTAGTAAAGACCTGTTTCGATATCGAATCTGCGGCCGGTGAACATGTAGGGATTGGCAAGGAAGTTGGGGTCTGAGGCCGCCACCTGGCCATAGGCGCTGTACTCGTAGCTCTGGCAGCTATCGCCGTTAGAATTACTCAAGGCCACCACGGAACTCAGGCCATCGAAGTGATAGTAGTAGGCCGTGTTACTATCGGCAGGTTGTCTTTTATCCATCCCCAAGCTCGTCCCGCTTTTTCGAGACTCGCTTGAGGCTGCCACCCCTCGCTCGGACCGTAGATGTATTTGCGTAAGAGGCCGCTGTCATCGTATTCAGCGATAACGTGGCCGCCATCACGCCTGTCAGTCCTAAGGAATCCTTGCGGAGAAGCGGATGTTTCCATCTCGGATAAACACTTTTGCCGTATCCGTGATAGTTGTAGTCTAACCTGCTGTATTATGGAAAATGCAGCGGTTTTATCAGCCCAGGGACAGTCCTATTGTTTTTGCAACGGAACGAATATGTGTGGCAGCCAGGCGGTATTCTTCTGCGTTTGGCAAGTGCTCTAACATTAGTGGAGTACGAGGTAGTTTGCTCAATTCTCTCAAAGTAAAGACAAAGTTTGAATTGCATTTGAGGATACAGCTGCTATAATTCGTGTTGCGTATCCTTCGGCCCATTCGACGGCGCTCAGGGCAGGCTACGCTCAGGACAGGTGTGGTATTACGCAAAAGACGTTATGCAAGATGTAGGATAGAAGAATTTAAGCTGAGGCAAGAAGTGAAGTTCCAGGTTTTTAAGAACGGTAAGGTTGTTGATAAATTCACATTATGCGGAGCTTATCTTTTCGGTGGTGACGGAATCGGTATCCGCCGAGCCCAGATTACCTTTAAGAACGGTTTTATCGAGTGTAAAAGGCCTAATCTGGAAACGGCAGGATTGGCTTTACTGTGGCCTATAAATGGTCTTGGCAAGGTGCTTTTGCCAACGACCTGCCTGCCTGAAAGAGAGCGTCCGTATAATTTGAATGTGGAGATAGCTCGTGCAAAGCTAATGCAAATTGTCAACAAGCGAGAGGACTGGTTGTTTTTTAACAGCATAGAGGATTTAGGAGATATTTGCAAAGAGGGCCAGGATTTATTTGTTCGGGCAATTCAAAATATTTCAGATGCGCCGCAATCGTCTAAACTGGCGGATGATTCACTTAAAAAAGCTATAGTTTTTTCTGAAAAGCTGGCAGTAAAACAGGGGGAGTCGCTTTTTGAGACAAGGAGCAAGAGCCATGGTTTTGGTCGAGGCTGCCTTGGATGCAGAGTGGACCCAGTGGAAATTGGTAATCCTATATACGTTGAGAAGCTTCTGGACTTGTTCGGTTCTGTAACGATTCCAATAAACTGGGCCCAGATAGAGTCTCATAAGGGCAGTTATGATTTTTCGGTGGTTGATGCCTGTGTTGATGTTCTTTGTGAAGAGAAATTGTCGCTCAGCGCAGGGCCGTTACTTTGTTTCTCAACAAAGTATCTTCCCAAGTGGCTGCTTCACAGCGGAGCAGGTTTTGAAAAGATACGAGAAGCGGCGTATCGATTCATTTCAGAGATAGTCGCTCGTTATTGTGGGGTTGTTAGTGCCTGGTGCGCCATAAGTGGTTTGAATGTGTTTAACCACTTTGGATTCAGGTTCGAGCAGATTTTGGAAATGACACGAGCGGCGAATATGGCTGTAAAACAGTGCAGCGACAGGGCTTTGAAGATAATAGAAATCAGCAACCCGTGGGGCGAATATTATACGACAATACCCAATAGTATTCCGCCATTAGTGTATATGGATATGGTAGTGCAGAGCGGGATTAATTTCGATGCGTTTGGTCTGCAAGTCCGATTTGGTAAAAATCAATCGGGTATGCACGTTAGAGATATGATGCAAATATCGGCAATTCTGGATTCCTTTGGTCCTATAGCCAAGCCTTTGTATGTGACCGATGTGGAAGTTCCGAGCCAAAATGGTTCCGGTTTGCAGGACGGAAAAGTTGCAGGCATATGGCATGAGGAGTGGAACCAGCTGCGTCAGGGGCAATGGATTGAGCAGTTCTGTAAAATAGCGCTCAGCAAATCGTTTGTTAACTCGGTGACATATTCGAACCTCACCGATACAGAGTGTGGTACCATAGCCAACAGCGGTCTGTTGACGTCCAAGCTCGAAGCCAAAGAATCATATCGAATGTTGAAGAAGCTGCACGACGGCATTTTCAGCCGGTAGATAAGTCATGGCTCGTGTTTTGTGGGTCGAAGGAGCGGCGCAATACAATATGAGAGAAGCCGGGCAAAAGAGGATTCAATCATTTGCGTTTGTTATCAGTGTTTGTGTGGCGGCTTGCGTATCCCTGGGCTTTGTTTCTGAATTTGTTGGGGCTGGTCAAGCCAGCAAAATTGAATTAGAGGGCCGAATAAATCCGAACGATGCGTCCATAGCGAGTTTGGTGAGATTACCAGGCGTAAGCGTTGGACGAGCCGGGGCAATAGTAGCGTACCGCGAAAATTTCAGTGGGAAAGACGGTGAAAGTCCAGCCTTTCGAAATTGCAATGATTTGCAAAAAGTCAGAGGCATAGGGCCTAAAACGGCACAAAATATGAGCGAATGGCTGAAATTTGAATAAGAATTGAGTATAGAATCGGCCGATTCGGGTATCATCAAGATGGATAAGCCCTGATACGTGTATAGATTGTCCAGGAAATATTGGTTAATAGAAGTGACAATGTTTTTCAAACGATTAATCCCTTTATCACTGGTAGTGCTATCGACAATTTTCGCCGGCTGTTCGCAGCAGCAGATAACCGAGCAGCAAATCATTAATACGGCGAAAGCGATTCATAAAAAGGCGCTAACCCTTGACACCCACGTTGACATTCCTGGTGCTCAGTACGCCACAGAGGCGCTTGATCCGGGGATAGACAATCCGAAACTCAAATGCGACCTGGTTAAAATGAATAAAGGCGAAGTAGATGGCGTGTTCCTGGCTGTATTCGTTGGACAGAAAAAGCGCGACGCCGAAGGATACAAAAACGCATATGAATCTGCGATGGTTAAATTTGAGGCGATACACCGTTTGGCTGAAAAGATGTATCCCGACCGGTGTGAGCTTGCCACATCGCCCGGGGAGGTTGAACGGATTGCAAAAACCGGCAAAAGAGTTATTATGATCGGCATAGAGAACGGGTTTGCAATTGGCAAAGACCTGTCAAATGTTGAAAGGTTTTACAATCTTGGTGCCCGATATATTACGTTGAGCCATAATGGCCACAATGATATTTGTGACTCCTGCAATCCGAGGAAGAAACTTGGTGACAAGAAAGCTGAGCACAATGGCCTAAGCAAATTCGGCGAAAAAGTCGTTGCGGAGATGAACCGGCTTGGGATTATAGCTGATGTATCTCATATTTCTGTAGAGTCCTTCTATGATCTTATCAAGGTCTCGAAGGCGCCGATTATCGCCTCACATTCGGGATGCCGCGCACTGGCCGAACATTCGAGGAATTTAGACGATGAGCAATTGAAGGCGCTTGCACAAAATGGAGGTGTTATTCAAGTTGTAGCGCTCGGGGGCTTTTTGAAACTGGGTTCACCGCCGCCTGCCGACGTAAAAATTTATGTTGACCATATAGACCATGCGGTTAAGGTTGCGGGAATCGAGCACGTTGGTATCGGTACTGATTTTGACGGCGGTGGTGGTATTGCGGGTTTTAATGACCACTCCGAAGCGTTGAATGTTACTATTGAGCTCGTTAGACGGGGATACTCCGAAGAGGATATTTCAAAGATATGGGGAGCTAATTTTCTCCGTGTCTGGCGCGAAGTGGAAAAAGTAGCACAAGAATTGCAAAAAGGCCCTAAAGATGGATGAGTGTGAAAAGAATAAGCCGCTTGAGCAATATTGTGGCACAGGTGGAAAAAACGAATCCGTCGACGGGGGAAGGATTGGCGTCGTCGGTTCTGCTCCGGTTCCTTCCAGCCGTGCCAGAGCCACGGCTCGGCAGGTTGCCGCACTGATACTGTTGTTAGCCGTGTCCCTCATGTTGCCGCTGGTTAACTTAGGTGAGCCCGAGCTCGGCAGCCCGCACGAGGCCCGCGTGGTAATGACCGGTCATAACATGGCCGAGTCCGGCGACTGGTTAGTGCCCTACTTTAATGGGGCTTTGCGTTTGCAAAAGCCAGCGCTGCCTTACTGGACCATTGCGGTTCTGGCCAAAACCTTTGGGCCGCTGGACGAGTGGTTATTCCGCCTGCCCTCGGCACTGATGGGCATAGGAGGTGTTATACTAACACTGCTTATAGCACGGATTGTGTTTGATTGGAAAACCGGACTTGTTGCGGCACTAATCCAGTCGCTTACGATAAAATATGTAATCGAATCCCGGTTGGCAAGGGTTGATATCTACCTGACATTTTGGGTGTTGGTCTCTTTGTTTTTACTGTCGGTGATTTTTTTCGGCAAGCGGCGTCGAGACTGGCTTTGGCTGTTTCTCTGGGCTGCCATAGCAATGGGCTTTTTGGCCAAGTGGATTGCGGTGTTTATATTCGTGATGCCCCCAATGTTGTACGGTCTTCTGGCTTACCCGGAACGCCGAGCTCGTCTGAAGTGGCACTTGCTGGGGGTGTTCATCTTTTCGTTGTTGGCGCTATCGTGGGTGGCACTGCTTGTCAACAGGTTAGGCTGGGAAACTGTGCAAACGGGTTGGGCAGGCGAGATTAGCGAAAATGTTACGTCGGCGTATCACCGAGCCAATCATGGGATATTCTATTACCTTGGGCAGCTTTTTGTGCTGAGCTTTCCCTGGTCTGCTCTGGTTCCGGTGGCATTGACGGTTCCGTTTTGGCCTCAGTCCAAGCCCGAGAGACGTAAACTGCTTTGGTTAGCGTTGACCGTTTTTCTGGCTATAGCAGCCTTGTCGCTGGTCAGTAAAAAGAAAGCCGATTACCTTCTTCCGGCGTTGCCGTTTATGACGATATTAGCAGCGAAAGCGTGGGAAATCCTGACCGATGAGATTTCGGCGTACCAAGGTGAGAAAGGGAAAATCCGGCGTGGTGCACTCGGTATATCGCAAGCAGCGATTTTTGTTTTGGCCGGAGTGGCCGTTTTGGCTTACTGTTTCTTCGACGACGAGATGCAGCGATATGCTGCAATTACTGTCTCTGGCCTGAGCTTGGGCATAGGGGGGATTGTAGCCGGCTATTTCATCTATAAGGGCAAAGGATGGCCGGCGCTCGTGTCATTGTTTTTCGGTACAGCCATTTTTGGTCACGTGCTTTTTGGGATTTTTCTGCCCAGTGAAACTCGGATTTCATCTGCAGATTTTGGTCGGAGCATAGCAGAGGTTGTTGGCGAATCGCCGCTGGTTTATTTCAACGGCCAGGATGACACATTGATATATCATCTGGACCGCACGATTCCCCGGGAAAACGAGGTAGAGCAATTACGCAGTTTTGTTGAGAAACATCCCGATACGTTTGTTCTTTCGCGAGGCAAACATCTCGATGCCGCCCGTGAAGTTACGGAGCATATTGTTCTGCACCATCCGAATTTTCGGGACGTTTCCATACCATTGCCTGGTAAAGACGATATAGCCTTCGACATTTATCTATTGCACCACGGTGATTCAGTTGGGCCGGTGAGTGAGTATGCCAGTTTTTCTCCTGAGCCGCCTGACTGGTTAAACGTAAAGAATTTGTGGTTGGCGTTTGGATTTATGGCCCAGGGGATGTTTTTCAGCCGCTTCCTGTTACAATGGATTGTTTCTGAAAAGAAAAAGAAATCAGTAATACCGGTAGGGTTTTGGTGGCTTAGTCTTGCAGGTGGGATAATGCTTTTTAGCTATGCTGTTCACCGCATGGACCCGGTTTTTATTGTCGGCCAGGGAACTGGGGTCTTTATTTATCTGCGGAATCTGTACTTTATTTATGCCAAGCGCCCATCGCAGGGATTGCCGCGTCCGGAGGAATCTGGGCCGATTCAATAGCGTAATGTGTGCTGCTTATGGAGATAGCAATGTGTTGTGCAAAATTGCAGGTTAGGCATATATTATTTAAGAAAATTGTTTTTTTGATTTTCTTAAATAATCCTGCAACTGTTCATTGTGCAAGAGCTTACTGTTTGGAAAGAAAAAAACAAAAAACGTTTTTTTCTTTCCAAAGTATGCCTAACCTGCAATTTTGCAGAAGCCTTGGAGATAGCTATGGCAGGAGAGCAGGCCGTTGAGATTTCGGTGGTTGTTCCCGCTTATAACGAAGAGCAGAACATTACTGCGATACTGGAACGGATCAAAGAGGTATTCGAGCCCTTAGGGCGCTCTTTCGAGGTTGTGATGGTCGATGACGGCAGCACAGATAAGACCCTTGAGCTTTTGCAGGAACAGAAACGGTCGAAGTTGTGGCTTCGAATAATTGCTCTCGACCGCCATTACGGGCAAACTTGTGCCATGTCTGCGGGCTTTAAGGCTGCTTGTGGGGCAGTCATCGCCACGCTGGATGCCGACCTTCAAAACGATCCGGTGGAAATTCCTCGCTTAATCGAAATGCTTAATGGGTGTGATGCGGTAACCGGCTGGCGTGTTAAGCGGGCAGACCCCTGGCTGCGGCGGGTATCCACCCGTATCGCTAATAGTGTGCGGAATAAACTCTCCGGCGAATCGATTCACGACTCTGCCTGCTCGCTGAAGGTTTATAAGAGGAAATGTCTTGAGGGCTTGACACTCTATGAGGGGATGCATCGTTTCATGCCCACCCTCCTGAAGATGAGGGGCTTCAAAGTTGTGGAGGTTCCGGTTTCGCACCATCTGCGTAATGCCGGCAAGGCCAAATATGGCGTGTGGAATCGAGCGTTGCGGGCCTTTGTGGACCTGCTTGTTGTGAGATGGATGAAAAAACGGTATATCGACTATCAAGCCCGTGAGCTCTAAATAGCAGGGAAAAGAATGGATGAATGGGAAATTAATAAGCCATTAGGGCAATGCTACGGCACCGGTAGAAAAATTGAATACGGAGAAGAATATTTTGGTGCTCTTGTAGAAACCGGCGAAGGACTGCAAAGGCGGGATTTTTGCGCAGATTACTGGGAGGAAGAAAAGCCGAATGTGTTTTGTTACTGGAAAACAAGACTGCCACACTCCAGCCAGAAAAAGCAGATATTCGTTGATGATGAGATGCTGCTGGCCTTTTTTGAACGGTTGGGCAAAGAGACTGAGCAGGAGAAGGTAAATTTTCGGTTTGTTTTGGCTTTAATTCTAATGCGGAAAAGGCGGCTGAAATACGATGCGACCAGAGTCGAAGACGCCAAAGAAATCTGGCGTTTGAGGATAGTAGGCGAGAAACAGATTATTGAGGTGATAAATCCACATCTCGATGAGGAGCAAATCGAGCAGTTATCATCACAGATAGGTCAAATATTACAGGCGGATTTGTAAGTGCGTATTGCGTATCTCGTATTGCGTATTGCGAAAATGGATTCCTGCTCCCCGAGCGGAGTCGAGGACAAGTTTCGCAGGAATGACAATTAATAAAATCTTCCCCTAAGTGTCGGGATGAGTGGTCGAGAAAGCGGATTCGGAGTTTGCTAAGATGCCAAGAAAATTTATTCCATTCATTGTTGTAGTAATACTGCTTTTTGCCGGCTGTGCGCCCGAGATTCAGGCGCCGATGGAGGTCGTTCCGGGCAAAGAATCTGTAGCCGAGGCGTTGTCTGTTCTGAAAGCACGCTCACAAAAAGCGGTGCCACTGCTGGCTAAGGGCCGGTGCCTGTTGCAGTATTATGATGCAGAAAAGAAGAAGCCTAACAAGGAACCACTTACGGTTCGAGTTTTGATGAAACCGCCTGTTGAAATTTACCTGCAGGGTGATGCGACTCTTGTCCCCAAGGCGGTAGTTCTCGGCTCGAATGAACGTGAGTTTTGGCTTGCATTAAAGCCGAATGAAATCAGCACTTACTGGTGGGGCCAATGGTCTGAACAGGTTTCTTCCGAAGGGCTTACGATAAATCCCAGAACTGTCTTAGAAGCTATTGGGGTTGTGGAAATAAAAGCGGAGGAGAATTGGTCTTTGTCAAATGAAGGCGCTTTTGATGTGCTTACAAGACGAGAGCCCGCGTTCTTGCTTTCGCAAGCCCCCGCGTCTCCCGACGCGAGTCGGGGCGGCGGGCAAGAAAGCACGGGGGTAGTAACCAAGAAGATATACATCTACAGCCGTGATTATCTGGTAAGGAAGATTGAGTACTTCGATTCGAATGGTCAAGCTGTGGCTTATACGGAATTAGAGGGTTACAAAGAGGTATCTGATGGATTTTTTGTGCCTGCCTTGATAAATATTATCGCATACAGGCAGAACAGCGACGAAGATTCACTCAATATTAATCTTCACCTTATGTCTATAAAACCGAAGGAAATCACTGAGGGGATGCAGAATTTCTTTTTCAATCGTCCTGAGCCGCGAGGATTTGAGCATGTTTTGGTAAACGAGGGAGGAAAGTGGATTGAACAACAGCAGTAAATGAGAATGAAGGAGCTTGTTTATGTCCAGAATGAGTCTGAAAGAGAGAATAAGTGGGGGGATATTTTTGTTGGACGGCGCGATGGGAACCCAGTTGATTGCTCGCGGGATTGAAGTGGGCAAGTGTAATGATTATCTAAATGTCGAGTCGCCTGATGTTGTTTTTGATATTCACCGCAGCTACTTCGAGGCGGGCAGTGATGCGGTTCTTACCAATACATTCGGGGCCAATAAATATGCTTTGGGACGGCATAGGTTGGCAGAGGAGGCTGCTAAAATAAATAGTGCAGGCGCCCGGATAGCACGAAAGGCAGGTGGCCAGGAAAAGTATGTATTGGGTGATATTGGGCCGAGCGGAGATTTTTTGGAGCCTTTGGGAAGCCTGAAGCCGGAGGATTTGAAAGAAGCTTTTGCCCGGCAGGCAAAGGCGCTTTTGGATGGCGGTGTGGACGGTTTTATAATCGAAACGATGACTGCTCTCGACGAGGTGACAATTGCAATCGAGGCGGTGAAATCTGTCGGTGGGGCAGTGCCGGTGCTTGCGTCGATGTCTTTTGACAGGGCCGGCGATGATTTCAAAACCATGATGGGCGTTGACGTCGAAACGGCGGTTGCAAAGATAGTTTCGTTGGATGTTGACGCAGTAGGATTCAATTGTGGTACAGTGTCACTTGATGAGTATATAGAGCTGGCGGAGAAGTTTGTTTCGGCGGTGCAGGCGCTGTCGGCCGATGTGATAGTTTATGCTGAGCCTAATGCGGGCAAGCCGGAATTAGTCGAAGACCAGGCGGTTTACAAGGTATCGCCTGAGGATTTTGCAGCGGCGGTTGAGAAAATACATTCGACCGGTGTGAGCATTATCGGCGGCTGCTGCGGAACCAGTCCAGGGCATATTAAGGCAGTGGCTATGAAATTGAAATAATACCGACGTATTATTTGTCCAATTCTTCCCGAAGGGTTTGTGGTAGTGTTTCTTCAAGCTTCGGATACTTCTCTATGATGCGAAAAATATCGGCTAAATCCTTTTGCCGTTTGCTCTTTCGCCGCGACGTATCCATATACGCCCATACTTTACCCTGTAATACATCTTCAAGGCGTGCGACCTTCATTCTGTAACCCAGCACATTCCTATCGGCCGCAATTGAAACAAACCTCTGGTACCGCGGGTCGGTCTGTAGTCGAATCCGCAGGTCAGAGCTGTTGCTGGTGATGTTCACGCTATGCTCGAATTGCTCAACCTTTAAGCCGTGTTCTTTGGCTGCTCTGCAAATAGCTCCGATGCCTTCAGCCGCTGCGACGATGTCCAAATCAAGGCTCACGACAGGTTCAACATAAGCGTTTATGGCAAGGCCTCCGATTAGGCAATATTGCGAACCCGTTTTAGTGAGAATGTCCAGAAGTATCTGGATGATGTCCGATTTGGCGTTTGCCAGACAGTTTATGAATTCCTTACCTGTCATCAGATTTCTTTCTTCGAGCGAACCATATAGTTAAAAAACATTTTGCCAAATAAATCAACTGGATACCGCTCAGGGCAGGCTTTTTTCGCTCAGGACAGGTTCTGCGGGAATGACAGAAATATCAAGCATTGAGAAATACGGCGATTTGGTCGATGCTTTTTGCGGTGGCGCCCTGGTTTTTTCTTATTACTTCTTGGCCGTTTTTGGCAATTTCCTGGGCAAAGTCTGATTCACTGAGGCATTTTTGTAATGTCTGTAGCAATTCCTGTTTGTCTTTGACCATAATGGCGCCGTTGTCTTTAAGAAGTACGTCAACGGTCTGCTTAAAATTAAAGGCGTGCGGGCCGAAGATAGTGCATTTGCCGAGAGCGGCGGCTTCGGTCATATCGGAGCCGCCCATCGGTACGAGGGAGCGGCCAACGAAGATTATCGTTGCGAGTGAGTAAAACTTTCGTAAGTCACCCATCGTGTCACCCAGGATTATCGTATCAATTGATGATTGATTATTGATTATTGATTTTTCTGTGCTCTCTGTGGTCAATTTCTTTATGTGGCTGTACCGAACCAAGGACAAAGCTCGGCTTTCTATGAGCTGTGCAACTTCGTTGAATCTTTCAGGTTTACGGGGCACTATTGCCAAGCGCAGGTCGCTGAACTGTTTTTGTTGTTTTAGGTTCTGATAGACGTCAAGCAATATTTTTTCTTCATCGTTTCCGGTGGCGCCTGCGACCCACAATCTTTCATCGTTAATATTTATTTGAGCAGCAAGAAGGTCGGCACCTTCAACCTTGTCGGCGATCTGGGCGGTGTCGTATTTCAGCGAGCCGGTCACAATCACTTTTTCATCCGTGCAGCCGAGCTCTGTGAAACGCTGGGCGTATTGTTCAGTCTGTGCGAGAATGAGACTGATTTTGCTGAAGAATTTCTTAGCGATTGGCTTTATTCTTTTGTATGCGGGGTAGCTTTTGTCGCTTATTCGGCCATTGACCACGATGACAGGAACATTTAACTGCTGTGCGATTTGCACAAAATTAGGCCACACTTCCAGCTCCATCAGCAGACAGATTGCCGGGCGAATATTGCTGAATGCACGTCGCATTGTCCAGGAAAAATCAAAGGGGAAAAAGAAAACCTGGTGTTTCTCACTGAAAAGGTTGGTAGCACGGGCAAAGCCGGTATCGGTGGTGGTGCTGATTACGATTTCGAAATTGCCGAATTTGTTTTCAAGCTCTTTAATGATTGTCTTTGCTGCGTTGACTTCGCCTACACTTACGGCGTGGAGCCAGATACATTTTTTTGTGGGACTTCTACGGGTGATTTTACCAAATCGCTGGTCCCAGCCGGTGCGGTAACGTTTGTGCCTGACGGCTCGATATATAACCACAGGGCTATAAGCCGCCGCAGCTAATAAATACAGCAAATCAACGGCGAATCTCATTTGGTCATCCTAATAAAAGGAGTAAACGGGTTAAGAATCGGTAAATGATATTTATAAAGCACGACTATGTCAAACAATTGCCTGACTGTGTAAGCGGGGGTGTGGCCAGATTTTTTGGAAAGCGATTTTTTGTTCATTTTAGCCTTTGAAGAAATTGGCCCATTCGACTCCTTCGACCTTGCTCAGGACAGGTGCGCTCAGGGCAGGCTTTGATTGGGTTTGAATTGGGTTTGTTTTGGGTTTGTTTTTTGGGCTGCGAAAACATCATTTCTTCTGTAATCCTTTGTTAAAGTTAAGTTTACGTTCATTTTGGGCATTTCGGAAATTGGGTTTGTTTATTCGGACTATAAAATCATCTTTTTTTCTGTAATCCTCTATAACATATAAGTTTACATTCATTTTGGCTTTTCGGAGATTGGGTTTGTTTGGGTTTGAATTGGGTTTGTTTTTTCCACTTAACCAAGTGTCCAATTTTTCATATATACTTTTCATATAAGAGTTTACGTTAATTTGAGCGTACTTGACATTGGGTTTGTTTTGCATAAAAAGTAGCTGATTTGTAGAGGACTCTCTACAGAT
>Ga0315537_1002603_pt1 | contig 13707 bp, 12 predicted proteins | sample SalMarSW160270MG_FD_203091 | JGI IMG/M metagenome (GOLD analysis project Ga0315537, IMG submission 203091) | Salt marsh sediment microbial communities from the Plum Island Ecosystem LTER, Massachusetts, United States - Salt Marsh Sediment SW1602-70 ... | reverse complement strand
CAAAGTGTTGGTTAATATATCATAAACTGCTCTATAGCCGAAAAACTCTCCCGTTTTAGGTTGGGGCACAGGAACTTCGTTGTTGTTCGCTGTTATGAAAATAAAACCCTCGCCGCTGACCAATTTTTTATCTTTACCGGATAGTAAGCCTTTCATGTGCTGCAAGGTTAGAACACGGTCGGCATTTAAAACCCGAGTGTTTCGGTCCCTGATATAAGCCAGAGATGTTGCCCCGACCGCTACGGGGTATAGCGCTATAGCAATAATAGTGAATTTGGCAGGCAAAATCAGCCAGACAATTGTCACTGCAACGCCTGCGCCGAAAATAAGGCCGGTCCAGAAGACCGCCTTGGCTTCAACCGCCATGGCATCAGAGTAAACCCAGCGTAGCAGGACCAGCCATAAAAAGAAAAAGACCAAAAAAATAACAAATTCGACTATAGATAAATAGGTGCCGTACTGGATGTAAATTACTGCTAAATCTGGCATAAGATGCTCCATTACAAAATTTAAGCAATTGGGACCCCGCTTTGCGGGAAACCCTTCTCAAAGAATACCTTCGGCTGTAGTTCTGATGCCCTTGAGTGCCATCTTTAATTCATCTTTATTTGGTGCATATTTATACGCGTCCTTGGGGTCTATAGAACCATCTTTAACCAACTCGCAAAGGTTATCTGTAAGATCCTGCATGCCCTCCTGTTTCGAGCTTCGTATAACACTTGGTAGATCACTTTCACGTTCTTCTGAAATTAGTTTTCTAACAGCCGGATTTGCCAGCAGCACCTCTACAGCAGGTATTCTATCAATGCCTTCCTTTATACTCGGCAGCAATACCTGGCTGACGATCGACCGCAGTGCTATAGCTAAGGTCTGTCTGATCAGGTTTCGTTCTATCTGCGGGAACAGGTCTAAAAGACGGTGAACAGCCTGTGAAGCGTTTGCCGAGTGCAAAGTTCCAAAAACTAAATGGCCCGTTTCAGCAGCTCTCATGCCGGCTGCAACTGTCTTAGCATCCCGCATTTCACCGATAAATACAACATCTGGGTCTTGCCGCATAAGATATCTTAGAGCATCATCATAGTCCGGTACATCAAGGCCAATTTCTCTCTGCGACACTATCGCTTTTTGGTCCTTGAAGAGATATTCAATAGGGTCTTCGATGGTTATAATATGACATGAGCGGTTTCGGCTTACATAATCTATCATTGATGCTACTGTGGTGGTTTTACCGCAGCCGGTCGGCCCAACTACCAAAACTAGCCCCTGATTTGTATCGGCTATTGTTTCCAACACAGACGGCAGATGCAGCTCTTTGAAGGACGGCACATACGCGCTCACTCGCCTTGCCGCAAGGCTAATCACGCCACGCTGGCGGAATATGTTTATTCGGAAGCGATTCTCATCGTCAATTTCGTGAGCAAAATCAAGAGTGCCGTGTTGCAGGAAAAATTCTTTCTGATTAGGGGTAAGTATCTCGAATACCATCTCTTCCATTTGCTCTGGGGTTAATGCTTCACCAGTAGTATTTTTCAATTGCCCATAGAGGCGTAATTTTGCGGCTTGGCCGACCTTTAAATGCAGGTCGTTTGCATGGGTTTTTATTGCAGCCCTGAAAAACCGGTGCAGCTTCGGCTCATGGTCAAGTTTTTTATAAGTATCAATAGGTTGTTCAGGGCTCATAACTCATGCTAATTCCGAAGGTTACACAATAATCGCGTTACCGCCGGCTGATTTTATAATTTAGCTTCCCTTAAGCTGAACTTTTTACCCTAAGATTAGGAAAAAATACCTTTTACCCCTTTATTATAAGACATAGCTGTATATTGTCAAGTTTTGTGTATGGACTGCTTGGACGACATTAACGTTCTGAAAAGCCTGAAAATTTACAAAAAATACGTAAATTTGGGTTACAAATCCCTTGATATTATGATTAATTTTTGATATAATTACTTGAGGGTGCAAACTGTAAAAGCACCTTCTGGAGAGGGATAATTTAAATAAAAAGATTCTGCAAACCGTCATTGTGCACATCGAGAAGGGATTTTCATAACAATCGCGGTAGAACTATGGCCAACCGCTGTTGACCCACTTTTGAGGGGGCATATACAGACTTCGGGGACATAGGAAGAAAGGATGAAAAGAATGATTACTTCGATTATAAGAAATGCAAAGATTGTCTTTGTGGTGGCTATTATCCTCTTTACAAACATTTGTAACGCTTCCATTTCTGACGCGCTGGACACCACTTTGATTTTTGGCACCGGTGGCGATGCAGACTGGTTCAACCAGACCTTAACATCCTACTATGATGGAGACGCGGCGCAGAGCGGGGATATCAACAATAATCAAGAATCCTGGATGGAGACAACTGTGACCGGTCCTGGTGCATTGAGCTTTTACTGGAAGGTATCATCGGAAGCCAATTATGATTTTTTGGAGTTTTACATAGACGGCTCTCGTCAGAACCTTATCAGCGGTTCAGTTGACTGGCAGCAGATGGGCTACGCAATTTCTTCCGGCTCACATAACCTTGAATGGCGATATACTAAAGATAATAGTGTCAGTTCCGGTAGTGACTGCGGCTGGGTGGACAAAGTTGAATGGACACCAGGTGGCGAGCTTCCATCGACTACTGAATATATCTATTGTGCCGGTCTTTATACCGGAACGGTATGGAAACTTGACAAATCCGATCTGTCTAAAGCAGGTGAGAGTCCTTTTTATGGCTGGGCCTTATTACATGCTCTTGTTGAAGATGATGACTACGTCTATTGTGGCGGAGAAACCGATACTCCAAAGGTCTGGAAACTTGAAAAATCTGATCTATTAAAAGTCGATGAAAGTCCTGCTTATGGCGGGATTATCCGTGCTCTTGCCAAAGACGATAACTACATTTATTGTGCTGGTGACACTCAAAAAGCCTGGAAGCTCAACAAATCCGACTTGTCTCTCGTGGCGGAGAGTCCTGATTATGGGGGAGCTATTAACGCTCTTGCCGAAGACAATAGCTACATCTATTGTGGTGGATGGACTACTAAAAAAATCTGGAAGCTCAATAAATCCGACTTATCTTTCGTGGCGGAGAGTCCTGCGTATGGCTCTACAATTTGGGCTATAACCGCAGATGAAAATTACATATATTTTGGCGGCTACGGCACTAAAAAGGTCTGGAAGCTCAACAAATCCGACTTATCTAAAATCGCTGAAAGTACTGATTATGGCGGTGGAATTGGTGCACTTTGCGAAGACTCTGACTATGTTTACTGTGGAGGACAAACAAACCAAAAAGTTTGGAAGCTTAACAAATCTGATTTATCTAAAGTAATGGAAAGCATTGATTATGGGGGCGAGGTACGGGTTCTTGCCGAAGATTCTGGCTATGTTTATTGTGGTGGATATAACACTCAAAAAGTCTGGAAACTCGACAAATCTGATTTATCCAAAATAGCCGAAAGCATTGATTATGGTGGGGCTGTTCATGCAATTACCGGAGAAGAGGAGCCATCTTCTCCACCTCCACCGCCTTCTTCCGGCTCGTTACCTGAAGCGTTAGATACCACATTAACTTTTGGCACAGGCGGCGATGCAGAATGGTACGATCAGGCTTCAATATTCTACTATGATGGAGATGCAGCACAAAGCGGGCATATCTCCAATAATCAGGAATCCTGGATACAAACTACTGTGACCGGTCCTGGCACGTTGAGATTTTATTGGAAGGTATCATCAGAGGATAATTATGATTTTCTGGAGTTTTACATAGACGGCTATCGTCAGAACCTTATCAGCGGTTCGGTGGACTGGCAGCAAAAGAGCTATGCAATTACTTCCGGCTCACACATCTTAGTATGGAGATATATTAAGGATGGCAGCGTTAGTTCCAGTAGTGATTGTGGCTGGGTAGATAAGATAGAATGGACACCTGGAGATGAACCTCCGGCTCCACCTCCTTCTCCTGAAGTTTTATCCGAGGCATTGGACACGACTTTGAATTTCGCTACAGGAGGCAATGCAGACTGGTTCAAACAGACCGCGATGTTCTACTACGATGAAGACGCGGCACAGAGCGGGCATATCTCCCATTATCAGAATTCATGGATGCAAACAAACGTGACCGGTCCTGGCACGCTGAGCTTTTATTGGTATGTATCATCGGAAGCTAACTTTGATTCTCTGGAGTTTTACATAGACAGCTCTCGTCAGAATCGTATCAGTGGTTCGGTAGGCGCGGACTGGCAGCAGATGAGCTATGCTATTCCTTCCGGTCCACACAATTTGGTATGGCGATACATCAAGGATGGCAGTGAAAGTGCCGGTAATGATTGCGGCTGGGTGGACAAGGTAGAGTGGGTAGAGAGTGAACCTCCGACTCCACCGCCACCGCCTCCTTCTGATGATTTACTCGACGCGTTGGATACGACTTTGGACATAGTTACTGGAGGCAATGCAGACTGGTTCAACCAGACCGAAACATTCTACTATGATCAAGATGCAGCACAGAGCGGGCATATCTCCAATGATCAGGAATCCTGGATGCAGGCAACCGTTACCGGTCCTGGCACGTTGAGATTTTATTGGAAGGTATCATCAGAGGATAATTATGATTTTCTGGAATTTTACATAAACGGCTATCGTCATAACTATATCAGCGGTTCGGTGGACTGGCAGCAGAAGAGCTACGTAATTACTTCCGGCTCGCACACCTTGGTATGGCGATACGTTAAGGATGGCAGCATGAGCTCCAGTAGCGACTGTGGCTGGGTGGACAAGGTAGAGTGGACACCCGGAGATGAACCTCCGGTTCCACCCCCCCCTCTTGAATTATTATCCGAGGCATTGGACACTACTTTGGATTTCACTACAGGAGGCAATGCAGACTGGTTCAGCCAGTCCTCGACATTCCTCTACGATCAAGATGCAGCGCAGAGTGGGCGTATCTTCGATAATCAGGAATCCTGGATGCAAACAACTGTGACCGGTCCTGGTACGCTGAGCTTTTATTGGTATATAATATCTGAATTCAATTTTGATTTTCTGGAGTTTTATATAGACGGCTCTCGTCAGAATCGTATCAGTGGTTCGGTGGGCCAGAACTGGCAGCAGAAAAGCTACAATATCTCTTCCGGTCCACACACTTTAGTATGGCGATACGTCAAGGATGGCAGCGTTAGCTATGGTGGCGACTGTGGCTGGGTGGACAAGGTAGAGTGGGTAGCGAGTGAACCTCCACCTCCGCCGCCGCCACCTCCTTCTAACTCTCTATCCGATGCATTGGAAACGACTCTGGATTTGGTTACTGGAGGCGATGCAGAATGGTTTAACCAAATCTCGACATTCTATAATGATGGAGATGCAGCACAGAGCGGGCATATCTCCAATAATCAGGAATCCTGGATGCAGGCAACCGTGACAGGTCCTGGTGCGTTAAGCTTTTACTGGAAGGTATCATCAGAAGGCAATTATGATTTTCTGGAGTTTTACATAGACGGCTCTCGTCAACACTATATCAGCGGTACGACGGATTGGCAGCAGAAGAGCTACGCAATTACTTCCGGTCCACACACTTTAGTATGGCGATACATTAAGGATAGCAGCATGAGCGCCGGTAACGACTGTGGCTGGGTGGATAAGGTAGAGTGGGTAGCTGGCGGTGAACCTCCGACCCCGCCACCACCTTCTCCTTCCGCGTCTCTATCCGATGCGCTGGATACGACTTTGACTGTAATTACAGGAGGTAATGCAGACTGGTTCAGCCAGACTTCGATATTCTACAATGGCGGAGATGCAGCGCAAAGCGGGCGTATCTTTCATGATCAGGAATCCTGGATGCAGACAACTGTGACTGGTCCTGGTACGTTGAGATTTTATTGGAGGGTATCATCGGAACCTAGTTATGATTTTCTGGAGTTTTATGTAGACGGCTCTCGCCAAAACAGTACCAGTGGTTCGGCGAGCTCAAGTTGGCAGCAGGTGAGCCATGCAATTCCTTCTGGTTCGCACACCTTAGTATGGAGATACGTTAAGGATAGCAGCATAAGTATCAATAGCGATTGTGGTTGGGTGGACTGGGTGCGGATGTCATATCCTTAGAAAGTACAGATATATCAAAACAAAATTAATAGCCGTAATTCAGCAAACTTTCAATAAAGAAAAGTGAAATGAAGAGTGTTTCAAGTAAAGTTGTAAAGTCAGCACCGTTTGTTGAACGCAGGTTTAGAAACGACCCAACAAAAAATAAATATCGAAGAACAGATGATATATCCTCTCGGAACATTGTAGAAAAGCACGATATTAATTCAGCTATATATAAGTTTACATCAGGTAAACTGAAAGCATCTAACCACACGCGTCCAGGCGGACGACTTCTTGATTGTTACGTTTGAGAGCAGATTCTGCAATTTAGGACCGGGATTGAAGTAGAGCAGAGTGAACTACACCAAATTCTTTAAATAATGTCTCATATAGTATCGGCATTGAGATAGTACTAAAGCGCTTACCATTACAGTAACGAAGGCGTCGCAAGAAACCTCATTTATTACCACAGCTAAAGCTGTGCCTGCGGCTGGGGGATGTTCGACATCCAGAGCTACCATAAAGAAAATAGCAATTCCGACTGCCAGAGGATACCCGAGGAAATAGGGCAGAGCAGCAAAGTAGAATATAGCTCCACAGGCTAAGCCTACCAGATGGCCACCGATGACATTTCTTGTTTTTGCCGAGACTGTATTGGGCATTGCAAATACGATAAATGTGGTGGCACCCATCGTACTGATCAAGACCATTTTTTCTCTACCCAAGATGACGACGAGAATAGAGAAAAGAGTAGTAGCCAGTACGCTTTGCAGGAAGTAATGCTTCCAGAGCTTTCTAAACTTGGTCACTATTGAAGCTTCTAACTCCATATTCGATAGTTCCATTACAATTTTATTATGCGACCTGAGCAGGTAAACAGAGATGTGAGGGATGAGTACATAGACAGTACCACGTGTACAAAATTTCTCGTCGAGTTTATGAATTCCATCTCAGCTTGGTATTAGCTATCCGCCGTTGCCCTGGCGATTAAAAAGCCTCTACTTTAAAGCTTTTAAATACCGTATCTTACGATATTCTCTGCCGCTTCTCGAATGTTTTCCAGGCTTTCAAGCTGGCCAGAGCGTAAAAGCTCTTTTGCCTTTTGGATAGTTTCTTCATCTGTCTCTGGAATCTGTGTGGCTTGGCTAATTAAACTGGCGTAATCGACCTGTAACGACGCATCCGTGCTATTATCTACCGGAGTCTTGGACACATCGGGCTGTTTACTGGACAATTTCCCTAAGATATCTTGAATTTGACTTATATTAATCTTTTCTATCATAACATTGTTATTCCTTCAAAACCTTGAATCTACAACCATTTTCGCACGTTTTGTTCAAAACTTTAATCATTTTACCAAATTTTCCCTTTTTATGTTAAAGCTTCCCTCTGGAAGAGTCGATTTTTATTAATTTTCATTATTTTATTTTTTGGGTTGTAAAGTTTCCGCAACCTCGTAAGTTACAAATCTGACAAACTCCAGTTGGCTAATAACTGTCACCTGTTCACGTAAAGATTCAACACCTGAAAGTACTTGACTTTGGAAATACCTTTTTATCTTACTTTTAGTCGTTTTATCGGTACTATCCCAAACCTGTTCTACTGCCCACAGCAACTGACAATTACTGAGGTCTAAAAGTCTTAAACGAAGACCAATGGCCATATGAGGATAGGGTTTATATTGGGTAACAGTCCCGACCAATACCGCATGGCACTTGAGCGTTTTGCTTATTGCGTATAACTGCTCAAGGGTGTAATACACCGCATCCGGTTCAATCTTCAAGCTTCGGAAGGCAGGGTCGTCTTGATAGACCACTGTTAAGCCGAAAACCTGCTTTTTTTGCAAAGCAAGAAAAAGCGCTTCCGTTACATCAGCAGAAATTTTCGGGTAAGCCGAATTGTTGTCCAACTCGACAATAGTAACTCTGCCAATGGTAGCAATATCTGTCAATGGATTTAGATATGAGTACTCTGGCATAGATTTAGAAGCTCTATAAACCTGACAACCTGCCCAGAGAACCGGCACCAGTAAAATGATCAGCCACAACCAGTATTTAATGAATCGTGATAGTATTGTTCTCAAATTATTCATCTGACTCAATCCGATTTAAAGCATAATCAGATCCTGACTGGACAGCCATCGCTGATAAATACTATAGCTTAGCTTTTATTCTCGCTCGACGTTGATTCAGCCGTAATCTCCCCACCGAGAACCCTAAGTATCTTAAGTAGGGCCTCCAGTTGAGCTGTTTCAGCTTGGCGAATCTCATTCCTAAATCCAAGAACATCCATCTTCCAGTTATTTAGCTCAACTCGCATCTCAATAAGAAGGTCATTTGCCTCGGCTAACTCCTTTTGTGTCTTCTTCAAATCAGCTTCAAACCTACTGCTTTGCTCTTTGAACTTACGGTTTTCATCAACGAGATTCTGGTTTCTCTCTCGCAGGACCAATGCCTCTTCGGAAATTTTAGCATATTTTTCTGATAGTTCTATAGCGGATTCCACAACAGTCCGTCCTTGAAGAGTAGGTCCTGGAAATCTCTTGGCAATCATATCTTGGCGGTTTTGCTGCTCAAACCTCGTCGAGGCTTCGGCTGACTCCCTCTGGGGATTAGCATCGCTCGACTGAGCCACATAATCAAAGTCAGGGCCAAAAGCAGTCGAGCTGCTAATTTGAACTGCAGAACCGGTTCGAGAAACAGTATCCACCTGTCTTTCGGATTCCGTACAGCTTGGTATCAAAGACAGAAGTAATAAAGAAATCGCTAAGAATATAATTTTTTGTTTAATTCGCATTACTATTTCTCCAACTATCTTTTCTTTAAATATGGTCAACAAATACAAAACAGAAATTAAACTTTATTTTATAGACTTTTAATTTCTGATTATTGACTTCTGTCTTCATAAAGGTTCCTTCACCTTCAAGCTGCTGCGAAGTCGGGGCCTATTTCTTGTAGATTTATCCGTCACCGGTGGATTCACTCTCCTTAGGCGAGCAAATTTCAGCGCCGGCGAATTCACACCTCAAATGCATTTTTTCACCACAGCAGCAAGTTATTTGTATTACGGCAAATTCGGGATGGTTTTCTACAATTTCCACTGCGGCTGGTTGCTTGGCCGTCTTCTGCGAACTCGGTTGTGCCGGGGATTGTAGCTGCTTCATCTGTAGCGTGACTTGGCCTTCCAGCTTAACCTCGTCACTTCTTAGAATACGCCTCAAAACTTTATCCATCTGTTTTTAGCCTTCCACTACTTTCGACCAGGGACATACCGGATTAGGCACAGTAATCAATAGAGTGCCCGTTATTTTCGTTGTCGGTGAATTTACTCGTGCCGTTCTCTGAATCTATCGATTTAGTCAATCCATCTTCAACGGATTCGTGTTCTTCACTATGGTCGGCAGATTGTCTAAGGTCCGCCTCGGCGGAATGCGGTTCAGCCTGATGAAGTCGGTTTTGATCCTGTTTACGCCATCGGCCTCGTTGCCCTGACTGCCGGCGCTTTCTTTCTTCACGGTCCTTTATTGGAGCTAAACTCGTGATATTTTGTAAATTATCTACCGGCTTTATTATGTTATAATCATTATCTGTCATCTTTCCACTGCCTTAATTTTACGGATAAGCTGAACAGAGCACTTGAATGTAACTGGCTGACACGTGATTCGGTAATCTTTAATATATCGGCTATTTGCTTCATCGTAAGATGCTGCCGATAATAAAGCAAAATGACCTGCCGTTGTCGCTGGTCCAGTTGCTGTATGGCCTCACTTAATTTTTCTACAAGCTCAGCCTGCTCCAATTGCTTATCAGGAGTGGCTGGGTCACGCCCGTGACGGGCAGATATAAAACCAGCCAGCGAGGTGTGTTCACTCATCAATCCATCGATTGAGACGAAATTCTGGATACGGGCATTTTCAAACAACTGATAAACTTCCTCAACCGTTATTCCAAGTTTTTCAGCCAACTCTCCATCGGTGGGCGAATTGCCTGTCTGCTCAATGATTTTTTGACAAAACTGGCGGGCATTTCGAATCTGTTTGCTAACATTTGCGGGCAGCAATGATGAGCTTCTCAGCTCGTCAAGGATAGCTCCTTTTATTCTGATATAGGCATAAGTTTGAAATTCAACCTGATGGGATAAGTCAAAATCGCGGGCAGCCCTAACCAATCCAACTGTACCTGCAGAGACCAAATCCTCGAACGATAGCGGCGGTTTAAGATAGACAGCGACGCGGTGAGCTATTTTATGAACCATAGGCAGGAACTGGACTATTAACTCGTCGTCTCGCCAAGGCGGGCCGTGGGTGGGCCTTTTTTGGTCCGAGTACGTGCGTGCCGCAACAGCCTTTAGATGCTCCGCACTTTCCTTGGTCTCCTTCCGGCGGCTTTGCTGAGACTCCACATTACTGCCATCCACAGGAATTTCTTTAGTCTTTAATGTCACTTGTCTTATCCTTCCGCTTCGACCGTGCTTTGTTTAAATCGCGATTCACCCGGCTGGTAATCATCGCACCGGTTAAAATAGCGTTAATCGCCTTTACGCCTAAGGCGGCTGCTATGCAAGTTATTACTGCTCCTAACAGAGCCCTCTTGCAGCAGATAAATGGCGAAAGACCACTAATCCAACTAATAAAACTCAAGCCGAAAAAACATATCACAGCAATACTTACTGCAATTGATCTAACGTGTAATGGCATAATTCATCTTCCCTATCTTATTGACTCATGTCCTCTCGGGACTCCAACATATTAATTATTCAACTCCGCGACTCGACCAAGCTCACCGAGGTCAATTTATTGCGAGGTTTGAGCCGCGAGGGTCATCTGTCCCTGTCCTTCGGTTACTGCTGCCTCATTCTGCTGAATGGTTATGGCTTCTATTGGTTCTATATCGGTTCCGAGCACGATTTCGTCATAAGCTATTACTGGTAACAACGGCACTGTTCGTGATAACATTATTGCCAGTAGTGAGCGTAATCTCGAATCGCACAGTAGCACTATCTTGTCTTTGCCCTTGTCCATCGCTGTTTTCCAGGCTTGTACAATGTTTCTACTGAGTTGCATTACCATCTCCGTCGGCAACGATAAGACTATTTGACCTGCTTCCTCTCGCAAATTTGACATAATTTGATGCTCGCATACAGGCTCAAGGGTTATAGCTGAAATTGTGCCAGCCTCGTCTTTATACAATTCGGTAATAATTCTGCTTAGAGATTTACGAACCAACTCGGTCAAAGCTACTACGTTTTTGGTTTTTGAGGCGTGCTCAGACAATGACTCAAGTATGGTGGTTAATTCGCGAATAGGAATTCCATCTTTTAAGAGGTTTTTAAGCACGCGTTGAAGCAATCCGATTGATATTTGGCCATCGGTACCAACTAATTCTCCTACTAAAGACGGCTGATTCTTGCGGAGCCGATCGACAAGAAGCTGCACATCCTCGCGGGTTAGCAATTCATCAGCATGTCTTTTCAGTGTTTCGGATAAATGGGTTATAAAAACGGATTCTGGGTCGATTACGGTATATCCATTTAATTCGGCCTTTTCTTTGTCTTCCTTTGTGACCCACAAAGCAGGCAGACCATAAACAGGTTCAGTCGTTTTAATGCCCTGTATTTTGTTTTGAACAGTTCCGGGATCCATCGCCAGATACATATCAGGTTCCAGCCGACCCTTGGCCACCGGCATTTCTGAGAGTTTGATCTCGTATGCCTTTGGCTCAAGATTAATATCGTCCCGTAAACGTACCAGTGGGATAATAATACCGAACTGCTGAGCGAAGCTTCTGCGCAGCGCTCCAATACGCTCGAAAATAGCATTGCTTTTGCGAGGGTCAACCATACTAATCAGCCGAACACCAACATGTACTGAAACTTTATCAACATCTAATCCTTCTAAGACGGATTCAAACGGCTCTTTTTCAGTCTTTTTATGTGTGGGTTTGACTGATTTCTGACGGTCCTTCTCAGACTGAGCTACCATTCGTCCAATTAAACCGGTTCCAGCAGCTAACAATATAAAAGGCACCTTCGGTAGGCCCGGAACCAATGCCATCGACGCAATAATGAAAGACGCCGTCACCAATGGACTGCTGGTTCTTAGAAACTGCTTTGAGATGTCCTGACCGACACTATGGCTTGACGAGATTTTGGTGACCAAAAAGCCCGAGCTGACAGATATTATTACAGATGGAATTTGACTGACCAACCCATCACCAATTGAAAGGATAGAATAGGTCTTTATAGCATCGGCGATTGTCATACCGTGGGAATAACCCATAGCTATGCCGCCGATGATATTGACTGCGGTAATTATCAGGCCCGCCTTTGCATCGCCTCGGATGAATTTACTGGCACCGTCCATTGCACCATAGAATTCGCTTTCCTTTACGATTTTTGCTCGGCGTTCATTAGCCTGAGCATCCGTGATAATCCCGGCGTTTAGGTCTGCATCAATAGCCATCTGCTTGCCGGGCATAGCATCAAGGGTGAAACGAGCAGATACTTCGCTTATCCGCTCGGCGCCTTTTGTAATCACAATGAACTGGATAATAACAATGATTAAGAATATCACCAAACCGACAACCAAACTACCGCCTGCAACGAAACCGCCGAAAGTCTGGATAATTTTCCCGGCATCACCCTGTAAAAGTATCAGTCTGGTTGAGGCCACATTAAGAGATAGACGAAACAACGTCACAAAAAGAAGCAAAGAAGGAAAGGCAGATAGCTCAATCGCCTCTTTCGATGACAGAGTAATTATTAACACAGCTACCGACAACGAAATACTACAGGCCAAAAAGGTATCCAGCAACAGCGTAGGCAATGGAATTAATAGTGTAGCAAGAATTGCCACAAGTCCCAAAGCCAAGATTATGTTGCTGTAGGAAGCTAACGGCGTACCAAGATGGTCTCCTGCGTCTATAGAGATCAGCCCTTCTCGAGTAGTTTGTGAGAACGAAGCTGAGCCACCCCTTGGCTTTTTAGTTTTTGCCATTATGCATCCTTATATCAGAAAAAGAGGACAGACAACCAACAACTAAACTTTTGTTCCACTGTTGATGGATTTTCAACATAGATCTCTGTCCTCTGCATTTTGTCTTCTGCCTTCTGTTATTTGTCATCTGACTTCTGTTCCTCTGCTGTATCGCCATTACCGGCACCAATAATCTGTTTTATTCTGACAGCAAATTTACCATCCACCACTACTACATCTGCTGTGCCAAATCTGATATCCTTCAAAAACAAGTCGGCTGGCGTATCAATAGGTTTGTCGAGCTTCAACACTGAGCCGGGACCAAGCTGTAAAAGCTTGCGGACCGGTATCTGTGTTTGGCCAATAGTAACAGTTACTGGTACATTCATATCCAGTATGATATCCAATCTTCCGGTAGAACCTGTAGAATCGGCCCCCTCAGTCTGGCCGGGGGCAGCCTCTTCTAAGTCAACCTTCTGGGCGGATACTTGTGTCTTGGAATCGGCTTTTGAGACATCTTCCTGAGGAGCTTGTTCTTGTTGCGTTTTTTCTGCTGTTGCAGATGCTTTTGCCATAAAATTCTCCTTTCGTCATCTCTGATCAGAAAGCATATCCGTCTATAGCGGATTTAGCCCTGCATTTCACGCAGAGTCCTGTTTCAA
>Ga0315537_1002601_pt1 | contig 13717 bp, 10 predicted proteins | sample SalMarSW160270MG_FD_203091 | JGI IMG/M metagenome (GOLD analysis project Ga0315537, IMG submission 203091) | Salt marsh sediment microbial communities from the Plum Island Ecosystem LTER, Massachusetts, United States - Salt Marsh Sediment SW1602-70 ... | reverse complement strand
GGAGCCAAGTCGCGACAGGCACAACCGCAGATTTTGCGATTGTTTTTGTATTTTTCAGACTGGAATGCTTCGAAATGGCTTTTGGGCTGTCGATTTCTGATATTTTCACCAAAAAAAAGGTTGCATATTTCCAGCGTTCAGGATACAATAATTGAAGTTAGAGCCAATTTCTTTTGGTAAGCTAAAAAACCACGTAAGCCATGTTGTTAACTTGTAGGAGATAGGTGATTATGGCTGGTATGTTTTATTCATTACAGGAAGCCGCTGAGAAGCTCAATAAGACAGAGGAGGAATTAAAACAGATTGTCAAGGAAGGCAAGTTACGTGAGTTTCGCGATGGCCCGAATTTGCTTTTTAAGGTTGAGGAAATCGAAGCGTTGATGTCCGACACAGGTGTTATGCCATCAGAGCAAGCCCCTGAACCCGAAGCACTGGAACCAGAAGCTGCTGCACTGGAGACCTCGGAAGCCGAAGCACTGGAACCGGAAGCACTGGAACCAGAAGCTCTGGAAATAGAAGCATTGGAACCAGAAGCATTGGAACCCGAAGCTCTGGAATCCGAAGCGCTCTCACTTGAGGCTCCGTCACCGGAGACTCCAGAATCCGAAGCACCGCCGACTGAAGATTTGGAGGAGGAACTACTGGCACCATCGGAACAGGCGGCAGGCACAAGTGAGATTTTATTGGCGCCGGAAACCGGGGCGCCGGTTGCGCCAAGTGAGTTGACAGACGCAGACACCGCTCTAACTGGTGAAGGAATCAGCGTCCTCGGGGAAACCGACAGTGATTACCAGGTGACGGATGATACGCTGGCCGAGACCGCGGTACCAACAGGTACAACGCCTGAAATGCCGTTGGAAGAGATCGAAGAAGATGTAAATCTGGATAGTTTCGGAAGCGGCTCAGGTTTGTTGGACCTTTCACTGCAGGCTGATGATACTTCCTTAGGTGGTATTCTCGATGAAATTTATATGGCTGAGGGCGAAGGCCAGGAGCCGGTTCCGGCCGAAGTCGGAAGCGGCTCTGCAGCGGCAGTGGCCGCTGAGGCGGAGCAAATGCTTGTCGAAGAAGAGCCTGTAGCTCCCCAGCTTGCTCCGGATGTCCAGGCATTAGCACGACCATATATCGAACTGGCACCGGATATGCAAAGTAATACCTTGGGGATGCTTCTGTTTTTGCCTCTGGTGGTTATTCTTTACACCACGGTCGTGGCCGTGGCAGGTCTGAAAGGCGTGACGCCTTCGATTCTGGCGGGCATACAGGGTCTAATCTGGTATATTATGGGCGGGGTCGCTGTGGTAGCTGTTTTGGTAACTGTTGCGGCTTTTATGCTCGGCGGCGGCAACGGAACTGTTAAAGCTGCTAAAAAGCCCAAAAAGCCTAAAGCTAAAAAGGCCCCGAAGGCTCCGAAAGCCCCGAAAGCCAAAAAAGAGAAAAAACCTAAAGAGCCAAAGAAGCCCAAGAAAGCAAAGAAAAGTAAATCCTGACAATCAGCACTTCCGAAGGCACTACTGCCAGCCGTGGCTCGCCTGGCGGTGACAGGTCGCGACAGGCTTAACGTTCGGCAAGGTAGTTTCTTATCAGTTCTTTTCGGGCGGCAAAAGGTCATCTCTCTGTGCAATTCTTTCACATCAATTAGTGAAGGCAACATGTTCAGTTTCTGCTTCGGCGGGCTGATATGAAGTGGATATTCGACTTTCAGTACGGCGGAGATTCGCCGGCGGTTGAAATCAATAAAATTCAAAACAAAAATTACACAAAATTGGGGGTTTTCAGGGTTTTTTTCTGATTTTAGGGGGCTAATCCTTGTTTTTGGGTTAAAAATGGGAGTTGTTGTGTTAATGTGCGGAGCTTGGGTAAGAGAGGCAAGGAGAAAACGTTGAAAAATGCTCCTGGCTCTTTTAATCCCTTGGCTTTGTTTGGGTTTGTTTTTTTGGGGCCTGAGGGCGGTTTTATTTTCATAATCATTTGCTAAAAGTGAGTTTTCGCTCATTTTGGCCTTTGAAGAAATTGGGTTTGAATTGGGTTTGTTTTTTCGGACTGCGAAATTATCTTTTTTCTGTAATCCTTTGTTGCACAAGAGCTTGCGTTCATTTGCGCTTTTTGTAAATTGGGTTTGTTTTGGCTTTGTTTTTTCATAGCCCTTAGCCGCATTTTTCTTCATAATCCTTTGTAAATACACACTTTGCATCAATTTTACCCTTTCGGCAATTGGGTTTGTTTTGGGTTTGTTTTGACCAAGTGTCCAATCGCGTTTATTTTCATAAGCCGTCTGTAAATAGATATTTACGTTCATTTGACTTTTTCGGAAATTGGGTTTGTTTTGCATAAAAAGAGCTGATTTGTAGAGGGTCCTCGACAGATGTAGAGGTGGCGATTTAGTGAAGAGTGAGCTAAAGTGCCTAAAGTGAGCTAAAGTTGGATTCTTGATGCTCATGATTGGTTAAATGGTTAATTGGTTAATTGGTCATTTGACTGGGCTTGCTGGCCCTGGTACCGTGCCGTGCTGTGGCTTACAGATATGAAATCTATCGCCTGCTGGCGGTTTATGTTAGCCTGCTGGTTAACATACGTGTATTTTAACATTTATTCAAACATAGTCAACAAAAAAATGGAAAAAAAGCAAATTTTTTTTTGTTGCCCTTTTTCATATTGAAATCCGAACTCTATTCCCTATAATCTCCCTCAAGCGTGTGGAATTCTTTTGATTGGCGGGAATTGTAGCCTTTTTAATTGATTATTGATTAATGATTATTTATTATTCGTTTTGACGGAAATTGCGGGTTTGGTTCGTATTGCGTATCCTTCGGCTGCGCTCAGGACAGGTGTCGTGTTGAGTATTACGTGTGTTGAATGTTGCTTGCCTTACGGAGATTCTACAAGTAAAATGTTTTGAGAGGTTTGCATCACTTTGGATTATTTTGGGAAATGGCGAGAAGTGCATAGACCTTAGACTGCGCCAAGGGTAAACTCAGAAGCGTATTTTGGGGAGTGAAATACGATTCACGTTTTTTATTTGACTTTTGCCACTTTTTCAACAGTCCCACCGTACATAGTTTTGTTAGATGCTTATAATCTTTCAAGTTACACATGTAACTTACACAATTCTCATACAAAAATAAAAAAAGATAATATTGACTTCACGTCAACACAACAGTATAGTTGTGTTATGATACCCGACTTTGTTGATATTGGTGGTCCTTGGAAAGTTTTACCTCCAGGAGTGCATAATGCAACACTTAAGGAGGTTGAAGCTCGTTTTGCGACCTCTGACTATCGAAAACTTCTCTATTCTGGATTTAGAAATGGCGTCACAGCTCTGCATAAAGCAGGATGCCGAAAAGTATTTCTTGACGGTAGTTTTATCACGTAAAAGCCTATGCCTGCTGACTTCGATGTATGTTGGGATCCTATAGGAGTAGATATTGCAAAATTTGATCCTGTTTTCCTTGACTTTTCTGATGGTCGCAAAAAACAAAAAGAGTGCTTCCACGGAGAATTCTTTCCAACCAGTGGGCTTGCAAACAGAAACCGATTCTTCTTTGATTTTTTCCAAATTGATAAATACACGGGAAATGCGAAAGGGATTGTCTGTATAAGTTTTTCAAAGAATTGACGGAAGAGGATATTATTATGATAACAAATGAGCGACAGTATCGAATCACAAGTGCCCAATTAGTAAAACTAAAGACAGCAATTGGCAATTTTGATTTCAAAGAAGCTACTAAACGAATAAAGTCGAAAATTCTGGCGAAAGCAGAAATAGAGGCACTGCGCAGTGAATACGAAAACCTTTCTATGCAAATTCATGAATATGAAACGTTAAAATCCGGAACTGTTGAAATACTAAAGGCTTCGAACTTGGAAGAGTTGCCAAGTATTCTTATCAGAGCACGTATTGCTAAAGGATTTTCACAACGCCAACTTGCAGATGCTATTGGTTTGAAAGAACAACAAATTCAGAGATATGAAGCAGAAGAATACGCTTCTGCGAATTTACGCCGGCTTGCGGATGTTTCAAATGCGCTCGGTCTAAATATAAGTGAAGTTGCTGAATTCAGAGCGAAATTGCAGGGGCCTTTTGATGCAGATAAAGATGATTTAGCATGGGATCAGTTCCCGATTAAGGAAATGTACCGCCGCAATTGGTTTAAGGAATCTCCCGGCTCTTTAGAGGCGGCTGTGGCCAATGCTGAGGAACTTGTCAGGGAATTCGTGACAGATTTTATTGATAGTCCGGTCCAAGCGTTTGCACGTCAGCGTGTACGTGCGGGGGGTATTGTGAATCGGTATGCTCTTCTTGCTTGGCAATGTCGTGTTATAGCTCTCGCCGAGAAGCAGTGTTTAGAAAGTAGATACAAACAGAAGACAATTACCAAAGAGTGGCTAACCAAGCTCGCGCAATTAAGCCGTGCAGATGATTGGAAGAAAAAAGTCATTGAGTACTTGCGAAATTGCGGGATCCGGCTCGTTGTGGAATCTCATCTACCTAATACTTATTTGGACGGTGCTGCAATTTTACTTTCTGATGGTTCACCGGTAATTGGGATGACACTGCGTTATGACAGACTCGACAATTTCTGGTTCGTTCTTTTACATGAGCTTGTTCACATAGTTAAACACTTACGCAAAGGAAATATAGAAAGCATATTTGACGACCTTGATGTGGACGCCGGGGATATTGAACAGGAAGCAGACAAATTGGCAGGCGAAGTTTTGGTCCCTGAGGACAAATGGAACACGGCCTTAGCCCGTTATCTAAGAAGTAAAGATTCCATCGAAGATTTAGCAAACGAATTAGGCATTCATCCGGCAATAGTTGCAGGAAAAATAAGAAAAGAAGCTAATGATTATATAATTCTGAAAGATATGGTTGGACAGGACGAAGTAAGAAAGCTATTTCCGGATGTCTACTTTTCATAGTGAAGGAGAAAATAATGAACTTTGACCATTCTCATTATGTTCCATGCCTACGATGGAAACAGGGGGAGTATCTAGCCGTGTTTCAATTACCTCCTACGACTAGGCGTATGTTTACACCACTAATAGAAATTCCAGGACTTGGATGGGATTTCGAAGATGAAAAAGAAAAAAAGACTATCGACGAACTCTTGACTGATTTTGCTCTAAAAAAAATCTATAAAAAATGGGGGAGTTCTCCTTGTTTTGTTGACTTAAATCTTATTCCATCTTCTAAACGGATGAAAAACAGCATTCACCCCGTACGTTTTATTTTTGATGAACTTCGATGGTTGGGGTGCCAATCTATACCTGTAACAGGCCTATTCAGGGATGGTGAATATCAACGAGAAATTAAAGCGGCTTCGGCAACAGATCAAAGGGGTGTTTGCTTAAGAATAACCATAGAACAGGCCGCAAAGAATTCATTCAAAGGAGAATTGAATTCCCTTTTGTCAATGTTGGGTATTCGGGCCAGCGATAGTGATTTTATCTTAGATTTAGGTGCACCAACAAATTTTCGTCCACTTGACGGATTCTCAAAGGCTATTCAGGCGATTGTGAGTAAATTACCTTATTTAAATGGCTGGCGAACCTTCACAATTCTTGGCACCTCTTTTCCGAAGACGATGGGGGGAATTAGAAAGGGAGGAGAAATTGTTCCTCGCTATGAATGGAAATTATATAATATTTTAGTCGACGACTTAAAAAAAGCAGGGATACGACTCCCTGCTTTTGGTGATTATGCAATAAATCATCCTAAAGTTCTTGAAAAGGATATGAGACCACTGAAACCTTCCGCTACTATCAGATACACTATTGATGATAGTTGGTATATCGTAAAAGGAGAGAATGTTAGAGATAAAAAATTTGGTAAGTTTAAGCAATATCGCGATCTTAGCAGGAAATTCATAGATTCGAAATACTATTATGGACCAGCCTTCTCATGGGGGGATAATTTTGTCCAAGAATGTGCAAGTGGGCGGGGCAAAACCGGCAATCTTTCTACATGGCGGCAAGTTGGTACAAACCATCACATCGTGAAGGTAATTCAGGACATCGCCAGTTTTTACGCTTCTTAAAATAGTCTCTGACTAATTTTCGTAGCTCACAAATCTTTAGTATGTTTACGAGATGCTCATATAATACCTCACGTGGCTGGCGAAGTATTTTGGACGATAGGTTTTTCTGCCTTAATATTTCTTCCGCTTCATTGCGCCATAATAATTGCGCTATAGATATCGGGTCGATGTTTTTATTTGTCTGGGCTTTACGGATTAAATCAAAATTGACAGCACCTCTTGGGCCTCTTGCAGGTACTATTACCCCCCACCATTCAGGGATATAGTTTTGGATAGAGTTTATATAACGGTTACCCACAACTATGAAAACTTTATCAAAAACTGCATTATATGACTTAACTTGCATATTAAGTCTGCGGAGCGAATCGTTGTTACTTTTGATCTCATAACCGACAAACCTACCATTGACAACGGCAATATCTGCCCGACATTTCCCATGATTCAAGCCAAGCTCATCAATTACAAGCGTGTCTTTATGGGCATGTTGCCGTCTAAGTATTTTCCTATGGAAGTTTTGTCTAATTTCTACATCATTCATAGCTTAACACTTCGTTAATCGGGCAAAGATTTGTTGACCAATCATACACAAATTCAAAATTTGAATAAAGAAGAAATTCCTTCTTTTCTTGTAACTAGTTATATATCATATCCTAAGGAAATGCCTTCCGAAAAATGGTAGCTTCTTTTGCCTTCAATGCAAATCCTTTCATACTATGTATTTCGGATTTATCTAATAATTTCTTGATTTTTCAATAATAAATGTACAAGAGAATAGACATGATCGATGAAGTCAAACGTGTGTGCTTTAGGGCTAATATTGAAAACAGAGAGGGCCTGCACCGTAATGTGTTAGATGGATTAAAAGCACTATTCGCTAAGGGCGGATACAAAGTTTATTTAGAATATCCAATTCATTTTAAGTCGACTGGAGTTCGACTGAAATTTAAGAGTATCGAAAAGCTTTTTCAAGTCGATGCAGATTTATGTATTGGAATCATCAAGGGCAAGTCAAACAGGAGTGGCAGCTTAGATGTGAATATTGAAAGATTTGAACAGTTGACAGAAGAGTTTGGGAATCTTAATAAAAATGTCTGGTTAATTGTTTTGTCTGAAAAGATTGTTTGCAAAGTATAATTTCTGCTAAAAATCGTTCATAAGCCGGATTTCTCCACTCACTTCGTTCGGTCGAAATGACGTTTTCGTTATTCGTCGCTCGTGTCTCGTATCCTTCGATTACACTCAGGACAGGTATCGTGAATGAGAGCATAAGGCACAGGAACATAGATCCCCGGCCCCCTGCAGTAAGTCAAGGGGGTAGTTCTCGGGGGTAAACTAAAGAAAGCAAGTAAGCACACGCCGGGGACAAGCTTTTAGGATAAACTGAGTTTTGCACGCTTGCCCCTGTTGGAAGGGGTCTTCGACTTAGAGGCGTGACAAATTAAAAGCGATTAGTTTGTGTAAAATTGTTGCCTGGTAGGAGAAATTTAGTTATTCTATGCCGTATGGCGGATGAACAAAGACAATTAGTGCAACAGATTGAGCGTTTAATCGACTCCGAAGATAAATCGGCCCTGAGGGAACTGCTCGGCGACCAGCGAAGCAGTGACATAGCCGAGGTCGTGGAGCTTGTGGATAACGAACAAAGACGTGCCATCTTCGACGCTATGGATGAGCCGACTTCGGCTGAGGTTCTGGAAAAGGTTGATGAGGCAACCAGAGCGGAACTGTTCGAGCTGCTCGAAGATGAGGAACTGAGCAGCATTCTTAGCGAGCTTGACCCTGACGACGCGGCTGATGTTCTTTCGGAACTGCCGGAAGAAGAAAGGGCTGAGCTGCTGGAAAGCATACCTGCTTCGGAATCGGCTGAGATTAAAGAATTGATGAGCTACTCGGAGGATTCAGCGGGCGGGATTATGGATCCGGCCGTGATAAGTGTGTCCGAGGATGCCACGGTCGCTGAAGCGGTCAATAAAATCCGTGCTGCGGAGATTGATGAGGACTTCTTTTCCGTGTATGTTGTGAGCAAGGGCGGCAGATTTGTAGGTGATGTTAGGATTAGATTCCTGCTGACCCGGCCGGAAGGGACGAGGATAGGTGATTTAGTTGACCCCGATACGATTTACGTTACTGTCGATATGGACCAGGAGGAGGTTCGTAATATATTCAGCAAGAATGACCTGATTGTGGTGCCGGTTCTGGAGAATGACAATAAGTTAGTCGGGCGAATCACCGCCGACCGTATCATCGAGGTCGCGGAGGAAGAGGCCGCGGAGGACCTGTACACGATGGCAGGCACCGATCCTGATGAGCTGGATAAGATTTCGGCTTTTCATGCGGCCCGGGTGCGAATGACGTGGCTTTTTCCCTGTTTAATCGGGACAGGTGTAACGGCCCTGGTCCTGATGTTTTTCCACGACAAATTTGGCAAAGGTTCATCTATTGTTTATACCGCTGCGCTTGCCTTTGTTCCGATGATTGCGGCTATCAGCGGGAACGCCGGGCTGCAAACCTCGGCGATTGTGGTTTCCGGACTGGCAACCGGTCACCTTGTGGCATTGAGAGTAAGTCAGGTTTTCACGCGTGAAGTTCGCATCGCTATTCTCGTGGCTTTGAGCTGCGGAGTTATAGGTGGTCTGGCGTGCGCAGTTCTGCTTAATCTAAAGGGGCCGGAAAGCACCATAAATTCTGTGTGGCTTGTATTTGCGTTCGGGACGGCAATGTTCTCGGCAATAATGGTGGCGACGACTCTTGGTTTGTTTTTGCCGTTTTTATTCCGCCGAATCGGCATAGACCCGGCTATAAGCTCCGGGCCCTTAGTTACAACCGCGAACGATTCGATAAGCGTTGCAATCTATATGACTTTGACACTGTTATTGGTGACGTGACGACAGAGGACAGAGGACAGAGGACAGAAGACAGAAGACAAAAGTCAGACTTTGACTTCTGATTTTATTATCTTCGTGTTCGCCGGTTAACGACCCTTCTCCTTGGGCTGCTTTTTCTCGGAATCTCCCTAATTGTCAAGTGTGATACCGGTGGTTTTCTGGGAACAATCTTTTTTGGTACTTTCTGTCCTAATAGCTGTAAGGCGTTTCTGCATATTTCCCTGGTAGAAGTGTCGTGACGTTTCAGGCCCTTTTGTAAAACCTCCAGAGCCATATTTTTCATCCTTCCTCGCATTTTTCTAAGGCCATAGGCAGCAGCGTTTCTGGTTGGTACGGGACAGTTACCAAACAAGGCAGCTTGTAAGATGTCTAAACCATCCTCCTGCATCCAGGACAATTTATAAGCGGCCCGTCGTCTGTTGGAAGCATCTGAGGAGTACAATAGCTCCCGGAGCTTCCTGAGGAGTTTTATTGACGCTTCATCCTTTTCACGGCCTGAGAGTACTCTTTTCTCCAATACCATAAGACCACCCCTGTATTTAGACTACTTCCCTGTAATGTCCCTAATTCTCTAACAAGATATAAGCGGATTGTCAAATATTTATTTGAAAAGAATTAGAGTTTTTCTTCGGTGGCCGCTGTTGGCAAGTCGAGGCTGGAAAAAACCAGCATAGCGGGCATTTTTAATAAGGGCGGTTACTACTCTGTGAAGTCGCTACGTAGCGCGAGCAGCGAACCTCCCCTACGGTTACGGCAGGGAAGAATTGCCCTGCAATTTGTGGTGAAAATCAATATTGTTCAAGCATCAAGGTTGACAAAAGGCTTAGGATTTTATAATATAGCTGTATAATGGTTTGTCTTTACAAATCTTATGGTAAGAGCAATACTCTGCCAGGCCGCGACCGATAATAAAGCCGGTCGTGACAGTAGAAATTTGATTATAAGCTCTGGAGTTAGTGGTAATTATGTCCACGGGACAACCTATTGATGAACAAGCAAGCCTTGAGCATGAGCCGGAATTGAACAAGTATTTCAAGGCAGCTATCAAAATGCGTGCGAGCGACCTGCATCTGAAAGTAGGTCAGCCGCCCAAGCTGCGTCTCTACGGCGAGTTGAAAAAGACTACCGGCGAAGTAATGACGGTACAAAGGATTAAAGAACTGGTCTTCGAGATACTCAGCTCTGCCCAACAAGACTTTTTTCTGGAGCATGGGACGCTGGACTTCGCCCACGAGATCGAGGGAGAACACCGTTTCCGAACAAACATATTTCGGCAGCGAGGTGTGATTAGCCTTACGGCCCGGCGTGTCAACACAGTGATCCCGCCTTTCGAAGAGCTTCACCTGCCGCCGATACTGGAGAAGATATGCCAGAGCAGGCAGGGGCTGATTCTTGTAGTAGGTCCTACGGGCTGCGGCAAAACCACAACAATCGCATCGATGATAGACCACATCAACCAAATTCGCTCTTGTCATATAATTACGATCGAAGACCCTATCGAGTATCTGTTTAAGGACGCCAAAGCGATAGTCTCACAAAGGGAAATCGGGATTGACGTCAAAAACTTTGAGGAGGCCTTAACATATCTGATGCGGCAGGACCCTGATGTGGTTTTCATTGGCGAGATGCGTGATGCCAAGACCGTCGGGGCTGGAATGAGAGCTGCGGAAACGGGGCATCTTGTTTTCGGCACGATGCACTCGGCAAATGCGTCCCAGTGTATTCACCGATTATTGGACCTGTTCCCACAAAAGGAACGAGGTCTGGTAAGACAGACTTTATGTCTGGCAATTAAAGCGGTGGTCAGCCAGGTATTACTGCCGTGCCAGAAGGAAGGCGTTGACAGGATACCTGCTGTGGAGGTTTTAGTTTCAAATGCGGCTGTCAGAAAGCTGATTTCTGAAGAGCGCGAAGGCGATTTGCCAAGCGTTATACGAAGCTCTCAACAGGAAGGTATGCAGGACCTTACATATAACCTTTGTGAGCTGGTGAACGACGGTTCTATCGACGCAAAAGACGCATATCAATACGCACCAAATATAGAAGAACTAAAAATGGCACTAAAAGGAATCAAGACTACTGCGAGTGGTATTTTGTAGGATTTAACGGAGCATGTTATGCCGGATTTATTATTAGCAGCAATCGGATACGGCGGCTACATATCAATAATCAAATTTTTCATTTTTCTGGTCATGTTTTTTGGATGGCTGCCGCTGCTTACGTGGGTGTACCAGGACGCCAAAGTAATAGAAACAAAATCGGTTTTCTGGGCAGGTATTATATTGGGCGCCGGGGCGGCGGGGACAATAATCTGGCTTTTTACGCCTGTTTTTATTGTCGGGATTCTGCTTTATTTGATAGTTGTCGGGGCAACATCTCTGGCTTATGTGAAGCACCGCAATTCTATGGTTATGGACTTTGACAAGGTACTAACGGTTGACCACATCAAAAACCTGCTGGTTAGCAAAGAAAAGAAACTTGCGGAACTCAAAAACTTCATATTTATAACAGCAAACAGAAATGAGATTCCAATCCCTGAACCTCGGACACCGGACTTTTTCGGCTATAAGACAGCTTATGAAATTCTAAGCGACGCCCTCTGGCGAAGGGCGAGCAGTATAGCGTTTTCCCCGACACCACAAGACTATAAGGTGGCCTATTATGTTGACGGTGCAGTGCTTCAACAGCCAAGCACAGGCAGAGAGCAAATGAAGTATTTCATTCACTTCGTCAAGCAACTTGCAGATTTGGACACCAAGGAAAAACGAAAGCCACAAAAAGGTACCTTTAAGGTCGCTCAGGGTGAAAGTTATAGCGAGTGGGAAGTAACCACGGCCGGGTCAACCGCCGGGGAACAGGTCAGACTCAAACAAATAACCCATGAGGACCTACCAAGGTTAAACGAAATCGGCTTAATGCCCGAGCAGTACGAACAGTTAAGAAGATTTAACGAGATAAAGCAGGGTGTATTTATCATAAGCGGTCCTTCAAAAAGCGGTATAACAACAACACTTTATGCATTTCTGCGAAATCATGATGCCTTTATTAACCATATAAACACTCTTGAAAGACAGGCTTCCTATAATCTGCCGAATATAACACAAAACGCGTTTAATCTCAGCGACACAGGTACAACGACATTTGCTAAAAAGCTGCAGGCGTTAGTAAGAATGGGGCCGGACGTTGTTGGTGTTGGTGAGTGCGAGGATGCCGAGACGGCCCAGGTTTCCTGTAAGGGTGCAGCAGATGGGAAACTGATGTATGTTACGCTCAAAGCAGATAGTGTGATACAGGCATTTGCAAGATGGCTGAAATTTGTTGGCGACAAGAACCTGGCCGTGGGGACCCTTCTGGGCATAAGTAACCAACGGCTGCTTAGAAAGCTCTGTGGAGAATGCAAACAGGCATACACACCGGACAAGGAACTTTTCAAGAAGTTTAACATCAACGCCGAAAAAACCAAAGTGCTTTACCGCGCCGGTAAGGTCATTTACGACAAACACGGCAAAGCCTCTACGTGCGAAAATTGCCAGGGGACAGGTCATTTCGGCAGGATGGGCGTATTCGAGATTATCACACTGAACAATGAGTTAAGAAAGGCCCTAATACAAATGAGGTCGCTGCCGGAAATCGGCACCCAATTCAGACGTGCCAAAATGCTCTATTTGCAGGAACAAGCACTAAGAAGAGTGATCAGTGGAACAGTAGCGATAAATGAAATGATTCGGGCGCTTTCAAAACCCAAAGTGAAAAAACCAACATAGTGTTTAAGGTTTGAAGTGCCTAAAGTGCCACGTAAGTGTCATCCTGAGGCGAAGCCGAAGGAACCGGCCAACGAATAAGAGATTCTTCGCTTCGCTCAGAATGACAGAATCGCTGTCACTTTAGCTCACTTAAAAAAGGGAGATATTGTAATGGCCAGTATAGCTGTGGTGTTAATAATTTTGGGATGTGCTGCTTATCAATATTTCAAAGGCACATTTACCAAGGCATTCGCAACGATAATAATTGCTATTTGTGCAAGTGTAGCAGCGTTCGGCTTCTTCGAGGTTTTGGCAAATGTCTTTGTCAGCAAGGGTGCTGATAGCCGTTTCCTTTCTCTTGTTCCCTGGGCCCAGACGCTCTGTTTTGCACTGCTATTCATTGTAGTTTTTGGAGCGTTGCAAACAGGTGTGATGTTTCTAACTCGCTGGCCGATTGATTTGGGTTTTCTGCCTGAGCGTATCGGGCGTGTGGTGTGCGGAATTTTCTTAGGCCTTTTGCTATCGGGTTTTTTGCTTACCGCCCTTGGGATGGCACCTTTATCAAACAAGTATCCTTATCAGCGTTTTGACGGGAGGCGCAACAAAGTTTTACTCAATGCCGACGGTCTTGCGACGGGCCTGTTCAGCATAATAAGCAAGGGCAGCCTCAGCGGCAAAAGAAGTTTTGCCACTATTCATCCCGATTTTCTTGACCAGGTCCACCTGAACCGGCAGCTTTCCGGTACTTCCACTCTTACCAGCAGTGCTCCGGCGATAAGCTTGCCAAAGGAGGCTGTCTGGCCGGCCCCCGAAAGCCTTAGTGAGCAGGTGGATCAGATTGTTTCGCAACTGAATCGCCAGGGCAAACTTAAGGATGCGCTCACCGGCAAGTTAATATCTATGCCAGGACCGGTCAGCAGCGATTATCAGCCCACGATAGTGCGTGTTGGAATAAAAAGCAGTGCGCTGAGACCCAAAGCAACAATAAATGGTGGCGTATTTATACTTCCTCAATTGAGGTTAATATGTAAACGAAAAGGATACGGCG
>Ga0315537_1002599_pt1 | contig 13721 bp, 1 predicted proteins | sample SalMarSW160270MG_FD_203091 | JGI IMG/M metagenome (GOLD analysis project Ga0315537, IMG submission 203091) | Salt marsh sediment microbial communities from the Plum Island Ecosystem LTER, Massachusetts, United States - Salt Marsh Sediment SW1602-70 ... | reverse complement strand
CCGAGAAGTTCATAGATCGGCGAATTAGGATCGGTAACGAAGAAAGGAATCTCGTCAAAAGCTTCCAGGACATAATCCCGGCCCCGTAACAGCGTGGTCATGAGGTCGTCCAGGCGCAGGTACTCATAGACCCGGAACATCCCCGGTACGTCCTGCATGGTAAGAGTTACGTAATCGCTGTCCGCACTGGTGCGGGTGAAGTCCTCGACCTCGAACAGGATCTTGGCGCCATGAGCCACGTCTAATCCGCCTAAACCGGTATTTATGGTGATACCGCCCAGCTCGGCAGTGGCTTCGCCGCTGAGGTCGCTGGAAACGATATGGGCAAAATCCTGAGCCAGGATCTCATCGAAGGTAAAGGTCCGGTCGTTGGTAGTCCCCAATTCACCGTCCTCATCAAGAACGACGGTACGGGTAAGATTGACGTGTACCCGATTAGCGACGCCATGGACATTAGCCAGAGTAACGCCGATAAATCCCAGACGTGCCGGCACATCGAGGTCGATGACCTCATAGGCGACCGTAGCGGTAAGGGTAAAGTCCTCGACGCCCATGGTGAGCTGACCTTCAGACGGCTGGCCGGGCTCGCCGTCGACATCGATAAACAGATCGAACGACCCGCCCACCATCAGCTTGAACTCTGCCGGTTTGAACTCGGCAGGCTTAAACTCCGCCGGCTTGAATTCGGCGGGTTTGACCGACAGGCTCAGGCCGTAATCGCCGTTCATCGAAAGGGTGTATCCGTTCAGACTGAACCGTTCGCTATTGTGGCCGTCGACATCACTCTCATGCAGCAATCCTTTACGGGCCAGGTCAGCCACATCGAACAGGGGCTCACCTAAGGCCGGGATAATTTCATCAAGCAGGTCATCGAGATCGACAGAACCGTCATCTGTCACCAGTCCGGAATCGATGAGCCGGTCGATATCGAGCCAGACCAGATCGAGCACGTCGTAATCCACCACCGACAGATCGTCCAGGTCGGCCCGGCCGATGAGCGGTTCGGTCAGCAGCCCAAAGCTCTCCAGCTCGCTCAAGGAGCCGACCAGGCCCTCATCGACAAGGCCCTGGGCGTCGATCATATCGATAAGCAGTCCGGCTTCGAATAGGTCGGCCTCACTGATACCCAGGGCAACGGCGGCGATGATATTGTCTTTATTCAGGATGGCGGTAATGAAACTTTCCTGAGCTAACTCTTCAGGAGTTACCAGCCCGCTGGCAATCAGCAAACGAGGATTGATGGGATCGACGCCGGCAAAGCCGTTATCGTCGAGAGCGGTATCATCGGCAAGGGGCGTGGCAGTAAGTTCGGCCCGGACAATATCGCTATCAAAAAATCCATAGGCAGCCAGATCGGCCAGAGACACCAGCGGCCCGGTGCCATCTTCAAAAGCGACGTCGGTAGTGAGCAGATCGACCAGGTAAGACCCCTGGAAATCTTCCGCATCAAGCTGAGCCTGGGTGATGATACCGGCGTCAACGAGCTGCTCGCCGGTAACCAGATTCAGGAGAATCAGCTCTTCCAGGTCAATATTGTTGCTGATAAGGACCTCATCGACTAGGTTTTGGACCGTGGCCAATTCCGACTCGACCAGATCGACGATAGAAACGTTGGGATCAAACAGTTCGGCAGTGATCAGCTGGGCCTCGGTAACCGTGACGTCGCCGCTGGCAAGAAGCGCAGCTTTGTCCACGCCACCTTCGACCAGATCAAGCAGCGTTACAATGCCGGACTCAAGTAGTTCGTCGATCTCTACTGATGAGCTGACCACTCCTTCGCTCTGCAGATCAGCCAGGGCGACTGAAAGAGAAACAGCATCGAGTAATCCGGCCAGGTCCACTCTCCCGCTGCGGTCATCCAGAGTGGCACCTTTCAACTCATCGATGGTGACCAGCCCGGAATCAAGAAGCTCGACCAGGTCGACGTGGGTACCGAATAAGCCGTTATCTACCAGATCGTCTTCAGTCACTAGCACGGAGGCAATAAGATCGCTGCTTTCAAGCGTACTCAGACCATCGACCTCTTCAGCCGTGACCAGTCCCAGAGCGATCATCAGATTAAGACCGAAAACCTCGGTGAACGGCAAAGCGCCGCTGTCATCGAGAGCCTGAATGTCGATCGTCTGTGACGCCGGCAGAATATCGCCGGCGGCGATCAATCCGGCATCCATCAGCTCGGAAAGGTCGGCCAGATCTTCATCGAGAATGCCGTCTTTATCGACCTGCTCCCCGGCGCCAAGATGAGCCGGGGTGACCACCTCTGCTTTCACCAGCGCGGCCAGAGTAGCGAGAGGGCTGCCGTCGGCATCAAGCAGGGTATCGCCGCTATCGGCAGTCAGCGTAACGACCTCTTCATCCTCAGGTCCGGTGACCAGCCCGTAATGCTCGATCAAAGCTTCATCATAGATATCGGAACGGTTGATGCGCTGGAAGGTCCTGCCGGTGACCGAATCGGCATAGTGGCTCTGGATGACAATACCGTCATCGGTCAGCTGTTCCAGCGATACCAGGCCGGAATTAAGAAGGTCGTGCAGGGAAACCCAATCCTCCTCATCAATCTCTTCAATAAGGTTAAATGCGTTAAGATCGGCTTCGGTCACCACGGCGGTAACTACGGCCAAAGCCAGGTCGACATCATCAAAACTGTCTCTATCAATAATCCCTTCCTCCGCCAGGTCGGTAAGCTCGGCGGGCGTACTGCTGTTACGGATGATCAGATCGTTTACATCCAGTTCGCCCAGCTCGACCAGGTCGCCGATATAGACGATCTCGATGAGATCGTACAGGTAGACCTCGTGGGCGCTGATGTAGTTATTGAGATCGCCCTGCTCAAACAGGGGCGAATATTCCAGGTCGCGGATATCTAGCTCGATGTCGGCGATGTTACTCAGGTCGTCGTCGTCGATATAGCCCTCCTCGATCAGATCCACCAGGGTGATCTCGTCATAATCAAGGGCGATAAGGCTGTAGAGAGGAACCGTGGTAGCGTAGGTATCGTCGATATCCACCGCAAACTCAGCTTCCAGAGCGGCGACATCGAGATCGCCGTTATCGAAGTCATAGACATCGACGAAGTCCGCGGCCACGTATCGTGCAAGGGTCACGTCATATAAAATGGAAGTAAGCAGAGTATCCAGCCCCACTGTACCCACGTGCACTATATCGTCGAGCTCGCCGTCCTCGAATAACGGAACTACCTCCATCTCATCGTTTAAGACCGTGATCGCCTCGAGGTCGGTCTGTTCAAAGACCTTGTTGATAAAAGCGTCACCGCGCAACAGTCCGTGTAAAACCATTTCTTCAAACGGGCTATAGGTATCAAGCAGCAGTTCCTCAATCGGGATCGTATCCGAATTAACAGGATCGGGATTTTCATCATCATCTTCACTCAAGTAAGTGGGAAACTGGGTGATAATATACTGCTCACTGACCACGTCCGATTCCAGGAGTATGGCAAGATCAACAGTAGCGTTAGCGGCCAGCTGGGCATCAGTGACCAGCCCGGCATCGACAAGCTGACGCAGGGTGACGACGCTGGTCTCCCAGAAATCAGCCCGATCGATCAATCCGGCATCAAGCAGATCACTCTCAGTCAGGGGCGTAACGCCAAACAGATCTTCTACATCGACACTTCCGGCACTTGTCCCGGACTCAGTAATGGCACTTATAGATAAAAACAATAAATCCGATTCCAGGATAGCGGTAAGCAGCAGTTCACTCGGCGTCAGGTGACCGTCGGTAACGATGCCGGCATCGGCCAGGTCAGCGAGACTGGCAAGGTCCAGAGCAATGATCTCTTCGATGTAGACGAAATCAGGCGAGCCATCCTGGACCAGGTTGTTGTTATCCAGCTTATTCGGCGGCACCAGACCGCTGGCGAGCAGGTCGTTCTCGCTGACGGTGATACCGGCAAAATCAAAGTCGGCCGCTACAAGCAGGCCGCTGTCCACCACGTCAGCCAGGCTAACATAGGGAAGACCGGTCAAATCGCTTACGGCAACGACGTCCTTGCCCTGGGGATTCTGAGTTATATACGTATCCAGGATCGCCATCTCAAGAACGTCCGATTCCATGAGGTCCTCAACGTCCACCGCGCCCTGCACGAACACGTCGTCAAGATCAACAGGAGAAAGGTCGGCTTCCAGATCACTTTCGCTGATCAGGCCGTAAACGAGCAGGTCAGCGACACTGACATCGGTCTCACTGACCAGATCGGTGATCTCGATACCGTCGCCGTGCAGAACATATCCATGATCGTCCAGGTCTTCGATAATACTCTGGGAAAACCCGAAAGCATCGAGATCGGCTACGGGCAAATCAGCCAGGTCTTCCCGGGCCAGTTCGCCGAGATCGACAATGTCGCCGATAGTGAGATAACCCATTTCGATGACTTCAGGTAGGCTGTTACGCTCGAGCAAGCTGGAATCGATGACCTTGGCAACGGTGAGCACGTTGGCATCGACCTCACCCAGAGGCCGTACATCGTTATGATCGATAATACCGAAATAGATCAGGTGATGGAGTTCTATGGGTATATTGACATCGGCAAGGAGGGCGTCGAGATCGATGATCGAACCCGGGCCGATCAGGCCGCCTTCGGATAGGATACTGCCGTACAGAGAAGCGGCCTGGCTGGCGACGTCGGAGGCCAGCAGTTCGTCGATAGCCATCTGGGCCGGCCCGATCAGGCTTTCCCGGGCCAGATCCCCCAGATCGGCCAGGCCGGTCTCAAGAAGAGCGGGAATATCCAGCTCGTCCAGGCCCAGATCGGCAAGGTCGATAAGAGCGTTACTGACCAGGTCGCTTAACGATACCAGCCCGGTCTGAACCAAGGCCTCGAGATCGTCGAGGTAACCGTTAGCCAGGTCGTTGGCATCGACCAGAGCCCCGGTGATCAAGGCCTCTATATCGGAATCGGAGATTCCCGATTGTAAAATGTCGGAAAGCTGCATGGCGAAATCGAAGACGAGATCGGACCAGTTGACATCGCCGTTTTCGATAAGTTCTTCTAAGCTCGCGACCGGGGAATTGACCAGATCGTGGAGAGAAACATCATCGGCGCCGGTGATCAGATCGTAGTAATCAAGCTCAAAAGCGCTGGCCAGGCCGTCGTCGATCAAAGCCGTTGCCGAAAGGACTATGTCGTTGAAATCGTCGATAGCCGCCAAGCCCTCGTCGACGACTTCGGCAAGGGTGGCGATGCCCTGGGTAAAGAAAGCGGTGGTATCGAGCAGGGTCGAAGAAACAAAGTCGGCGGCCTCGATTAATCCTTCGCTGAGCAGGCCGCTTAAGGTAGCCGTGGTATCGCTGACCAGAGTGGAAATATCCACCAGGGTCGTGGAGAGAAAATCGGAAGCCGTGGCCAGACCCACATCCACCAGGTCCTGCAGCGAGCCAAGCCCGGTAGTAATAAAATCGTTTATACCCAAAGAATCAAGGCTGATATCGCCCAGGTCCAGAAGACCGGTGTCAAACAGCTCCTCGAGCAGGTTTTCCGCGGTGTCGATGCCGCTGCCAAGAAGGCCTTCCAGATCGACCAGGTCCTCCACACTGGCCTGACCGGTGAGATCGACGGCCAGATCAGCGACATTGGTAGCGGCAAGATTGATATCACGGATAAATCCGAGATTAGCCGCCAGCGAGCCGATGGTCACGATGTCGGCCTCGGCCAGCTCGCCCAAGGTGACCAGACCTTCGTCAATCAGATCGTCGAGATCGACCATGTTCCCCGACCCAATGAGATCAAGGGCGACCAGCGCGGCCGGGCCGATTATGCCGGCTTCGGCGATGGTTACGGTATTGGGAGCCTCCCAGTCGTCTATCGAACTGACATCGAGCACTCCTGCTGCCGCCAGGTCGGCAATATCGGCGTATCCGTTATCGAGCAGGTTATCAGGATCGATATAGGGCCCGATCTGGATAAGCCCCTCGTCCTCGAGCAGTTGCAGGTCCAGCAAACCCAGGTTATCAAGATCACGCAGGCTCAAGGCGCCGAGATCTATCTCGAACTCGAACGGGACCGTAAGCGTATTGGTGGTGGTATTGTATGTGACCGCCTGGCCCTCGGGGATCAGCCCGGAAGCGCTGACCACCGCCACGAAATCCTGCAAGGTCTCCATGGCGTTGAAATCGAGCTCTTTTAGCACTGCCAGGTCAAAAGCCACGCCCAGATCCAGAACCTCGGCAAAGGAAGCATCCAGGAAGGGTATTTCCAGGTTAAAGTTCTCCGATACCGCCAGCCGGGGCAGGAAATCATCGCGCAAGCCCTCCAAATTCTCCTGTATATCGGAAAGGGTCAGCTCGGCAAAGGGGCTAAAGGGCTCGATGTTAGCAGACGTAGCTCCGACCGCCGTAGTCCCCCGGCCGCCGTCGGCTGCCAGGAAAAGGTCTCCGGCTATGCCGACAGTGCCGGTGGCTCCCTGGTTCACATCCACACCGGCAAGCGAAGCATAGATCGGAAGGCCAAGATCAACGAAACTTACGTCATCGGCAACCGGATCACGGGTAACGATGTACTCATCCCCGGGTGTATCATAAAGCAGATCAAGATGAACGCCCAGCACAAGAGTACCCTGGGTATGCTGGGGATGACCGGCTGCGGCTTCAAGGTCACCGATTATAAAGGGAATAATCAGATCAGTGTAATTTAGGCTCGCATCGAGTTCAAGCTGAGTTACCTCGAACTCGTATTCACCGGTTCCATCAGGCCAACGTAAACCCAAAGTGAAACCAAAGGCAGCGTCTATAGTCACCTCAACCTCGGCAAAGGCCGGGCCGATACCTTCAACGGTCTCACTCAAACCTACGGGAATTGCTTTGTCGTAGCTGGCTACACCGGAAAAAGCAAGGGAAATGCCGCTAATCCAGTCATACTCGCCGGTATAAGTTTTGCTGCTAAAATCGATATCGTAGGCTTGCCCGCCTAAAAGGTCATCAAGCCAGCTGCCCCGCAGATAGTTAAGGAATTCATCGATCTCGAATCTGAGGTCAGAACCCAGCTCCTGCATCGGGGTGACATAATCATCAAGGGCTGGGCCGATATCGAGGTAATCCGTAAGGTCAAACAATTCATCAAGAGAAACATCGGTTCCCGGTAAAGTTTGACCGGTGATATCGGGATTGGCAAGCAGTAAGTCACTCAGTAAGGTCTCGGCATTCTCTGCCAGGCCTTCGATTGCCTCTTCCATACGGTTAGTGGCTGCTGTGGTGATATGGAGGTCCTGCTCAGTGGGTATTTCGGCAACGACCAGTTGTAACCGGTCGGATTGCTCTACGACCTCAAAATAAAGGCCGCTGTCGCCAAAATCAAACGGGCCGGTTACCTGAGAAAAAGAACCGGAAATCGTGCCAAAAGTAAGGAAATCAAAGGTATCATCTAAGACAGGAATAAAATCGTTTATAAGGCTAACCGCAAGGGTTCCGTCAAGGGTGGCTTCTTCCGTAACATTAATCTGGTCAAACCCATTATCTAAAGGTATACCATGGCCCGGACCGTATCCGCCTATCTCAATCTCTAAGGTGGCATCGGAGGCTTGGGTGTAAGTTGTAACGTTCAGGATTTCCGGTGAATTCCCGTAATTGAAAAAGCCGGAATTGTTAATCTCTCCAAAATGATTTAGATAAACAAAAGGTTCAAGGCCTGAAAATGCAACTGTGGTTGTCTGCCCTGCTTCATCGGAAACTGTTATGATACCAGCGTCAGTGCCACTGTCCACATAGTCAACGGACAACTCCGGACAACCAAGCATTACAAGTTTGTCATATCCACCCTCACCACCAACATACTGAATACCACCAGGAACTGAGAACGGCGTGCTGAGGTCGATGGTCAGGGTATCGTTCGATTCGTCTCCACCAACGACAAGCACATTGTCGATACCTTCCAGAGCAAAACTGGCTAAAACAATACCTCTGCTGTTATCGAATATCTCGATAACAGATGAGTCTTGCATTTGAACCCTTATGGTCAGATCGAATTGTGTTCCAGCATCGACGTGCACCAGTTGGTTACTGCTGGAACTATTATTCTGCGAAGTTGGTATCTCATTATTGTTAGGTGGACCATGGGGAACTCGAAGTGTCTCGGTCAACTGCTCAACGATGCCCTGCAATTCGCAGTTGTCAGTGCCTTCTAATTCGTCGTTGACATCTGTCCATATAATCTCCCCAGCATTTATTTCTGTGTAATCCGCAGTCACAAGAAGCGCTATGCTCTGCTCTAAATCGTATTGTGCCTGGGATTTTTCCCCACTGTCACTGTCTTCTGTATTATCATCATCTACGAACAAAGTAATGATCGGACGGCAAGGATTAGTATTAGGCATATCGGGTGGGGCCAGCTCCTGGCTGATTTGCTCCTCAACCTGTTCAGTTATATGCAGTAAATCTGCTTCCTGAACAAATGTTGACGGATTGCTAAGAATGGTATCTTTATCTGGATCAGGTACAATATTAAGTAAACTGTCACCCGAAAGCAAGATTCGCGGCTCAAGTTGCTCAAAGTGAATCAGAGGCTTAATTTCTCGTGTCACCCGCATTCCTCAATCTTCAAATGCACGAAAATTACATAAGCACAAATAAAAAGCCAAATCCTTATAATTTATTGCTATTAAGAAAAACAAAATAGCAAAATATTTATATTATTCCTTTATTCTTCATTATTGTCCTATCGTTGAGAAAGTCAAAAAGATTTTTAAAAATGTTGAAAAAATATTTATTGTCACTCTATAAGTCACTATCTACATTGAACTTGCTCGCTATTATTTTTTTCTCTTTTATGAGACGATTAGTGTTTGATACGCAGTATTTCCGCAAGCAAGAGAGATATTTTGGCCGAACAGAGTTTGCTCTTCAACGCCTGCGGGACTTGCGCAAGGAGGAGCAATTTGCCGAAGATAAGCAGGCCCAAGCCTTTCTAACCGAGGCAGAGAGGCTCTTATCCGGCGACAAACAGTAAAAGCTCTACAACCCAAGTGCGCTGTCTGAAGGAAGCGTGACGCAGTCGAAACTGTAATTTTGAGTTGAAAAATGGGTCTGGATTTTATCTCCAGGGGTTCATAGCGGGGGCGCGTTACGAACATACGACCTTGCTCTCAAAATAGTAGATACCCCAAAAGAATTATATGATTAATACAATTCATTTCCTCCGTCTACTTAATCCGACGTAAAAAAACCCCCGTTTTTTCGCTAAAATTAAGGGTGGGTTAGACCAGACAATTGCTCTTCAGGCCTAACTGATAACGAAGGAAAATCGAATGTGCCCTGCAGGACTCAGACTTACGACCAATGGATTGACTGTCCACTGGTCTGTTGAGCCACTTACTCAGTGTGCATTTCAGGAACATATAGAGTATGCTTGTTTATCACCGCCGCACTGGTGAATCGCTTATAGAATGGCGAAAACTATTGTTGCAGATTCAAAGGTGTATATTTCACACCAATTATGAACCTTTATAAACTAAACATAATCTCAATAACAGATTTGTGACAATTGACGTGGAATCGAATAAAAGATGTATCGAACCTGTTTCTGATCGTGTTAATAAACACCCTCTGCTCTATATGAAGTGATGACAGGACCTGTCATTGTCGTCGTGGTTCTTGTGCAGATCGATAGCCTTGTCTTTGCCTGAAAGGATAAACCAGTCCTCGCCCGAACTACCAGTCAGCTTGTCCCGCTCTCCGTCGTCCCAGACCGTTACTCCCGGTGCGAGGAAGAAGCCGTCGTTTAGGCGATCGTCACTTGGGTTCTCGCCGCTGATATTATCACGCCGCTCGGTAAAGCTCTTTTCCGAGGTCCATTCGTCAAGAATTGCCAGCAAAGCCTCAACGTCAGCGAACTCGTCCTCCGCCTGGTCCGAGTCATAGACAGTCGTGTCACCGATAAGAATATCATCTCCCCTGTTGCCGACCAGCCGGTCACTGCCCAGCCCACCAATCAATATGTCCGCGCCGCTTCCACCCTGGATCTCGTCGTTGCCAGCGCCACCCAATACGATATCGTTGCCCGCGCCACCCTTAAGTTTGTCTCTGCCGTGGCCACCATCAACGATTGCATCAATCGCAATGTTTCCTGCGATTTTGGAATGATCATCTCCATCGCACAGAATCATCAGGATACTGCTGACCGCATCCGCGTCAAAGTCCCGGAATCGCGACCCACCGTCATAATCTTCATTGTCACCATCGCCGCTGTGTACTTTCGGCAGGAAATTAGCGTGTACTCGGACGTATTGCTTTTTCGACTTGCCTTTGTGGTTATCACCGTGATGTTTACCGCCGACCAAGTTGATGGAAACCTTATCCTTACCGTCGGTGCCAATGACCTGTAACTGGCCGTTCTGGACCCCGATCCCCGTAATTACGGCTGTCGTAGTTACTTGAGCAACGCCAGAGTCATCGTCCTCCAAGATCAAAGTGATTGTGTAGATGCCTCCAAAGGCGTATGCATGACTTGCAGAAACCGTGCCGACCCCCGCGGACTCGGTTACCGTTCCCTGGGTGACAACGCCATCGCCCCAGTGGATTTCTGCCGTATGTGTATCAAGCTTTCCAATATCAACAAAAGACGCGAATACCGTAACAACTTCGTTTTCTGAACCTTTGTTCGAGAGTGTAGCATCACTTGAAAATTCAGTGATCTCGGGTGCCACGTTATTGATTGTTACTATAAAGCTGGCACTGCCGGAACCACCATTATCGTCGGTTACGATTACCGCGACCATATGAATACCGTTATCGGCATACAAGTGACTGCCCGCGATCGTGCCGTCGGCGCCGGAAGTCGAACCCGGAGGTCCAAATGGTGACTCGGTAATTACCACTGGCTCAGGCGCTGTCCCATCACCCCAATCGACCATTGCGGTATGCGTGTCAAAGGTTCCAAGATCATTGAATATCGCAGGAGCGAGAGCGACAACCTGCCCTTCATTGATTATCTGATCCGGCCCCGCCTCCACCGTCGGAGCCACATTGAGTACCGCAACAATAAACTCGTCAGAATCGCTTTCCTCATAGCTGTCCGTTACCGTAACGACCACGGTGTAGTCTCCATCGTCAGCGTAAACATGGTTAAGCTCGAAGGTCTGGCCGTCAAGAAGTAGGGCTTGCTCACCTGTGCCGTCCCCGTAATCGACAGTGGCTATCCAACTATCACCGAGGTCAGGATCAATGAAAGAACAGGTGCGAAGCAAGACCTCGCCCTCATTGACCGTAGTATCAGGGCCGATATCTACCACGGGTGGTACATTCAAAATGACGGTTGTAGTAGCATCAGGCTCCTCTGGCGGTTCTTCCACGTGGCCGACATTGTCATAGGCTATGCTGTAGAACGTATATGTATGCTGGTCCTCTCCAGCAAAAGTGGCAGAAGTTTCTGACGTTGTCGTCCAGAGCGTATACGGCCCATCATTGTCCGATACGTAAATCTCGTATTCTCTGATTCCGGAGCCGCCGGGATCATCGCTGCCGCTCCAGCTTACGAGAAAATCGATCGTGGTCTGCCGGTCTTCGAGGGGCAAGACCGCGCTTGCGGGCGCACCGGCGTCAATCGTATTGAGAACCTCCGGCGTGTCTATTGCTGGATTGGCATCGAAGTAAATACTGGCAAAGTTGGCAATCTGGGTGCCGGTCGGCAGATCTGCCTTTGGACGAATCAAAAACGTTACATATCCTTCCCCGCGATGGTTAACATCTTCCGGGTCGTCAGGTGGCAAAAAGCCAGCGTAAGGATCTTGCGGCTCCCAGCCGGTCTCGGGGTCGGTGCTGATGATATTCCAGGTGATCTGCCCTGTAGTGATATCGATATCGGTGTCAACATCCAAGATTAGCGGCGTTTCGCCCGTGTGCCAGCCTTCTTGTTGGCTATATGTCCAGCCGTCGATTTCCAGTCTTTCTTGATAATGAGTCATACCACTGGGGACCGTAATCTGGTGTGGGCCGAAGCCGATCTCCAACAGTTCGAAGGTTGTCCAGTCCAGATCGGGATCCAGTTCGTCAACAATGCGTACCTGCTTTGCTGCTGCCGTAGCATCTGACTCATTCTCAAAGTGAATTGTATATACCATTGAACGATCGGGAGTGATATATCGTTCACTGCTAAAGCCGTGTGGGCCAATCTTACTGTTTGGGTCGTAGCTTCCGGCAATCGCACTCCATAGTTTTTGCAGGATTCCGGAAGCTGCCTTGGGAACTAGATAAGACCAAGGGTAGTAGAGAAGATTCTGCAATTTGGCTTCGCCCATGCCTCTGTATAGGACTTGCAAACCGAACATATAGCCGAAGGCAAATGAAGTTTGAATTCTCTCACCTTCTCGTTTATCGAGAACCAAGCCTGTACCATAAATAGCAACACCCTCCGCGTACAGACCTCGTTCTTGGTCTCGAACGTCTAACGAAATACTTAGCACCGTTCCACTGATAGCGCCACCGTATATTATTCCCTCCTTAAAGAAGATGTAACCACCGGGCGTAGAGACCCCCAACCCTGGGCCAACATGCACTCTAAACGGATTTGTACGCCAGCTGATCGGAACTCGAAGAAAAAGCACTCCAGGTGTTATTTCCCCTTCCCCCCTTGGGTCGCACTTCATCGTGGGTTGATTCTCAACGTATCGATACAAGTTTGTATCCCCCCCCTGTAAACCTCTAGGGTCCTGTTGTAGAAATCTCCCAATGGACGCACTGTAAAACCGTTGGCGCATGCATATTATTCCCGATGGCTCATCGGCAACTCCATACTTACCGACATATTTGAACGTGTTGGGGGTAGTCTCGACACTAGTTAGCAAAACACCGAACGGGTCATATGCATATTGGTTCAGGACAGCGCCAGTAGTATTAGTCAGCGCGATTGTTGAGCCGATGGCGTCAAAGGCATAATACACTGAGTGCCCTCCACTGTCGATGCTAGCCGCAAGGCCAATACCATGGATGTATCGTGCCGTCAGGGTATCCGCGACGGTGTATTCAGCGGCCACATCGGTCAGGCCAATGGGGTCGTGGACATAGTGCGTCACAGAACCATTATGACTGACAGCCACACGATTACCCAAGGCATTGTAGGTATATTCCCAGGTACCATCTGGGTTCGTGACCCGGATAACTCGACTTTCTTCATCGTACTCGTATGTAGTGGTGCCTGTGCCATCGGTCTTGGAGGTCATGTTGCCGTTGACATCATAGGTGTAGGTGGCATTACCGACTTCGGCGTACTGATTCATGTTGTTTGTAGTGTAGGCCGTTGTCGCGCCATCGTCGGTGACGGCGATGCGATTGCCTGCCGGGTCGTATTCATATGTGACCTGCCGACCGTCGGGACAGTTGACACCAATCAACTGGCCGGTGGCGTCATATTCGTAGTGGGTGGTTCCCTCCAGGGTTGTCATGGAGGTGCGCTTGCCATTCTCATCGTACGTGTAATCAAATCGGGATTGCACATCATCAGTGGGAGAGTAATTCACTAGGCTGAGTACCTGGCCTGCCGAGTCGTATTCGTACGTTGTATAGGTTCCATTGCCCTTGTCTTCGCGGATCAACCGACCCACATCGTCGTAGGTGTAAACTACGATGTCGGTCCCATCCGCATCGGTGAGACGCTCGAGTCGGCCAGCCTCGTCGTAGTAATAATTGAGTGTGTAGCCATCATCGCCAACCCGCTGTGTCCGCTGACCTGCATCGTTATAGGCAAAGGTGAACCAATGGCTGTCAGGGTACTCGATGCG
>Ga0315537_1002597_pt1 | contig 13725 bp, 11 predicted proteins | sample SalMarSW160270MG_FD_203091 | JGI IMG/M metagenome (GOLD analysis project Ga0315537, IMG submission 203091) | Salt marsh sediment microbial communities from the Plum Island Ecosystem LTER, Massachusetts, United States - Salt Marsh Sediment SW1602-70 ... | reverse complement strand
TATTGGGCAAACCCGCTTTCACATGGGGCAGTGCCAATCTCGAAAAACCCGGCGATGTCCGGCGAAGATATATCGAATCGCTGCAGGCTGCCGACAGGGGTAACTATACACCGCTGCTGGAATTCGCACGGTCATAGTGTTACCATTGTATTTTTTACCGCGGAGCTCGCTGAGTCCGCAAAGTTTTTTATACCTAATATTTCTTTGCGGTCTTTGTGGTGAATGTTCTGAAATTTTTTGATTTTTCGGCTGAGTAAGGGTATATATTCTATTGGCAAGCAACCGTCTATTAGAGGAATATAGCGATGCAAGACAATAACAAGCCCGAACAAGAGGAAAATCAATTCCAGTTTCCCCAGCCAAAGGAGCCTCAGCAGTCTGCCGAACCGGTAGTACCTTTGCCGACCAGGCCCGGTTACGTCCTGCCGCCGAAGAAATATAAGCTCAAAACTCTACTGATGTTCTCCGACATCTTCGCGATATTCATATATATCTACTTCCTGATTATCCGCAGCATAATCAGGGATGTATCGGCAGATACATTCTCATTCGTCTCCAACAGGATGCTCGCGTTCTATTGCGTCTTCGCGATTACCATCGGCATGGCGGTGCTCGTACTTATATGCAGGATGACCAAAAGCGCACGCACACGCTTCCAGAGGGACAATGAGCTGCGCCAGGACGAGAACATAAAGGTCTGGCTGACCGGCTATGACTGGGGCTGGCCGATACTGTTTGCGCCGACCATTGTGCTGATGGCCGTTGTCGGCTTTATCGGGATGCCTCTAAACGTAATAGGCGGTGATTCGCCGACACTGCACACAATCCAGAACGTCATCGGCGGCGTCGTAATAGTCTTCGGCGCACTCAACGCAGCGGTCGTCATCTTCAAGCTAAAGCCGGTGACGTTAGGCCTGCTCCTCGGCAGTTTCGTTATTATCCTGCTGATACTTTTGCTGCACGGGCCGGATACGTTCCTGGCCTTCTTCAAAAGCTTCAGGTACCTCGGCATCACCACCGAGCCGCTCGGCTATTTACTCCTTGCCTATATCTGGTCGATATTCCTGCGCATAATATGGCTAAAGAGCCTGTTCTTCTACTGGGTCTTTCTACCGAACCGCCTGGAGCTTCAGCACGGCCTGAGCGAATCCAACGACTCGGTCGATAGAGACGACCTGCGACATCAGATAGACACCGACGATGTAATTCTCCGCTGGTGGAACGTCGGCGTAATTACATTTTACTTCCCGCAGTTGGACCGTCTGCCGGTAACCAACGTAATGCTCGGCATCCGCAAAAAGGCCTTGTATGCCAACCGCATCGCCTCAGTCAAAACAATACAGGATTAGGAAAGGAGATAGTTTTATTCAAAATTCTTATGTTTAAACAAAAATTCTTGATAATTTTAATTACGATCATTTATACCGCACCACTTGTATTATATTTACTTCTGTCATCTTATCTTGAACATAGGTTTAAGAAACTTCAAACCCTCGTCTCAGCCAAACGATTAAAATACGTCGCTTACCTCTCGTTTTACTTAATTCTTGCATTTTGGGTACTTTTAGTGATACGTTTAATTGTGACAACGAGAACCATTTTATTGACCGAACAATTTTCGGCGATGCAATTTTTCAACCTGAACTACATTCTTCTTGTCACTTTCGTATTACTCTTTTCATGGATGTTCCGAGCCGAACTAAAAAGGTATAAATGGTTCAGAAGCTACTCGCCATCTAAAATCTTGGCAAGTTCTTTTCTTCAAAGACATAATGAGTTAATTCAAGCCAAAAACTTCGACCAAATCGAAGAATTTCTTGTTAAAGCCCGCCAAGCTGTGCCTGATAACGTTGAGCTTTTGTGCCTATTAGGTTACTATAAAGATTTGGTCCTGAATAAACGGGATGAAGCAAATCGTTATATGAAACAGGCAAAGTCGATTCTTGATTCTTACAAAGAACCAAACAACAAAGAGATCGCATGTTATGAAGGATATCTTGGAAATATTTTATATAACCGGGGAGAAAAAGAAGAAGGATTAAAACATCTAAAAAAATCTATCGAACTTGATTCAACTCCAGGAAGAGTTAAAAACTACGAAAGAAAACTCGCCGAACTGAAACAGCAGGATAAAACAATACAGGATTAACAGCTGATGGCGAACAAATCAATCAAACAGTTCGTCAGATTCAAAGGCCCATTCTCTGAAAAAGTCAAGGCAGAACCGCCCGGCGCAGATTTGGCACAGTCTCTCGCTGAAAAGCCTCGGCAAAACAAAAACTGCCTGCCCTAATCGACGAAACATTTGTGGGTGAACCCTGATATCGGCACTGACGCAACTCTCGAAAAGCACCTATTTTAACAGTACCCTATTGACATTCCCAGGTAAGTCAAATATACTATTGGTTTGCATGGAGGTCTGCCCTGACTACTATCAGGGCCTCTCAGAAATGAAAATAGGGTGACTTCGGTGATGAAATGGGAAAGTGTGCCTTAGTAACATTCGGCATTCTTTATATACACAGCATAAGAGAAAAACAAATCTTCAAACCTGTCCCATTTTATATACACACATTAAAGATTTAGTGGCTGTGAAATTATTAAGTTCGTGACCTGCATAGTATAGTCCTTAGAGAAAAATGTTTACAACAGCCCTGAAACAAAAACTGTTTCTGACACTGATTGCAGCGGTTCTCACAAGCTCCTTTTTCATCGATACAGCAGCCTACGGGGATATAAGGATAATGCCCCTGGGTGATTCTATAACCAAGGGCTACGGTTCGTCATACAGTAACAGCTACCGCAAACCTTTATATCTGAGTCTGACTGCGGCAGGTTACGACTTCGACTTCGTGGGCAGCGCAACTAACGGTAATTTCCCGGACCCCAATCACGAGGGACATGGCGGCTGGCATGCCGAAAAAGATGACACTGTTTATGACATAAACGACCAGGTATACGGCTGGCTCACAGCCAATCCCGCCGACATTGTGCTGTTACACATAGGAACAAATGACATCACTTATAGCGGACAGGATGCTAACGAAGTAAATGATATCCTCGCCGAAATTGACCGATTCAGCACCGACGTCACTGTTATCCTCGCCCTGATAATAAATCGAAGATCAGATGCCCGCACCAGCTACCGACAGGCAACAACCCAGTTTAATCAGGACGTCAATGAAATGGCCCAAAGCCGCATCGCCGCGGGCGATGATATTATTATCGTGAATATGGAAAACGCATTAGACTACAACGTTATTGGCGGTGACATGCTGGACCAGTTGCACCCCAGAGACTCCGGCTATGCAAAAATGGCCCAGTGCTGGTACAACATTTTTACTGAACACTTCATAGAGAAAAAAATACTAACAACCTCATCCACAACCGGCGGCTCGGTGACGACTCCGGGTGAGGGTTCCTATCAGTACAACCATGGAACAGAGGTGAATCTGGTAGCTACCCCTGATTTGGACTATTACTTTGCCGGTTGGACGGGTACGGGCGCATCGGCCGGCAAGATAGCCGACCCCAACTCAGCAACCACCACCATAATAATGGACGCCAACTATACCGCAATAGCCAATTTTTCCCAGGAACAGTTGACATTAACAACCTCATCAACGGCTGGCGGCTCTGTAACAAATCCCGGCGAGGGTCAATTCCAGTATGACTACGGAACCGAGGTTAACCTGGTTGCAACCGTCGATACGGATTATTACTTTGTGAGCTGGACAGGTACCGGTGTTAATGCCGACAAAGTGGCAAATCCCGCCTCTGCTACTACGACTATAACTATGAATGCTAATTACACCGCCGTCGCTAACTTCGCTGCCAATTGCGTTAAGACTCTTTACATCGATGGAACATTAATTGGTTCATCAGCCGCCCCCGAGGGTCTTAGCTGGCCATCAAATCGTTTAACGATTGGGGCTGAGGGCACTGCCGGGTATCTCTATAATGAATATATCGGTGATATGGATGATTTTGCCATCTACGACGCAGTTTTAGACGCTTGCAATGTTGCGGCACATTATACAGCCAGGACGAACTATGACACTTATAAAACAGTAATTGGAAACGACAACCCTTTGCTGTGGCTAAAGTTTGACGATCCGTGCCTTGCTCACGATGAGATAGCATTTAACTCGGGCAGCATAGGCATTGACGGCCAATATGTTGTAACAGGTGTTGAAAGTTCGCCTATTACTGCGGTGACCGGTTTCCATGCAGACAGCCATGCTATTAACTTCCCTGATACTGGTGTCGAGCCCAACGGTCACTGTGTGGACGTGTGGGACGGCAATGGAGACTTCGGCGAAGACCTTGAAGGTGACGTGACGGTCGAGTTTTGGGTCAACTTTACCGACATAAATTCAATGCCGCAAAATGACCATCCAAGATTCTTCCAGCACAATGGCAACTGGCGGGACCCAAACGGCTATGGCATGATGATTGCCGCCCCTAACATAGTAGGTGTTTTTGGTGGTGGTGATACAGACTATATGACGCTTCCATATGACATCAATGATAATAACTGGCACCATATTGTCGTTACCTATGAATCAAGTTACAAAGAGCCAAATGAGGTGAATACTCTCTCCTATGTCGAGGAAGTGGCAAAGGACGAACCCGTCGTGTGGATACGGTTTGAAAGCACTACCCCCGAGGACTCAGCCGGCAACGATAATTGGGTCACTTACGGTGGAGCGGCTACTATTGTAGAAAAAGCCGGCGGAATCGGGAACTCCATCCTTCAGGACACAGCCGGAGACGGTGAAGGTCTTTTCGCTGCCGCCGTGGCGAAAGACTCGAACGTGCCTCCTTATGAGGAATATAACGATGCGTACGCTATCGTACCCAGCGATATTACTGTTGAAATGTGGTATAAAACCCTGCCCGCAGGCCAGCCGCAGCCGCATAAGTACGGAATGTTCTTCCAGCAGATCGGCATCTCTGGCCATGAGCCAGATGCTCCGGCTGTGGGTAATTCCGACGGCCAGATACGTATTTGCGCAGGTACCGATTACGGGTATACCAATGTGGACCCGAAATTCGACGGCAAATGGCATCATATGGTTGTTACCTATGACGAACAATACGGTGGCGACCCATGCTTAATGGTTGCAGAATTGTATCTTGATGGTTCCTTCAGGGGTTACACCGTTGCTCCCGCCGGCGCCGGCGCAAAACTCGGCACAGAACTGTCCCATATGGTCTTTGGTGCCGAGAATAACAGGGGATACAGCTACAATGTTATTCCTGGATACTTTGACGAAATCGCCATTTATGAGGGTATTCTCGACCCGAACCGTGTCCTGGCTCATTACACTGCCTGGCAGCCTAAAGATTGCAACGAGCTTTGGGAAAGAGGAGGACCAAAGCAACAGGATTCCGCCCTGGAAGTGCTGAACCTCATTGATACGAATAATGACTGTATGATTAACCTGGTTGATTTCGCTTTATTCGCTCAGCAGTGGACGCTTTGTAATGACCCGGAAATTGGGCCGCCCGAATGCCCGGCGAACTGGTAAAAAAGTATCAGCCGAACAAGCCGCCAGCAGAAGCTCAATTTCAGACCCTAAAACCTGAAACGTAAAATCTCACCATTTTCTTTCGACGGAGTTTCCACAATGAGACAATCCTCACTTTCCAAAAAGCAATTAGCCGTAATCGACGAAATGTTTGCAGGCGAACTGGATACCGACGCTATCCTCTCAAAGCACAATGTCACCCGCAGGCTGTATAATAAATGGCTCGGCGATGAGAACTTCAAGGCCGAGTTCACTCGGCGCATCGAATGGCTGAACCTGCACAGCCAGGCACTGATTGCAAGATATGCGTCACTGGCCGCTGCCAGGCTTGTTGCGCTTACCGACTCGGAAAAAGAAGAGACCCGCAGAAAGGCCTGTCTGGATATTATTTCACTGCCAAGGGTCATCGAAAAAAACCAAATGGCGCCTGCCGACGACAGCCCAACTGTTGAAAACCTGAACCCACAAACAGCATCAAGACTGCTCGAAGCCCTGGCACAGGAAAAAAATCAGTAAAAAATGCGGATAATATCGCACAAAAAAGGTCAATTAAGGCCCAAAAAGCAAACTTTTCCCCCAAATATGACTAACTGCTAAAGGATTCGAGCACACAGTGATTGACAAACCTGCACGGTCGGTTATGCTTCATAGCGGCGAGGACACATGCACCGGGGATTAGTCTCACTGAATCGGCACCGATAGGAGGGTTGCTATGTTCCTATCCATTGTGACTCCCGAGCTTGTCACGCCGAAGCTGAAAAAGTAAAAGAACTTATACTCGCGTACCTGTTTTATCTGGATATAACGCCAATGCCGGTCGAAGAGGACCAAAAGGAGGACGTGCGGCAGAGAATTGAAGCGTGCGGATGCGCCAAGAAGATAAAGTGCATCGACACGGACTTTCAGGACGTCGCACCGATAAAAAGTGTAGTCAACTGCGACCTGCTCGAATGCTATACCGACAGGGCCAAAGGATGTAAATTCGCATTACCCTTCGGAGGAACACATTTCTGCCAATGTCCGGTCAGAGCATATCTGCTCAGTGAACTTAATATTTGAAAGGGACCAATTAACCGCCCGATAAGTTATGCGCGCAAAAAGGCAGACCGCGGCGCGCTTTAGTTTGGTTCGTTTCCGGTTCGGCCGGGTCTGCCTGCAATAGTCAATTTTATTTATTCAGCAACCCTTTCAGGGGCCTTCAATATCCGTCCTCGTAAAGTATAAGCCAACCTTGGGCCAAAGCAAAAAACGCACAGAAACTTTTATCAAAAATGCACCGCCTCAGCCGCCTGATTCCGCCTATAACGCCCAAAAATCAATGCGACGCGGCCATTTGGCCTATGACAGCCTATTAACATTCGTATCGCAAAAAAACATTTTTCGGGCAATTTATCAGGTTGACACACCGATATAATGAAAGTATCCTGTCCGCCGATAGTGATTGCTTCATCGAACGCACTTGAGCTTAAGGATTTGGGGAAGAATTTCATGGGCTTGATGCGTCGAAATGCGGTTTGAAGGAGACACCATGATGATATATTTGAAGCAAGTCGCCCCGAATTTGGGGAACACACCTTTGGAGAAAATCTCATGAAAATCGCCGTAGCCTCAGACCATGCCGGGTTCGCATACAAAGAAATCATCAAAACCACATTACTCGAGCAGGGCCATGAGGTCGTTGACTTCGGAACCCGCTCAACCGAGCCCGTCGATTATCCTGACTTCATTCGGCCGGCGGCACAGGCCGTAGCCGACGGCAAATGCCAGCGAGGTATCGTCCTCGGCGGCTCGGGCAACGGCGAAGCTATGGTCGCAAACAAAGTCAAGGGCATTCGATGCGCACTGGCATGGGACCTGCGCTCCGCAAAACTTTCCCGGCAGCACAATGACGCAAACATGCTCAGCCTCGGCGAACGAATGCTCAGCGTTCACGAAGCAATTGAAATCGTCGAGCTGTGGCTGAAAACAGAATTCCAGGGCGGAAGACACATCACAAGAATCAAAAAAATCGACGCCAAATAAGTATAACTGCCGTTCTAACCAGCCGTTATAGCGGCAGGCAAAATCCGCCAATCAACACAATATCCCGACCAGTCGGGATTCATCACATCCTGCAAATGGAGGACTCGCCGCAATGCGCTCTAATCTCACAAACACGGTACGTATATACCAGGCACTGCGCCAAACACGTCCGGCAACAAGAAAAGACCTAAAAAATTATGTCGAAGTATTCCTCCATCTGAACATCCCAGATAAGCCAATCTGTCCCGAACATAACTGCCCACTCGATTACCTCTGGCACAGCTTCAGTGCGGACTTCGCGGTAATGCCAAAACCAAACGCAGATTGTATCGTCTGGGCAAATCGCGCAGGCGGAAAAACAGAACTGGCAGCAGTCGCAACTCTGCTCGATTGTATCTTCAAACCGAATTGCCAAAGCAGAATACTCGCAGGCTCCGGCGAACAATCATTTCGATTGTATGAATACTTCCTCGGATTCTTAAAAGACGGCTTTGAAAAATTCCTCGCAACTCCTGCGCGAAAAGAAAGATGCACCTTCGCCAACGGCTCGAACGTCGAGGTGCTTACACAATCGGCGACAAGCATACGAGGCCAGCACATCCAGAAACTCCGCTGCGACGAGGTGGAACTCTTCGCAGAGGATGTATTTAACGCAGCCAAATTCACCACGCAATCCAAAAACAATATCACAGCCGCGATGGAAATCATCAGTACGATGCATCGCCCCTACGGCCTGATGCAGAAAATCGTCGCCGACGCGCAAAGATACGACGTGCCGATTTTCAAATGGTGCGTATGGGAAACAATCGAAAAATGCAAAGACCGCTCCTGCTCGCAATGCCCGTTATGGAACGATTGCCGGGGAAGAGCCAAAAACGCAGCAGGCTATCTCAAAATCGACGACTGCATAACGCAGATGCGACGCTCCAGCAGGGCAGGCTTCGAATCGGAAATGCTCTGTCTGCGCCCGTCGCTTGAAAACGCCGTCTTCGCCGAGTTCGATTTGGACCTGCATGTTAAGAGCGTTGACTACGACCCGAACCTGCCGCTCTATCGCAGCCTCGACTTCGGCTTTATCAATCCATTCGTCTGCCTCTGGATTCAGGCCGACGACATCGGAACCGTAAGGGTTATCGACGAATACATCCGCAGCAGGGCAACCATCGACACGCACGCTCAGCAGATTATCTCACGAACCCCCTGCGCCGAAGCCGCTGTAGCCGCGACGTTTTGCGACCCGGCCGGCGCCGGTGTTAACGACGTTACCGGCACAAGCGCAGTGCGCGAATTGCGGGCAAGAAATATCAAGGTCCGTTACCGAAGAAGCTCAATCCTCGAAGGCATTGAGCTGATTCGCCGGGCTATAAAAAGCGGCGACGGCCAAAGCAAACTGGTTATTTCTCCTCGCTGTGCAAAACTGATAGAGGCCCTTCGCTGTTATCACTATCCCGAGTCGAGCGCACCTGACGAGCTGCCCCTCAAAGACGGCATCTACGACCACCCCATCGACGCCCTAAGATACTTCTTCATAAACCACGAGCAAAGACATCTTGTATCAAGGCGATACTGACCCCGGACTCAAACCGAAGCGCCAATGCCTTTAAAAGCCAACATCCGTACATTGCCCTTAAAATCAAGCTGAACGACAGGCTGTAACGGGGAAAGGTAGGCCTGTACGATTCGCTCGTGTTCCGGAATCACCCAGTTGTTGATTTCTCTTATATACCGATTAGTCAATATCGTCGTGACCTTGCCTGATTCGCCGCACCGACGAAAATCAAACCGGAAATACTTTACGGGTATCTCCAGCAAATCCCATCTGTAATAATAAATCTTCTCAGTATCGTGCAAAACAACAATGGGCACTTTTCTCTGCATCGCCAGGTTTGCAACCTGGCACCTCGTCTCGGCCATACCGTCGCTGAACACAAGGTCAAACTTTACCCCCTCGTTATCAAAATAATCAAATGTTACTTGGGGGTCGGCCTCATAACGATGGTGCCAGTTTGGAGAGTTGATTTTCTCGACTGTTTCTGTATACCACTGCCCGCTTTCCTGCTCCACGCTGACCACATAATTGCAATGGCCGGCAAAAAACGGTGTGCTGTAAAGACCCATACCGAATTCAAGAGCAGAGTTTACCGGTACGCTCTCGAATATCTTTTCAAAAACATGAACGTGGCTACCATAGCCGTCGAATGGCATCTCATTGCCTCCATAATAACATTGCGCCTGACACGACAGCCTTACTAAAATATATCGGCCTGGAAGCACGATTGCCGCCACAAGAACTCACCGGTTAATGCAGGCAAATAAAAAAGGCGGTCTGGGGATAGACCGCCTTTTCAGAGCCCATCTGTGAGCCCATACTTACCGCAGAAGAGTAAGTGCCATCTGAGGTACAGCATTGGCCTGAGCCAGCATAGCAGTACCAGCCTGAGCCAGAACCTGGTTCCTGGTCAAGTTCGCAATCTCGGTGGCGACATCCACGTCGCTGACACGAGACTCACTGGCCATCAGGTTCTCCTTCTGAATGTTCAGCACCGATACGGTGCTCTCGAGACGGTTCATCATGTAACCGAATCTTGCACGAGCAGTATCTTTAATGCTGATAGCAGAATCCAGTCTGCTAAGAACGGTCTTGGCGCTCGCCGCGCCGGCAATCGTCAGAGCGGTCGTGTTCAGCCCGCCTGAAGCACTCGTCAGATTCGCTGTACTGACAGAAATGCTGTCACTGTACTCGCCGAAGTGAATCGTCACTGAATCACCGGCACTGTCGAGCATTGTGATATTGTTGAAGCTCGTCGCCCCGGCTATACGGTCGATTTCCTTACGCATTTCGTCGAACTCATTCTGCATGATTGTCCTTTGAGCCCTCGAATAGGAACCCGTCGCCGCCTGCTCGGCTAACTGCTTCATACGAACCAACGCGTCGTCAATGACTGCCATCGCACCTTCCATGGTCTGCAACATACTAATGCCATCTTGGGCATTTCGAGCACCCTGCTCCAGTACGGCTATGTCGGCACGCATCAATTCGCGTACCGCCAGGCCGGCAGCGTCGTCCTTGGCGCTGTTGATACGAAGACCTGAGCTCAAGCGCTCGACGCTTTTTGCCAAGCTGTCGTAGCTCATGCCCAGGTGCCTCGCGGCGTTTAACGCCATAATGTTGTTCTTGACTGCTAACATATTTCTGACTCCTAAAAAAAGAAACTCGTTTCTTTGCTTTCCCTGCTTACGCTAACTGTGACTTTTCCTTCAGCCCCGCTCCGTCGCTTTGTGTAACATACAAATACGCTGAAACACTTAGTCGCTTATATCGGTTTGTCAGGACAATACTTAACCTGTTTCGCAGCCTGTTTACCCCCTCACCGACGCGACCGATAAAACTGAAATCAAATCGATGAAAACCGGCAAAAAGACTCCTTTAGACGGCCTTCAAACCCGGTAAAACAACATATCACGCAATGACAGTCCGAAAACATCAAACAAGACTAAAAATCAGAACTCATGAGTTGCCCGGCTTTTTGGTTTTCGCTTCAGAGCCTCCTTTCGCTTTGGCATCGAGAATTGAACCGTGAGAAATGCGCGCAAAAAAAAGAGCCAGGTATTTCTACCTGACTCTTCCCAGACGCCGCTTGGGGGGGCGAGGTCTTCTAACCAGCTATTACTTTCCAACCCTGATTCAGCTCTTCCATGAGCTTCATAACGTCACGAATCATGTTCGGGTCGCGCTTGATGTTGGCTTGCACCAGCCGTTCGTTCATGAAGGTGTATAACTTGCGAAGATTGGCTGCGATTTCACCACCCTGTTCCATATCCAGTATCGCGTTAAGCTCGGTGATAATATCCACAGCCCGATTGATATACCGGCCCTTCGCCTCCTGATTGCCTGCCTCGAGTTCCTTTATGGCAAGCTTCATAAACTTTATAGCACCTTCATACAGCAGAACAATCAACCGTCCCTTGTTCTGTGTCGAGACCTCATTATCTTTATAAGCCGTAAGCTGACTCATAATCGCACTCCGTCAAATCTCTAATCACTGATTAAGCAAATTTGCACAGATTAATCCATTGGTGTAATCAGTAATTAAATCACTGCAACAGCTGCAAGGCCATCTGCGGCATAGTATTAGCCTGCGCCAGCATCGCGATACCGGCCTGCGCCAGCACCTGGTTTCGAGTCATCTCAGCCATTTCCGTGGCAACATCAACGTCACTGACGCGCGACTCGGATGCCATCAGGTTTTCCCTCTGGATATTGAGCACTGAAATAGTGCCTTCCAGACGGTTCATCTTATACCCAAACCTCGCACGGGCCGTGTCCTTGATGCTGATGGCGCTATCGAGCGTCGCAAGTGCCGCCCGCGCGCTTCCCAGCGACGCAATGCTCACTACCGCTGACGTTATACCAAGACCGCTTCGTGTCATATCCATTCCCGGCACCGTGATATAATCCGTGCTGCCGCCGAAATGAATCGATATCGACTGCGTCGCACTGTTGAGCAGTCTGATGTTGTTGAACGAAGTCGCACCGGCAATACGCTCGATTTCTTCCGCCATTTCGTTGAACTCGTTCTGCATCAGCGACCGCTGCGCGTCACTGTATGAACCGGTCGCCGCCTGTTCGGCCAATTGCTTCATACGAACCAGCGCCGTGTCCATAACTGCCATTGCCCCTTCCATCGTTTGCAGCATGCTGATTCCGTCCTGGGCGTTACGCGCACCCTGCTCGAGCACTGCGATATCGGCACGCATTAACTCTCGAACAGCCAGTCCCGCTGCATCATCCTTGGCGCTGTTAATGCGCAGACCCGACGAGAGTCTCTCGACGCTCTTCCCCAGGCTGTCGTAGCTCATCCCAAGGTGACGAGCCGCATTCGACGCCATCACGTTGTTCTTAATTGCCAACATCTTTGATACTCCTTAATCCCAAACCGGCGAATCCTTTCTGCCTGCACCTGTCCCCCCGTGTCTTGCCGTCGCCAGACAGCAACGGGGGCAGCCCTGCAGGATGTCTTCACACCACCCTTATCGCAGAACCTTCTAAATCCTTAAGCGATAACTTGGGCTTTATAGCCAAAATCCGAAAAGACCTATAAAATCACGCTTCCCCCCTCAAAACCACAAGTCGACTGATATAAAATTTGCTCTTTTCGACCGGAAACACAGGTCGAACACTGAAGGAAATCAGTTCAAGATTGGATGCCGGATATACCGATTAATTTACATATAAATAGATATATCGCGTGGCAGCTCATTAAACAGCATAATAGCCCAGGAAGGGCCGGGAGCGGCCGGTGATTTAGATGAAAACCGCAACGTTACCCCAACCGCTAATGCCCTTTTTGTCTTAAAAAAGCACTTTTTGGCGATTCAGGCCCATCTGACGGCCGTCCGGCGAGACTGCCGAAAAGAGCTTTAAGAAGTTAATAAACGAACATTTAAAAAAAAACTTGATAAACATTAATATGGCAGGTATACTGAAGCAGAGCAGAACGGTATATTCTGAACAGTATTACGGTGGACAGTTTGTCTCGAAAGGCTGGCTGTCTAACAGTATTAAAGTATAAAATTAACAACAGGGTAGCTATAAAGGCTCCCAGCGTGACAGTTGGATTTTTAAGGATGGAAAAAATGAAAAATTCAAAGGCCTTCACCCTAATAGAGTTACTTGTTGTCATCGCCATTATCGCCTTACTACTGGCGATACTTATTCCGAGTCTGAGCAAGGCCAAGGAGCTTGCTAACCGAATAGTCTGCGGCAATCACCTAAAGACCCTCGCTTCGGCAAGCGCCACATACGCCGCTGCACAAGGCGGTTATTTCGTTCCTGCTGGGTATTCCCCGTATTTTTTCGACCCCGCCAATCCCGGAAAGCCTCTCCCTCTTGCTACAGCCAAAACCAAGTCATGTACCTGGATGGGTAACAAGACCTTCAGGGAGTATATTAACATAGATGCCTACAGGCCGATGATTGACTGGGGGCAGAACGATGTACCCGACGAATTCCTCTGTCCCTCTGATAAGATAAGTGACAACCCGGATAACGTACCTATCGACGACGGTGTCGTGACAGGTGTTTTGACAAGTTATGCGTATAACGTTACGGACTGGAAGCCCTGGGGCACCGGCAGTGGTGACGGATGGAGGGCTACAAATGTGAGTA
>Ga0315537_1002592_pt1 | contig 13738 bp, 17 predicted proteins | sample SalMarSW160270MG_FD_203091 | JGI IMG/M metagenome (GOLD analysis project Ga0315537, IMG submission 203091) | Salt marsh sediment microbial communities from the Plum Island Ecosystem LTER, Massachusetts, United States - Salt Marsh Sediment SW1602-70 ... | reverse complement strand
CGCACTCTACCGCTCATCCTACCCGTGCCAGCAGAATCAGCCTTTCCCGGTGATACACGCAGCTCCGCGCTTAAAGAGAAATCGCTGCCGACAAAAATGCTGCCTGTGGAAAAATAGTACGTAAGAGGTATTGACAAAAGGCAACAGTTGTGCCACAATGTATTTACTCGGCACTACAAATGATACAAATGCGCCATCGGGAAAAGTAGTGCATTGAGTGTGAGTACAACAAATACGCGAGTTGAAGCAAAAAAGATAAGGAGACATTTGGCTATATTGTTGCCAGAAATATTCCTGTCTGGACTAGGGAGGCAAGGAACCAACTAAGACAACGGCTTAGGGTGACTTGCGGCTTCGGTGGATATGAAGGAGCGGGTTAAAGTAAAAGACGTTGCTAACCAGTGTATGGTGAGCAGAACAACTGTGCGCAGGTGGATTAAAGGGGGGAAATTACCGGCAATTAGATTGCCCAGCGGTCATTACCGAATTAGCCTTAGGGATTTCAGGAGGTTCCTTGAGCAACATGACATACCCATCAGGGAATGACTCTTTAAGTCCGAATCTAAAGAGGAAAGGAGGTGAAAAGGATGGCAATGCAAACTTCGATGGCACCTTCAGGGTTGGCTGAGGTTCTGGACCGAATTCTGGATAAGGGCCTCGTGCTCGATGCCTGGGTAAGGGTCTCCCTCCTCGGTCTGGAAATCCTGACTATTGAGGCCAGGATAGTCCTCGCCGGCGTCGAGACATACCTGAAGTATGCCGAGGCTGTTGGTCTCACCGCACCAGCGGCCTAAAAACTGAGGGGACGATATTGCCAAGGTACCCTAACTCTCACTAGTGTACCTTGCCAACATCTCTCCCCTGCCAGCCTAATGGTCACATGATGGAGCCAGTTTTGGACATTATCACCTCCTACGAAGGCAGAGTCTCAATGGTAGAAGAACTCATAAGCACTGCTTATGAGGCAACGATAGCCTCTGAGAGCAGCGTTGGTGCTCTTGATGAAGAGAGGGAAAGGCTAAAAAGCAGCTTACAGAAGACACTGGCCAAGAACTGTTCGTTACGAAGGAAAGATTTTAACCTTTTGATGGAAGGAGTTCTTTCTGAGTCCAATGGAGAAAGGGAAGCAATCGAGAAAGAGCAGGGTCAGCTCAGGGATAAAGTCAAGGAATACTTGAATGAGCAAAAGGAACTGGCAAATTGCTTGCGAGAGCAGATATTCGAACTTACTCAAAAAAAGGCAGATAAGAGTGGGCTTGATGCCGTATTAAATAATATCAGGGCGGCGTATGAGGGTACGGGGCAGCAACTCTTTGCTGTACTTCGTGATTTTCAACTGCACCTAGACGCTTTTCAAAGAGAACAGGCGGACATAAACCACAAACTGCAGGGACTCATGGAGCGGGGCGAATCCCTGAGTATAAAAGACCTGAGTCAGCTTGAAGCAGCTAAGGCCTGCCAAGATAGAAAAGCTGATAGAGAGCTACGACGCGAAGAGGTGGACAGGTTACTGGCTCACTTCAAGCAGCAGCGCCTAGAAAGCAGCCGCCATTGGCGGCAATAAAAAATAATTTAAGAAAGGGGGATAGAGATGGGAATCGCTTCTGAAATGAGGAGTCTCACCCAGGATATTGCTTCGTCCCGCCAAGAGAGGGTGAAAAGACTACGTGAAATGAGGCAAGAGGCGAGTAAGACTAGAGAGGAAGCCAAGGACCTAATAAAGAGCTTCCAAGCCTCCCGTAAGGAGACAGGAGTTCGCCTTAGGAACAAGCTCACTCGGGACAAAGCGCAGAGGAAATCTGAGGCCAAAGGCATATTGAAGGAGGCTCAGAATATCCTGAGAAGCTTCACGACTTCCCGAAACGAGACGAGTGCTGAGCTAAGAGAGGAATTGTCCAAAGGCACGGCGGACAGGCGGTCTGAGGTAAGGGAAACCCTGAAAGATGCTGAGAAGGCGATAAGAGGTTTCAAAACTTCCCGGAAGAAGATGAGTTCCGAAGTGAGAAAAGAATTGGGCCAAAGCAGGTCAAGAGCTAAATCTGAAGTAGCGCAGTTGTTAGGGGATGCCCAAGCTCTGGTAAATGATTTTGGCAGGTCCCGTAGGGAAGGGGGCAACCAGTTAAGGAAAGAACTGGCCAAAAACAGGGCCGAGAGGGAATCAGGTGTTAAGCAAATGCAGAGCGATTTCGGCAAAGCTCGGTTAAACCTGAAAGGCGAGCTGCAGGAAGCCGCAGGAGCCTGGCGAGAACTAGTCGGGATAAAAGCGCGACCAAAGACAAAAATCAGAGAGCAGAAGAAGGTGCCTAAAGCTCGCGCACCACATAAGGAAATAGCCAACCTGGAAGGAAAGCTGCTTGCAGCGGTAAATGAACACCCTGACGGAACAACCCTGGCGGAGGTGGCTTACAGCCTTGGTGTTGCCCCGATAGTGTTGGGACGAGCGTCAAGGAGCTTGTTGGACAAGGGCAAAATCCGCAAAAAAGAGAAACTGTACTTTCCGGTAGCTGGCAAGTGAGGGTCTTATGGAAAGCGAAGCTCTAAGAAATCTAAGGACTATGCGCCAGATTAGAACTGGCACTGACCTGGCCAGGAACCGGAAACTCAGGACAACTAACTCATTGTCCAAGACGAAGGAGGAAGTTGAGTATCTACAATCTTTGAGTGCTCGGGGAGTAGCACAGATTCTGGCGAAGGAGAGAAAGCGGTTTGCTACTCAGGAGGCAGTCATAGAAAAGTCAAGACGACGGGTACTCAGGTCGCGGGAAAAGCTAGCAGTCACCATCAACAAAAACCGCGCCCTCACTGAATTGAGACACGAGCTGCAGCGAGCACGCTGGGAGGGAAGAAACTCCATACTCTTAAAGAAAGAGCCGCTAACTGAGGGGAGAAACCTGCGCCAAATGGAATTAAGATATTAACTGATATTTTGTGTGTATCAATTAGGGATAGTCAACTTATAAATGGGTGGCTATGGCTGCTCACTTTGGAATTAGAGAGGTAGCGACCATGTATACACAGCTATCGACAGTGCTCAGTACTCAACCGAGTGTTGACTTTGTGGAAACGCCTTACCTGAGGGACCTTACCAACCGGGCACTCGATTATATTGGGGCGGGTTTCCCCGTCCATTTCAGCGGGCCAGCCGGGGTCGGCAAGACTACCCTGGCTCTGCACCTGGCCGCTCGGCTAGGCCGCCCCTCAGTGCTGGTCTGCGGGGACCACGAGTTTGGCACTTCCGACCTGGTCGGTGGACTCTTGGGCTATAATAAGAAATATCTGAAGGATAACTACATCCGCTCAGTGCTCAAGACTGATGAGAGCATGACCTCGCAATGGGTAGATAATCGGCTCACCACTGCCTGTCAGTACGGACTTACCCTAATCTATGACGAGTTCACCAGGTCACGACCAGAGGCAAACAACGTGCTGCTTTCCATACTGGCAGAAGGAATCCTTCCCCTGCCTACGGCCAGGGGTGGTGAGAATTACCTGAAAGTGCACCCCAACTTTACCGCTATCCTTACCTCTAACCCCGAGGAATACGCCGGCGTCTACAAGAGCCAGGATGCTCTCCGTGACCGCATGGTAACTATAGAACTGGGCAACTTCGATGAAGAAACCGAAGTTGCCATCACCCAGGCCAAGACCAAGCTTTCATCGGAGGATTCCCATCGTATTGTCAGTCTGGTAAGAAAGGTCAGGGAAGCTAAGTCGAAGAACAGGCTAACCCCCACGGTTCGAGCCTGTGTCGTACTGGGTAAGATATTAAATCTGAAAGGTGGGACTGCTCTGTACGCCAATAACGGCTTCAAGCAAATCTGTCTTGATGTTTTAATGCCCGAGGTTCCTGGAAAGGACAGGAAGAAGGTCAATCAGGCAATAGATGAATTTCTGGCTGCTCTTTTTCATGCGGAGGCAAATTATGTCTAAAAAAGAAGAAAACGATAAGGTTGATATCGACTTTGGCGTAGGCAAGATAAGCTTCGGAGGGTTGTTCAAGGGGTTGGGTAACCTTATTGACCTGGCCTCTAAGCTGAGTGAAGAAGGGGTCGAGAGAAGTGGCGAGATCAGGGGCTTACCCAATAGAGCTAAAGGGGTCTATGGCTTCAGTATTAGAACCCTGGCTGGCAAGCCGGTGATTGAAAGCTTTGGCAACATCAGAGAAACGGCAAAGGGACCAGTAGTGGAAGAGGTCCGGGAACCAATGGTAGACGTCTTCGACGAAGAAGACCATATTTTAGTCATCGCCGAGTTACCCGGAGTGTCGGAGAGCGAAATCAAAATTGAGGTAGCTGGGGACATCCTTAATCTGGCTGCTTCTGATAGAGACAGGAAATACGCCAAGGAAATTCTCCTCCCCGGCAAAGTAAAGCCAGACTCAGCGAAGACTTCGTATAAGAATGGGATTTTAGAAATTACTCTTGAAAAGGAAAAATAGTTGAGGAGCCAAATCTTGTGAGCATTGATACTGCGGTGCTGACACTACGTGTTGCGGAGGCGAAACCACGAGATGTGGGGCGAGGCATCGCCCGAATCGACCCCCATGATCTGGAAAAGATAGGCGCCGAAGTCGGCGATATTATTCAGGTAGAGGGTAAGCGGAATACAGCCGCCAAGGTCATGCCTGCCTACTCCGAAGACCGGGGAAAGTCACTCATCCAGATGGACGGGCTTTTGCGAGGTAATGCCCAGGTCTCTCTGGATGAAAAAGTTACAGTGCAAAAGACCAGCTTTTTGCCAGCTGATAAGATAGTATTAAACCCCCTGACTCTGGTGAGGTCAATCAGCCAAGAGAGAGATACCAGATATATTGGTACTCTGTTAGACGGGCTACCACTGGTGGAGGGGGATACTATTAGAGCTAACCTCTTCGGCACGCGAAGCCAGGATTTCACCGTTATTAGCGCTGTCCCCAAAGGAGTGGTACTGGTTCACGCCAGAACTAAGATTGAGGTTAAAGATAAGGCTGAAGCCAGAGCTAAAGACTCTAATATATCCTACGAAGATATTGGTGGCCTGGGGAAAGAATTACAGAGGGTCAGGGAGATGATTGAGCTCCCGCTGAAGTATCCGCAAATATTTGAGCGGCTGGGGATAGACCCTCCTCAGGGAGTGCTCCTCCATGGCCCTCCCGGATGTGGCAAAACATTGATTGCCCGCGCTGTGGCCAATGAGACTGCCGCCTACTTCACCCATATTACCGGTCCGGAGATAATGGGTAAGTTCTACGGGGAGAGTGAAGGCCGGCTCAGGTCAGTTTTTAAAGAGGCTAAAACAAACGCGCCCGCCATTCTTTTTATCGATGAGATTGACGCCATCGCCCCGAAAAGGGAAGAGATGGGAGGGGAGAAGCAGGTAGAAAGACGGGTGGTTGCGCAGTTGCTGGCTCTTATGGATGGGCTGGAGTCACGGGGTGAGCTAATCGTTATCGGAGCTACCAACATTCCCAACTCGCTTGACCCGGCGCTGCGGCGTCCGGGGAGGTTCGACCGCGAAATCGCCATCAGCATCCCCGACCAGAGAGGACGCCTTGAAATTCTTCAGATTCACACCCGGGGTATGCCCCTGGCTCAAGATGTAGACTTAGGGAAGCTATCCCAGATTACTCATGGTTTCGTGGGTGCTGATCTGGAAGCGTTATGCCGCGAGGCTGCTATGAACGCCCTAAGGAAGATAATGCCCAGCATTGACTTTCAACTGGATGAAATTCCGTATGAGACTCTGCTACAGCTCGAGGTGACCATGAATGACTTCAGCGAGGCACTCAAGGAGGTGGAACCTTCGGCAATTCGGGAAGTCTTTGTTGAGGTTCCCAATGTGAGGTGGGAAGATGTTGGGGGCTTGGGCCAAGTCAAAGAGAAACTGATTGAGGCGGTCGAATGGCCGTTACGATATCCTGACCTGTTCCATGAAGCAAATGTCAAGCCTCCAAAGGGTATTCTTCTCTCCGGGTCTCCGGGGACTGGGAAAACCCTGGTAGCCAAAGCGCTGGCCAATGAAAGCGAGGTAAATTTTATCTCGGTCAAGGGCCCTGAGCTTATGTCAAAATATGTTGGCGAGTCGGAGAGAGGAGTAAGGGAGGTATTCCGCAAAACAAAGCAAGCCAGTCCCTGCATTCTCTTCTTCGATGAGTTTGATTCGCTGGTTCCTGAACGTGGACTGGGAGAAAACTCGCAGGTTACGGAGAGAGTTATCAGCCAGTTCCTCACCGAGCTTGATGGGTTGGAGGAGCTTAAGGGGGTGCTGGTTCTGGCGGCTACCAATAGAAAGGACCTGATTGACCCCGCCATCTTGAGGCCGGGCAGGTTCGATTTTACTTTAGAATTTCCACTACCTGATGAAAAGGCACGGCGAGAGATATTCGCAATTCATACTAAGGGGAAACCGTTAGCTTCCGATGTTGACCCGGGAGTCATGGCTCAGAAAACAGAGGGGTTGGCTGGCGCAGATATAGAGGTCATCTGCCGTGAAGCTTCTATGATAGCTATTAGAGAGTTTCTCCGGACCCAAGACGAAAAAACTAAGCTTCAGATTTCTAAGAGGCATTTCGATTTAGCCATTGACTGGTTGAAGGCTCAGAAGGGGGAATAGATGGCTCCGCAAAGCAAATACATTTATGGCATTATAGCTGAATCTCAAGTCAGGAGGTTCGGCTTTCCCGGCGTAGAAGATGCCGAGGTATATGCTATCAATCACGATGGAATTGCCGCCATCGTTAGTGATACCCAGCTCCGGGGGATAGACCCAACTCGTAAGAACATCCATACCCACACCGTAGTTCAAGACGAGCTTTTGAAGGAGTACACTCTGCTACCTATGGGCTTTGGCATGATTGCAGCCAGCGAGGACGAGGTGCGAAGACTACTGAAGGAGAACTGTGAAGGCCTTGTCGATGAATTAAACCGTCTCGCTGGCAAGGTGGAAGTCGAAGTGAAGGTCTTCTGGGACCAGGAGGCTGTGATTAAAGAGCTTCAAGGTGAAAACCAGGAACTAACCAAGCTTCAGTCGAAGATAGGAGCTGCCTTATCTTGTGACGAGGCACAGCGCCTTCTGATAGAGGCTGGTAAGCTGGTGGAACGTATTGTAACGGACTGGAAGGTTAGATACGCTGAACAAGTTTGCGCTATCCTCGGTCAACTGGCTCTGGATACTCAACTGAATAAACTGATAGGGATTCACAACATCTTGAATGCCTCCTTTTTGATAGAGAAGTCCAGAGAGTGTGTATTCAAAGAGGAGGCCTACAAGCTAGATTCCAAATTCCAGGGCAAGGTAAACTTCAAATACGTCGGACCTTTGCCGCCTTATAATTTCATCAAGCTGAATTTGGAGCCGATGAAATGATAATTGGGTTCATTGTTGATGTTCTAATTGGCGCTCCCCTAACCCTCGGTAAGGAGATTCTGGCAAAGCTGAGGGACGAGATTGATAAGGAGCGTCTTATCACCGAGGATTCGATTAAAGAAAGGCTCCAGCAGCTTCAATTAATGTTACAGGACGGGGAATTGAGTGAGGAGGAATATGAAGAGCTAGAAGCCAGGCTTATTGAAAGATTGAGAGCCGTGAGGGAGTATAGAATTCAAAGGGGGTGAATAGATGGCACTACAGGCGACAAAAAATGAAGCCTCCACTCTGGTGGATGTTATTGACCGTATCCTGGACAAAGGGCTGGTCATCAATGCCGATATCTGCGTTTCGGTAGCCGGAGTTGAGCTTCTAGGGGTTAAGATAAGGGCTGCCTTGGCTTCTTTTGAGACTGCCGCTAGATATGGCCTTGAATTCCCCAGCGGTACCAATTATGAGAAAGCAGCTTGGAAGGAGGCGGCAGCCGGTAATAAAGAGGCATGTCCTGAGTGTGGTAAGAGGGTTCTCGTTGAAGAACTGCTGAGTGAAGGGTGTCCCTGGTGCGGATGGATAAGTGCCAAAGCAAAGAAAGCTAAGGTCCGACCAATCGAGGAGCTACTGGCTCAATAAAAGAAAAATAGGTTTATGCTATGGCAATTGATATTAGGGAGGATAATCTCAAGCACGGCGTATTAGGGCTGGTCTTAGCCTTGGTTGAGATAATCAGGGATGCCCTGAAAATCCAGGCGTTTAAGAGAATAGAAAGTGGGATATTGAGCGAGGAGGAGTGTGAGCGATTAGGGCAAGCCCTGATGGATCTGGATATTGCCCTGGAGGAGATAAAAGAAGAGCAGGGTATTACTGAGGCGGTCCTGGCGGTGAGAGACGGACTCGACGATATCGTTGATGATGTCATAGATAGAATAGCTAACCCGGAACGATGGCGGGAGGAGACTAAAGTAGGGAGTTAAGACTATGGAGCAAGAAAAAGGGCGGTATTTATATGGAGTTGCTACCAGCGAGAGGACAGTCAGACTGGGCCCAATAGGGATAGAGGGTTGCAACGTTTATACTATCCCTTATGAAGATTATTGTGCTATTGTTCACAACTGTCCTACTAAGCCATACCAGTCCACGGACGATGAAACGGTGAAAAGGTGGGTCAGTGCTCACCAGGGCGTCCTTGATGAGGCGAAGGAACGATTTGGTACCGTGATACCTTTCGGCTTCGATACCATTCTACAGCCCGGTGATAAAGCCACCTCACCTGACCAAGTGGTTAAAGATTGGTTTAAAGGTGATTACGAGAGACTTCAGACCATAATGGAGAAGATAAAAGAGAGGGATGAGTATGGAGTGCAAATCTTCTATGAACCCGGCCTGATAGGCAGGCAAATCGCCGAACAAAGTCAGGAGATTCAAAAACTCAAGGAAGAGATAGCCACCAAATCACCAGGGATGGCATACGTATACCGGCAGAAACTGGAAAAAGCAGTGAAGGCTGAGATAGAAAAGCTGGCTGATAAGTGGTTCAAATACTTCTACAGCAGGGTCAGGCATCGCTGCGACGATATTATGGTAGAGAAGACCAAGAAGGCAGATGGAGATAGGATGATGTTGTTGAACATCTCTTGCCTAGTGGCTAGACAGAAGGTCGACAATCTGGGTGAGGAACTGGAGAAGATTAACAATATGGAGGGCTTCTCCGTTCATTTCTCTGGTCCCTGGCCACCTTACAGCTTTGTAGCTAAGGCCGTTGTGCCAATCAAAGGAGAATGAAATGCAGCCCAGCCGCGATACTCACGCTACACTGGTGGACCTTCTTGACAGGGTGCTGGACAAAGGGTTAATCATTAATGCCGACCTCATGATCCATGTGGCTGGTATCCCTCTTTTGGGAGTAAAGCTGAACGCTGCCCTTGCCGGGATGGAGACCATGTTAAAGTATGGTATATGGCAAGACTGGGATGAGGCGCAACGAGCCACAGCTACCGAAGAGCGAAGGCGAAAGGAGGAAGTATCTTTAATAGCTGGTCAATGAGATAGTCGCACACATTTTCAAAGCAAAGAGGGGGTGACGATTCAAGATGAACGCTAACGACGTGATTAAAAAGGCACAGGAGGAATTTGTTATACTCGGTAAGATACCAGCTGACGGAGTGACTGGCTTGTCCAAGACAGAGGAAGGGTGGGCAGTCTTAATGGAGGCAGTCGAGCGAAAGGCTATCCCAGATAGCATGGATCTGTTAGGATTGTATGAGCTACGCTTGGATAATGAGGGTAATCTTCTAGGCCTGGGTAGGAAGAAGCTACGCAAGCGTGGTGAAACCACGGAGGATTAAAAGGGAAGCCGAGATGACAGAATGGAACAAGTGTCCAGGATGTGGAATCACTATCAGCGGTGCGTCTGATTATTGTCCCAATTGTGGTGAGCCGTGGAATAGCAAGTGCCCTAACTGTGGCATTACTCAGCGCTTCTGGAAGTTCCGTAAGTTCTGTTCCAGATGCGGAGCTCGGATGGATCTGCACGGCGTCGTCAGGGGCAAGCGAAAGTAGATTGCTAAAGGTCGAAGGCCATGCTTGCTTCAGATGAATTGGATAAGTCATGAAGAAGCTGTACCTTATCCCTATCATCCACACGAGCGCTGATATGGGTTCACTGGCCCCAACCTTAGATAAAAAAGCTAGTGTCGAACTGCGGCCGGAACTGTGGCAAAAGCACAAGGAAATTGTTGCCGGCTTCTGGGATTCCATCAGTCGCTTCATTGATTCGCTCAATGCGAATGGTTTCAGGGTCTATCAAGACGGTTTGATTACTGATGGAACGGAGGGATTGAGAATCATCAGAGAAGGTATCAGTCAAGGAAGCAGGAATTATGATATTGTGGGCAAGCTTCTGGGGAAAGGCGCAGTTTTGATGAAAACCGAGGACCTCTCTCTGGTGAAACAGGAGTATAGCCACATTACGAAAATGACTAGCTCTAAGTCATTGGAGGAGAGGGGGGCGGCTGCTCTCAAGTATAAACTGGCGAAAGGCAAACTGCTAAAGCAACGGGATGACTTTATTGCCAAAAGGATTGAGGAAAGCTTAGGTGAGGGTGAAACCGGTATTTTATTCATCGGAGCCTATCACAACATAATTCCCAACCTACCCGCCGATATCAAAGTGGTCCGGGTTAAAGAAGTTGATAAAGTGAGAGAGTACCACACGGTATTGATTAATAAGAGAAGCTGGGGCCGATATCTCCAAGAACTGAGTGAATACCTTGTGTCGCCTATTTCGGCTACATGAGGTTAAATTTTATCACACAATAGCTTGTTTTGAGAGTGCCGAAAAAGTATTTTCTTTACCCAAATCTTCACCTCTTTAGAGGTTAATTAAGGGGGATTTGAGATTAAAAATTCCTTAAAATTATCCTTTTTTCAGAGGGAAACGGGACTTTTTCGGCAGTCTCGTTTTGTGATTTGAGGTCACGAAAGAGGCTTATATCGGTAACAATCAAGTATTTTGGTACTTTAGTAGAAATGGTTCTTTTTTCAGTTGGTTAACCAGCCGCATGAACTGGTCGTCCATCTGTCCTTTGTTCAAACCATTAAGGCTAAAGTGGCTAACCACTGGCCAAACCACCATGACTGGATTGGTTTGATATTGGCAGACCACCTGAGGCTAAATGGTTGGTTTTCAACCACTCGTAAAACCCTTAAATCGTAGCCAAGTCCATCTCCACCAGGGTCACCCCCCTATAGACCCAATGAGACTGCGAGAAAACCGGTTGCCGTATTTACTGTTGCCGTATGTACTTGCTGTAGCTACTTGCTGTAATTACTTGTAGGAGAGAGAAGGGGTCAGTTCGCTTATTAAACTGAGTAGCCTAGTAAATACGTGGTAGTGAATACGAGTGTAGTAAATACGATCCCATCGTTTTGAATGTGGTTACTGAGGATCCAGGGGGGTTACCCGCCATGCCTATCATCCAGTCTGAACAGTTCCTCTCCTTGAGTGTCGGGATGGGAGGGGCCACAGCCCCACACGCAATCCTGACGCCACCAGTTAATCGCACAACAGACAGAGCATGGATAAGCCGGTTTATTGCCATTTATCCTTCGAAAAACCTTCACTACTGTCACACCTTCACAAACAGCCTCAAAAACACTGTGAAGGTTTTTCGTCGCCACCAAAACCGTCACAAAGACCTTCACAAGCTGGCTCCACGCCTGACCGTGAAAGATGTGAAGGTTGTGAGGGTTTCCCGTTAATAAAGGGCTGAATCATTTGCACTCTCTTGAGACCTACCCTGACCATATGTATTACTCCGGCACACGATTTGTTTACAGAAGTATAGTTTCCATTCTGCAAAGATGTCAATCGCTATGCGTCGCAAAAACATGACATATCGTGTCACTATGATATTTATATAGTTCACAATATGTGCTATGATGCGTGAAAGAGTTGTACTGTGGTAGATGATTTTGGTAAATATGTGAGAAGCCTCCGGCAGGAGCGCGGTCTTTCGCTGAGGTACGTTGGGACAAAAGCCAGTATCTCCAGCTCGTATCTGGCCCAGATCGAGCATGGTCGGCGACGGCCCCCAGGGCCGGAGATTCTGAAACGGCTTGCTCCCGTTTACGATGTACCATTGAGAGACCTGATGAGGGCTGCCGGCTATCTTGAGGAAGCCGGACCCAATCTTGGTGAAGAAGAAGAGGTAGAACTCGCCTTTCGCTACGTCATGAGCGATCCCCGGTACAAGTCGGGAGCCCGTGTCAAAGGAGAGCTGACCACCGATGTGAAGCGCTTTATCGTGGAGATGTACGAGAAGGCGACGGGGAAAAAACTTCTGCCCGGAGGATGATTGCAGTCTGTTACCAATGACCTTCATGGCTTCTGCTATTACCTCGCACATAAATACGGTAACCCTAATGACCTCACCAAAGAGCAGAAAGCCGATGAGTTTTGGAAAAGGAGGATGATATGGAAAGTCAAAAAATGGTTGCTATCTATGCCAGGGTATCATCCGATAGGCAGGATGTTGACCTTTCGATCTCGGCGCAGCTAAAAGCACTAAGAGAGTACGCTGCCAGAAACGGGTACATGGTCATCAAGGAGTTCGTTGATGAAGCCGAGAGCGGGAGAAGCACTGCCAGGCCAGCCTTTCGCGAAATGATCAGTATGGCCCGGATGAAGAACCCTCCTTTTCAGCTGATCCTGGTTTGGAAGCTCTCCAGATTCGCCAGAAACCGGGAAGATTCCATAATCTACAAATCGCTCCTCAGAAAACAGGGTATACAGATAATATCGATAAACGAGCCGATTGAAGACACCCCGACCGGACGGCTTATGGAAGGAATGATCGAGGTAATCGACGAGTTCTATTCCTCCAATCTTGCCCAGGACATTATCCGCGGGCTGAGGGAAAACGCCTCGCGCGGTTTCTTCAATGGCAGCCGACCTCCTTTTGGCTATCTCAGGAAAAAGGTGAAGGATGGCGATAAGTTGCGGAATACCCTGGATATCGACCCTGACCAGGCACCTATCGCGCAGCGAATATTCAGGGAGTGTAACGAGGGCAAGGGACTGAAAGAGATTACCAAGGGGCTCAATAAAGACGGTATACCGGCTCCGAACGGTGGCAAGTGGGGGAAGCAGCGTGTGCATAAGATGCTGACCAACGAGGCATACACCGGCTGTCTCGTTTGGGGGAAGAATCACAACAGCAAGTCGGGTCTTCCGCCGGTGAGGAAAGAAGGGGCCTGGCCGGCTTTGGTTGACAAGGATACCTTTGAAAGCATACAGGTAGGTTTGAACGGTCGTGCTCCCAGGGTAGTCCACCCGCGTGTCACCAGCAGCCAGTACCTGCTAAGCGGATTAATCAAGTGCCGGAAGTGCGGTGCGGCATACATCGGCTATGGTGCCAAGTCGGGGCGTCACCACTACTATGTCTGCGGTACGACCTACAGCAAAGGGAAAGAGACGTGCCCCAGTAAGCACCTGCCCAAGGAGAAACTGGAAAAGTACGTGGTCGAAAAAATAAAAGGCTACCTTCTGACCGACGAGAATCTGACAGATCTGGTGAGAATTATAAATGAGGAGCTCGACGGCTCGATCAGTAAGTATCAGGAACGCTTGGAGGCAATTGATAGGGAGGCTGACCAGTGGGAGAGCCGTCTGGACCGGCTCTACGACTTCGTTGAGACTAAGGCCATTGAACCGGTGAGAATGGCGAAGAGGATAGCTGAAGTACAGGACAAGGTTAATGAAATGAGAAAAGCCAGGTTTGAAGTTGAGGAAGATGTCAGGAGACGGCGATTGGAACCCCTCGATCCCAAGGTGGTCGTAGAGTACGTGAATGACTTGAAGAAGTTCCTTGAATCCAGTAATATATTTGAGCGGCGG
>Ga0315537_1002588_pt1 | contig 13749 bp, 12 predicted proteins | sample SalMarSW160270MG_FD_203091 | JGI IMG/M metagenome (GOLD analysis project Ga0315537, IMG submission 203091) | Salt marsh sediment microbial communities from the Plum Island Ecosystem LTER, Massachusetts, United States - Salt Marsh Sediment SW1602-70 ... | reverse complement strand
TCAAAGGGTTGGAAGCGGCTGAGATCATGCGGCCTGCGTACGCCATAGAATACGACTATGTTAATCCTGTCCAGCTCAAGCCCACCCTTGAAACAAAATTGGTTTCAGGACTTTATATGGCCGGTCAGATTAACGGCACATCGGGTTATGAAGAAGCGGCTGCCCAGGGGATATGGTCCGGGATTAATGCCGCTTGCATGATCCAGGGAAGGCCGGCGTTCATTCTCGACAGGTCCCAGGCTTACATGGCGGTCATGATAGATGATCTTGTTACAAGGGGCACACGCGAACCGTATCGCATGTTTACGTCGCGAGCGGAATACAGGCTTATGTTGCGGGAGGATAATGCGGATTTGAGGTTAATGGAAACCGGTCATGAATTTGGCCTAATCGATCATGATACATTAAAAGATGTAAATGAACGAAAAAAGCAGATTGCCAAAGAGATTAAAAGAATAAAAGGAACCGTGATAAAGCCTGCCAAAAAGATAAACGATTATCTGGTCAATCAAGGGACAAGACCGATAAAAAGCGGCATCTATCTGGATCAGCTTCTAAAAAGGGCAGAACTCGATTACCATACCGCAGAAGAGCTGGCCAAAAGCCCTTACAACATCAGTGAATCTGTTGCACGACAGGTGGAAATAGAGATTAAATACGAAGGGTATATCAAGAGACAGCTCAAGGAAATCGATAAGTTCAAGAACCTGGAACGGATGAAAATACCGGAAGATTTTGATTTCTCAAAGGTTCACGGACTTTCAAATGAACTCAAAGAAAAACTTTCTGACATAATGCCTTCTTCACTTGGCCAGGCTTCCCGCATAGATGGAATTACCCCGGCTGCGCTTTCTGTGATTATGATTTCTCTCAAAGCCGCTGAGAAATATTCATCGGGAGCCGGAAATCAAAAAATCGAGTGATCCTTGACACCTAATGATTTTCAACTTATCTTGAAGTGTCATAAAAGTTTACTGCAACATTGAGGTAATTTGGAGATGTCTGAAACAGATTATTATAAAATACTCGGCGTAAATAAAAACGCTTCCAAAGAAGATATTAAGAAGTCTTATCGGAAACTTGCGATGAAGTACCATCCTGACCATACAGAAGGGAATAAAAGCGCTGAAGAAAAATTTAAAAAAATAAGTGAAGCTTATGCTGTTTTGAGTGACAAGGAGAAACGCAAACAGTATGATACGTTCGGCGCCGCAGGATTCCAGCAGCGTTTTTCACAGGAAGATATTTTTAAGGGCTTCGATTTCGACAATATATTCAGCGAGTTGTTTGGAAAGACCCGACGTTTTTCCGGCAGGGGTAACGGCATGCGGTTTTCCTTCGGGGATGGAGCCCCGTTTGACGGTTATCAGAAGCAGCAGAAAGCCCGGTCAAAAGGAGCGGATCTGGTGTATGAGCTGCCGCTGACATTAGAGGAGGTGGCGACAGGGACAAGTAAAACCGTATCATACCAACATCAGGGACGTAGTGAAAAAATTACGGTAAAGATTCCAAAAGGAATGATATCCGGGAAGAAACTTCGTGTTGCGGGCAAGGGCGATACAGACCCATATGGCGGGCCTCCCGGAGATCTGTATATCCAGTCCACCGTGCTTGGTGATAAGGTTTATGATTTTAAAGGATATGATCTTTATATGTATAGAGAGATAAAACTAAGCGAGGCTCTCCTCGGATCGAGTATTTCTGTTCCCACACTCGGCAAAAAAGAGTTAAGTTTGAAAATACCTCCTGGAACGAAACACAAAACCAAGATGCGTCTCGCAGGACACGGACTTCCCCATATGCATGGTAAAGACAAGGGTGATCTTTATGTATATATTCATGTAAACATGCCGGCAAAGCTTACCAAAAAGCAAAAAAGGCTGATTGAACAGCTGGCGGAGGCCGGGCTGTAAAGAATTAAATTTATTGACAAGGGTGACTGAAATTCCTAAAATTCCGGCATAGTGAACTTGTCAAGCGAAAAGGGGTTGAACGAGAATATAACAAATCAACAACGTTGCTGTTTAACGAGGTCCTGAATATTTATAGTTTCTGATTATGCCTGAACTTATTCCTATTTTGAATAAAAATGATATCGACAATATGGTCGCTCGGGTTGCGCGTAAGATTTCATCTGACTATCAGGATCGTGAACTTATTCTCATCGGGATCTTAAAAGGTGCGTTTGTCTTTTTGTCTGATCTTGTGCGGCATCTTACTATTCCGGTTAAACTTGATTTCATACGTGTCTGCAGCTACGGTTCCGAGGTTTCATCATCAGGGAACATCCGTTTGACAAAAGAAATTGAGATTGACGTTACGAATAAAGATGTACTGCTTGTAGAAGACATTGTCGATACAGGCTTGACTTTATCTTATATCCTTGATTATTTAAAAGCTTTTGGTCCAAAAACTGTTAAAATTTGCACCCTGCTTGACAAACACGAACGCCGTAATGCAAATATTAAAATCGACTATGCCTGCCATAAAGTCGATAAAGGGTTCCTTGTGGGTTATGGGCTTGATTATAATGAAAATTATAGAAATTTAGCGGGAATTTATCACCTTAAATTATAAGCGGTGGGGTATACTATGATTATTATTTGTAAGGGATGTAACGCCAGTTTCAATTTAGATGAAAGTCTTCTAAAACCGGAGGGCTCCAAAGTTCGATGCTCAAAATGCAAAGAAATTTTTATGGCCTATCCACCTGTGCCCCCAAAAGAAGCTGAAAAACCGGATGAAATGATATCGGACCTTGAATTCGAACAAGAAATTGAAGATTTTGAAACCGGCCAATTGGATGACTCAGGGTCCGGTGAACTTGATTTGCCGGACAGGGATACGTTGTTTTCAGAGGAAGAAATCCCGGAAAAAGAAGGCGATGTTGATGAGGGGATTGGGGATTTCGGACTGGATCTGGATCTGGAACCCGAGCCTGAAAAACCGTCAGAGGATATGGAGGCGGAAGCCAAACTCGAGGAACCGGATGAACTCGATCTGTCGGATATAGAGGAATTGATCGATTTAGAAGATCCGGTAACTGAGGAGAAAGACGAGCCGGAGCCGGATGAAGTTGATCTTGAATTGGATACGGAGATCGAACCCGAGATCGAAAAAACGCCTGAAGATATTGAGGCGAGCGCCGAATCTGAAGAGTTGGAAGAGGTTGATTTATCAGATATAGAGAAGATGTTTGAAGAAGAAGAGACTGAAGAGGAAGTGGAACCTGTCGATTCTGCTTTGCCGGAAGAGACATTAGGGGCTGAACTTGATGAGATTGAAGCGATGGCAGATAAACCCGAAACCGTCGATTTTTCTGAACCAGAAGAGATAGATCAAGAATTTGCTATTGAAGATACCGATCAGGATGATCTGTCAGAAGAGGGGATTGCCGATGTGCAACCGGCAGTGGTCAAAGAAACGCCTGCGATGAAAAAGCGGATCAGCAAACCGTTAATTGTTTTGCTGATCTTTGTACTCTTGGGAGGCGGTTGTTACGGCGTTTATGTTTTGCTCGACTTTATGCATATTAAGATCCCTTTTGTCAGTGATTATTTTAAACCTCAAATTTCAGACCCTGAAGGTAACCTCAAAATAGACACTTTGGATATTGATAGTGCGTTTGTTAAAAATGTCAAAGCAGGGAAGCTTTTTATGATAACCGGCAAAATTAAAAACGGGTATTCAGAAGCCCGCAGTTATATCAGGGTGACCGGGAAACTATATAAAAAAGGGAAAAATCTTGTTCAGAAAGAGACGGTTTTTTGCGGAAACATTCTGTCAGATATTGAACTTTCTAATCTGGAGCTTTCAGCTATTAAAAAGCGATTGTCACATCGCCTTGGCGATAATAATTCGAATATTCGGCTTAAACCCGGCCAAGAACTGCCGTTTATGATTGTATTCGGCAATCTGCCGGCCGATCTGGAAGAATTTGCTATTGAGGCGGAGGGATCCGCTCCCGGATAATCCATATCTTAAATTTGCATTACATCCCGAAGCGATATTATAACTTGACTAAATAAAAGCAAGGTGTTAGAGAGCCCAATTCCAAAATTTAAAAGGCTGCCGTAAACTATATTTAAAAAATCGTAAGAGGTATCCTGGCGATGTAGCTCAGATGGTTAGAGCATGCGGCTCATATCCGCAGTGTCCGGGGTTCGATTCCCTGCATCGCCACCAGCTTTGATTGAAATTAGGTCTCTGATATTATCGTAGGGGCCTTTTTATTTTAACACACTTTTTTTGGGGAAAAAAAGAGTTCAGCTATGTGTTACGGTTTTGAAAAAATTGTTGAAGAACGGATTCTAAGGGCCCAGAAAAGGGGCGAATTTGAAAACCTGCCCGGTGCCGGCAAGCCCTTGGAGTTTGAGGACGACAGTTTTGTTTCGGAAGACCTGCGTCTGGCTTATAAAATACTAAAAAATGCAGATTGTGTCCCGGTTGAGATTGAATTGAAAAAGGAGATTAAACAGACAGAAGACCTGTTGGCGGGGATGCAGGAAACTTCCGAAAAATACCGTATATTAAAAAAATTGAACTTTTTAATCTTGAAGTTAAACTCAATTCGAGACACATCAATTGTCCATGAAATGCCCCAGGTATATACGGGAAAATTGGTAGAACGATTTGAAAATTCAAAAACCGGCTGAAATCAAAATGTCGACATTTTGCAAAGGTCTCTTTACTAACTTGTCGAATTCATGTATCATATAATTAAACTCACTTGTTTTTTCGCGTATCGCGGGATCGGGGATATAAATTTCGAGAAATGTTATGGCGTTAAATAAAAAAGAAAAAGAGGAAAGTCATCTTAAAAGTGTTTTGATGGCTTATTTTATTCTTGTGCTCCATGCTGTTTTGATTACAGGATTGGTCCTGCTGGTCATTTTTTTCCGTGGTATTATAAACTACATGATATGGATTTTTATTGCCGGCACTGCTGCCATCGTTGCTTCGGCCTATCATTTTTACAAGCGCATGAAAATGGAAGGTAAGACGCTTCGGGAGATTTTTAACTCTCGTCGATTTGGCGGTAGAACCATTGAAGTCAATTTATTAGGAGGACTTGCATCTTTAAAAATCAGCGGGTCAAATGATCCTGCCGCTTTGGATACCGCTTCATCCGGGCAATTTAAGCAACTGGAAGACCCGAATGTAATTCACAACAGGGAGTTTTCCGAACTGGTCCGCCTGCTTGAAAACAATCTCATAACCCTTGATGAATATAACAAATTTAAAGAACAGATTTTCAAGTCATAGAAATATGATGAACTCATTAACACTCGAATTCATCACATTTTAGGTTTTAGGTAATTATAATATATGGTCTAACAACCACTTAAAACTTAACATCTTATTTGTTTCGTGCCTTGCCCGTCTGGCGACTCAACTTCCAAAATTTTTAACTTATTTTTTGGTGAACCCTTGGCATTTAACTAACTGAAAGGAAAGCCCATGAAAAAACTGACCCTTGCGCTTCTTTCCGGAGGTATATCTTCCGAGCGTGACGTATCCATTGCAAGCGGAGACCAGGTTTATGAGGCCCTTGATAGTGAAAAGTACGATATCATCCGCTATGATCCAAAAACAGATATTTTGCGACTGGCGGCGGATGCACCTAAAATTGATGCCGCACTTATAATTCTTCACGGGCCCATGGGCGAGGACGGTACGATTCAGGGACTTTTGGACCTTCTTGAAATTCCTTATCAGGGGTCGGGCGTTCTCGGGAGTGCCATAGGAATGAATAAGCTGGTTTCCAAGCGGCTTTATGAAAAATCCGGACTCCGGGTTCCGCCTTACATGGTTATAAAACGTGATGACGTCTTAAATCCGGAAAAGTGCGCAGAGCGGCTGGGTCTTCCCCTGGTTGTAAAACCGATGGGCAGCGGTTCAAGTGTTGGGATTTCCATCGTCAAGTCCATAGAGTTATTAAATGATGCGGTTGATAAAGCCTTTGCTCATGATGCTGTTGTTTTAATAGAGGCATATATTGATGGTATTGAGCTAACCGGCGGTGTTATTGGTAATGACAAGATAGAAGCGTTGCCTATTATAGAAATAATTCCGGATAAATCCTATGATTTTTTTGACTACACCGCCAAATATACCGCAGGTGCTACACAGGAAATATGCCCGGCTCGTATTGATGATGTGTTGACCAAAAAAGCACAGGCAGTAGCTAAAACAGCACATACCGCCCTATTTTGTAAAGGATACAGCCGAACCGACATGATCCTCAAAGATCAAGATTTATTTGTCCTTGAGACAAACACCATACCCGGCATGACGGCAACGAGCCTGTTGCCTCTTGCTGCTGGCGCTGCGGGTATTTCTTTCAGCAGGCTTCTTGACCGGTTGATAGAATTAAGCATTGAGGCGCACAAAACCAACAGGTGATTCAATGATCATCAGAAGCAGCAAGGAACTCAAGGCACGATATTATGACCTTGGCCCCGGGGATATTTTTATAGGTACGCTGACCTATAAGCATCTAAAGCAGTCTGTATTGATCGATCTTCTTGAACGAGGCGTCTTATGCTTTCCATCCGCTCTGTCACAAACATTAAACCGTTCCAAGGCCGCACAGGTTCTTGTTTTAAAAAAATGGATGTTGCCCCATACATTCGTTATTACGCGACGAGCGGATCTGATAGATATTATCAATAAATATAGCCGGCTTGGCATCGCTTCTGTAATAACCAAGGAGGATCGCCTGCACTGCGGCTACGGCATACGCAAGTGGGATACTATTGAAACCGTCTACAGTTTCATGGCCTTTTCTGAATCATCATATCCTTTTGTTATTCAGCCCTTTTTGGAAAACTTTACCGATGTACGCGTCATCATTGCAGGGGATTACGTGGAAGCTTATGTCAGACATAATCCCAATAACTTCAGAATGAATATATCAATGGGCGGTAAAAATTATCCTTATGAAGTGAACAAGGATGTAGAGGAGTTTTGTCGTGCCGCCATGGAGCAGGGCAAATTCCCCTATGCCCACATGGATCTTCAGATTACGGATAATGGGGAATATTTTCTTTTGGAAATTGCGTTAAACGGCGGAATAAAAGGCGCTCGTATCAGCCGCAAGGAACTTGATCAGAAGAAACATGAGGTTATAGAAAACCTCGCAGCCATATCCTTGACGGTTTCGTAAAAAGCCCAACTTCTTCGTTGTGCTGCATTTCGTAATCATTCAACGTACGAAAAGTACGCCTCATGATTACAAAATTTGCACGCCTTGAATTTGAACTTTTTACGAAACCGTCATCCTTGAGAGGGGAAAAAGTATATATCCGGAGGATGGGTTCTCCAAGGCTTTAAAAAGGAGGTGTCTTTGAAAACAAAAAACAAGACGTTAAAAGAACCTGACCGATCCCCGGAAGTCGGCATCGTAATGGGAAGTGATTCCGATTTTGAAATTATGGAAGAAACCGCTTCGGTCTTAAAAAAATTCGGGGTACCCTACGAAATGACGGTGGCATCGGCGCACCGAAATCCCAAAAGGGCAGCTGAATTTGCATGTTCTGCCCATAAGCGGGGCATAAAAATTATTGTTGCCGGGGCCGGGCATGCAGCCCATCTGGCAGGGACCCTGGCGGCCTATACCTGGCTTCCGGTCATCGGTGTTCCCATAGATTCTTCTTGCCTTCAGGGGTTCGATTCTCTTCTTTCCACGGTTCAGATGCCTCCGGGTGTTCCTGTCGCTACGGTATCCATCGGAAAACCGGGTGCACGCAATGCAGGGATCCTGGCCATACAGATACTCGCTCTATCAAATCAAAAACTTGCAAAAATGCTTAAAGCATATAAAGAGGAACTTGCAAAACAGGTTGATCAAAAAGCAATGCAGCTTAAAGATTCTTCGGGTAGACCCGTTACATCCCACACATGATTCAATCAACGAGGCAGGCCTTGTAATTAAAAACGGCGGGGTGATCGCTTTTCCTACACAGCATCTCTACGGGCTGGGAGCAGATGCATTTAATGCGGATGCCGTAAATAGAGTCTTTGAAATAAAACGTCGGCCTCATGATAAACCGCTTCTCGTGCTGATAGATAAACCCTATGATCTTACCGGGCTGGTGCAGGATGTTCCTTATGCAGCAACACGCATTATGGAACGGTTCTGGCCGGGTGCAGTTACCATTGTTTTTAAGGCAAAACATATTCTGCCGGCAAATCTTACGGCAGGTACGGAAAGAATCGGGGTGCGAATGCCGGAACATCCGGTGGCTTTAGCGCTGACAACTGCTGTTCAAGGGCCGATAACCGCTACAAGTGCAAACATTACCGGTAATTCCGGATGTTCTCGGGTTTCGGATATGGATCCTTTGATTACGGATGAACTTGATCTTATCATTGACGTCGGGGCGCTCAAAGGGGGTATTGGCTCAACCGTGGTCGATGTTACCTCAGGTTCCCCAAAAATTTTAAGACAAGGAGCGGTTTCTGAAAAAGATATTTTTGCTGCCGTTTTCCAAAAAAAATAATAACTTTCCCTGCCAAATGCAATATGAGACCCATATGAAGGAACTCACTAAATCCGCTGTCACTTTTCTCCAGGAGCATGGGCACACCTCCATTATTAGTTTGGGGTGCGGAGAACAGCTCAACCGTATCGACAATCATCTTCGTATTAAGAAAGAATTGGATCTGAACTACTATGTCGGTATTGACTATCAACCCAAAATTGAACCGTCTTTTGCCGATCTTTTTATGAACGCTGATGATATGAATGCAATGTTAACAAAGTATTACCATGGCAAGCCCAATAGGTTCTGGGAATCGATGAGGCTTTACCCTGGAACTTTTGTGGAAGAACTGGCAGGTATTCATTGTGCAGCGATTGTGTGTCAACGGGTACTGCCCGATTGCCGATGGGAGGAAGTCATTATCTCCATGAGCCCGAAATTAATTCTCCAAGAAGACCTGCATGGCTGTGAGCGACAGAAGCTCCGAGGAAAACATTATGTGCGAAATTGGTCGAAAATTCGTCTTTATGGCCTGCGGCCATTTCGCCCCTGGCCCATCTTTCCCGGGGAAAAAAACTTAGTACTCTGGCGAAGTCGAGATTTTGGCGAGGATCAAGAAAAAAGTGGTAAATTTCGTTGGTTGGAACGCTTGGGCGAATCTTTTATCGGTTAATCAAGCTAAAGTTTTCCAGCTTGGAAAGTTGAGATATTCGGGCTAGTGTGCTTCCGCCCAGTTGCCGCCGGATGCTATGTTGACCTTCAGGGGTGCTTTGAGGTCCCAGATTCCTTCCATGATCTTTTTGACAAGCTTTTTAGCGGTTTCAAGTTCTTCCGGAGGGACTTCAAAAACGATTTCATCATGTATTGAAAGAAGCATGGCGGCGTTAAGGTTTTTTTCACGGAAGGCGGCATCCACATGGATCATGGCAAGCTTTATGAGGTCTGCTGCCGTTCCCTGGATGGGCGTGTTGATGGCGGTACGCTCTGCAAACTCGCGTACGGTTTTATTGGTGCTGTTGATATCCGGTAAATGTCGGATTCGACCCAACAGGGTGCTTGTCTTTTTGGTCTTTCTGGCAATAGCGATCATCTGATCAACAAACCTTTTAACACCGCTATACCTAGCGAAGTAATTGTCTATATAAGTCTTGGCCATCTTGGGACTTATCTTGAGTTCTCTGGAAAGACCGTAAGGGCTCATACCATATATGATTCCGAAGTTGATGGCCTTGGCCTGCCGTCTCAGTTCGGGTGTAATAAATGACGGGAAAACCTGAAACACTTCGGTTGCGGTGCGGGTGTGAATATCCTCGTCATCCTTGAAGGATTTTATCAGGATGTCATCACCGGCATAATGGGCCAGGATCCGCAGCTCTATCTGGGAATAATCGGCGGATACCATCGTCCAACCCTCCCTGGGAACAAATGCTTTGCGAATTTCCATGCCTTGTTCGGTCCGGATCGGAATATTCTGAAGATTGGGGTCAGAGCTGCTGAGACGGCCGGTGGCCGTGACCGTTTGATTGTATGACGTATGGATCCGTCCGGTTTCCGGATGAACCAGATCGAGCAGGGCGTCAGTATAGGTGGATTTCAGCTTGGAAAGGGTCCGGTGTCTTAAAATAAGTTCAGGAAGTTCATACTTGTCTGCAAGGGCCGTCAAGACATTAACATCCGTTGAATATCCGGTCTTTTTTACTGTTTTCTTTTGAACCGGCAACTTGAGTTTCTCAAAAAGTATATATCCGAGCTGCTGGGATGACTTTATGTTGAATTTTTCTCCTGCAATCGAATAGATGATGGTTTCAATCTGTTCAAGCTGGTGCTCAAATGATTTTGAAAGATTCCGAAGCTTATCCCTGTTTACGCATATTCCGGTCATTTCCATTTTCATCAAAACCGGTACAAGGGGCATCTCCACGTTTTCCATAAGTTCCATAAGATTCAGTTTTTCCAGCATCGGCTTCAGAACGTGATACGCCATAAAGGTAATATCTGCATCCTCGCAAGCATAAGGCCCGGCTTTATCCAGGGGAACCTCGGCAAAATTTATACTTTTTTTGCCTTTGCCGGTAACGTCTTCGTAGGTCGTGGTTTTATGATCCAGAAAATCCAGAGCAATCTGGTCCAGGTTGTGGGCGCGTTTTGAAGGGTTAATCAGGTAGGATGCCAGCATGGTATCAAAAACAACACCGGCCAGGTTTATATCGTAGTGCTTAAGAACTACCCAGTCGTATTTTATGTTCTGGCCGATCTTTTTGATGCCGGGGTTTTCCAGCACCGGTTTCATCAGATTCAATACGGTTTTAATCTCAAGCTGATCGGGTACATCAGGATAATCATGGGCAAGAGGGATGTAAAAGGCTTCATCAGATTTCACTGAAAAGGATAGACCCACAAGCCGGGCTTTCATGGGATCTTTGGAGGTGGTCTCGGTATCCACGGCAAATATATGAGATGTTTTAAGACGCGTAACCAGATCGGAAAGAGACTCCGTATCCAACACAGTAACATACTGCTTCTTCGAAAGATCAGCCTGTTTGGGAAAGTCCTTTTGCAACTGCCTGAATTCGAGCATTTTAAAAAGAGAGGAGAGCTGGGTATGATCCGGTTCCTTGAGCTTCAAGTTTTGGGGGTTGAATGCGACCGGTACGTTGGTGTTTATTTTAACCAGCTCTTTGCTTAACAAGGCCTGTTCTTTGTATTGGACAAGGTTTTGATGCTGCTTTTTCTTTGTAATCTTATCCAGTTGTTCATATAGACGGTCCATACTGCCGAAAGTCTTTATCAGTGTGAGGGCGGTTTTCGGGCCGATGCCGGGTACACCGGGAATATTATCCGACGAATCGCCGGAAAGACCCATGACGTCAACCATCTGGTTGGGTTCAACACCAAAAGATTTCCTGACGGTCTTTATATCTATGGTTTTCTCCTTCATGGGATCCCAGATAATGGTATTATCTGTTACCAGCTGCACGAAATCCTTATCACCGGTAATCATTACAACAGAAAACCCGGCTTGTTCAGCCCTGAGTCGAAACGTGCCGATAAGATCATCCGCCTCAAACCCCTGCATTTCTATTACCGGTATATTGAATCCTTGGGTTATCTTTTTTATATACGGGATCTGAACCGACAAATCTTCCGGCATGGGCGGACGATTGGCTTTGTAGTCTTTATAGATTTCATGCCTGAAAGTCGGTCCCTTGGCGTCAAAAAACATGACCACATATTCCGGAGACCGGTCTTCAATAAGCTTTATTAGGATGCGGGTAAATCCGAAAGCTGCATTGGTGGGGAGTCCCTTTGAATTGGTCAGCCCCCGGATGGCGTGATAGGCACGATAGATGTATGCGGTTCCGTCTATCAAATATAATGTTTTGTTTTTTTTCATAAGTTCGATTTCGTATGACGGATCCAGCAATTTCCGTTGAATAATGTAAGTGTTCTCAGATGGTGCTACTCAGAGTATATTCAAATCTTTTTTTCGCAAAGCCGATTTCCAGAAAACTGCTAACCATTTGAAATAACTACAAATAAAAGGTCTAGACATCGGCCCACATTTATTGTATAGATATCAGCAGATTATGCAATATATAGGGGTTTTGAGTGCATCTTAAAAAACATCTCAGCTTCACTGCCTTGAGAAAATCGCTTTCCGAGCACTTTAGGCAAATCCAAGACCCAAGACAACACGGTAAAGTCCGTTTCAGTCTGCATGACTGTCTCATGAGCGGCTTTGCCATGATGTTTTTTCAAGATCCTTCCATTTTAACTTTTCAACAGCGGTTACAGGACAAAATTCAAAAGAATAATTTAACCACGGTCTTTGGTGTCAGCGACATTCCAAAAGACACTCAAATGAGAGATGTTTTAGACCCTGTCGACGTTACTCAATTGGACGGCATTTTTTCTGATTTTCTTCACCGGTTGCAACGGGGTAAGCACCTTGTCAATTATCAGTTTCTTGATGGCATGTACTTAGTATCCATAGACGGATCGGAATATTTTTCTTCTCAAAATATCCATTGTCCCCATTGTCTTATCACTCAATCCAAGGGCATCAAGCGATATCATCATCAAATCCTTCAGTCGGTCATTGTTCATCCCGATATGCGGCAAGTGATTCCCCTTTCACCGGAGCAGATCAGCAATCGAGACGGCACCAAAAAGCAGGATTGTGAAATCAATGCCGGAAAACGGGTCCTTCACAACATCAGAAAAACCTACCCAAAGCTGAGAATCACTATCACCGCCGACGATCTTTACTCAAAGCAACCCTTTATTGATGAATTAAAAAAAGCAAAAATGTCTTTTGTTCTGGTCGCCAAACCCACAGATCATAAAGTTCTGTTTGAATGGGTCAGCGAACTGACCCAACTGGGCGACGGCAATAGTCTGGAACTTTGCGATGGAAAAGGTCGCCGACATTGCTACCAATGGATCAATCAAGTGCCTTTAAACGGCACAAAAGATGCTGATCTTGTCAACTTTTTCCAATACCAAATTGTGTCAAAAAACGGCAAAATCAACTATAAAAATAGCTGGGTTACCGATATTCATGTTGATGAAAATAATGTTATCACCCTGGTTAAAGGCGGTCGGGCAAGGTGGAAAATCGAAAACGAGACTTTCAATACCTTGAAGAACCAAGGCTATCACATTGAGCACAACTTTGGTCACGGACAACACAACCTGTCAATGATCTTCTTTGTACTTAACCTCTTGGCCTTTTATGTACATCAGATTTTACAACTTACGGATCCGCTGTATCAAACCGTCCGATATAAAAAATTTACTTCACTTAAAGAATACTGGAATCAGTTGCGCTGCACTTTCCGAATTCTCGTGTTCAGAGATTTTGAACACATGCTGGCCTACATATTAGATCCACCCGAACTAATGCCGCCATAGTTATTAGCTATGCCTGTTAAAAAAAACCGTCCGAACGAAAAAAAATATAGGATATCTGTTTTTTGTCGGCCTGTATCCGATCAGATCATTTAAATATTTTCTCTTTTTTCTGCTTTATCCACAAACTTAATCTACTTCAATGAGCGATGTTTCTCTAATTTTCGTTAAAAAATTCCACCTCAGCCTTCTTCATACATTTCACCGAGAATTGCTGTGACGGATCCCAAAATCCACCGCCTAATTTCTAATCAAGCCATTTTCCGCCTGTCAGAAAATTTTTTAAGAAAAAATAGGGCCTGTGGGGGTCATTTTTTTCTAAAATATCTCAAGCGTACTGAAAGCGTATTGA